>JGI24159J19872_10011068_pt1 | contig 11838 bp, 6 predicted proteins | sample Ectturendosymbi4_FD_19872 | JGI IMG/M metagenome (IMG submission 19872) | reverse complement strand
AAAAAAATTTATCCATTGTGAAAAATATCTGAACCGTTCAAACAAAGTACAGCCTATAATACGTACGATGTTAATAAGCAGGAACTAGCGATTTTCTAATTATTGAGTTATACTGAGAACCATTTACACGCTTTCTGCAAAAAAAATTTGCAACAAACATTTGCGCAATGTAAACTGGATATCTGACATAGTCACCAACCCATGAACCGATTCGAGATAAACCACCCCTGCAAAAAAATTTGCGTAAGCGGTTGGTGTCATTATGATCACATATAGCATTTTTACTTCAGCCTTTTTGCGCCTCAAGTGTTAACGTTTTTTCTTCAACTTTTTTCATGAGAATGTACATGACTAAACCTATGAAGGTTTAAAGACAAAAGATAAAGCCTTTTACAGTATGCTTAAAAGCATCGAAAAAGTATTTTTGTTATATTAATACAAATCATTTGTACATCTTGAAAACTCATCTAAAACTCAAATAGTAACGAATGTCATTATCAACTTTTTCTTTACACCTGTTGCAGTGTTCCCACAAACAATCTGGATGGAAGGCTTGGATTTGAATATATTCTTCAGCTCACCCAGCGAAGCTGGTCGAATGAAACACGAAAATTCATCATTCACTTCTATGTACGGCGACTGTATTTGTGAAAGAGCAGTCGACATAGATGTACGCAGCAAAGACTTTCCAATGTCCTGGAAACAAATTTATTAACCGATGCTGGCAAACGCGTTTTTCGGATTTTGCAAGGCACCTAGGGCTTAAAAAGTATTCGGTAAAAATAGTATTAGCTGTAACGCTGGCCTAGGTAGGACGGATGGCATCTTTCGACGTTACGCCGCAAACAGTCGTAGAGTAAAAATCATCCGCTTGAATGTGGAAAGGATATGGCAAGCCGGGTGAAAATCCATTTCAACGGAGTTGCACAATTTTTCTACCATTCCCGAGTTCCTCTCTAATCGGACCATACTATCTACGACAAATAGCGCTTGCGACACAGCACTTGCTAAAGAACCGTGTTGATTACACAGCAAGACTTCAACTCCCAATGAAATATGTCCGCAAATTCATCACAACGCTGTTTGGCATACCTCCACTGCCAGCTTAACAATCCATCAACATTCAGCATAAAAGTTTGCAGAGGTGAATTAGTCCTGCGCGGGGCGGGTAAATTCTTTGTGCATATAACTGAATGTCGACCCAGTGCATGTGTAAGTGACATGAGCAAGAAATTCAATGCTACAGAAAGAGAGGTTGTGGTACAAGGTGTAACGACATTCTCCAGTGGTGGCGAGACTACAGATTGGAGCGTCCAGGTCTCAGAGACCTTGCAAGAAATACGTTCCATGTGATGGTAATTGGCGCTGCTGGTGAATTAGTGTTTACCATGGCTGGGTATGTCGTGAATGGCAGAAGAGCAAATTTGAAGAGTTCGTCAGTGAACGACACACTCTTTTTCGACAGTGCTCTTAAAGCTGAGAAAGAAGCGGTGAAGGTTCACTAGAAGGTTTCACATTTTTACTTAACAGGCTTTTCTAATAACTTCTGCTGGCTTTGAAATGAACCACTGAATGAATTGCCAATGAGGATGAAAAATGCTGGATGAGTTTTTGGTGGTTTTCAGACACGTAGTGAAAGGTGCAGGTTTGGAACGGAAGCAGTGCGGGTGGGGCGGGCGCGGGTTAGAAACCTGCGGGTGCGGGGCGAGAGCGGGAAAAATTTCTCAAATTCCTGCCGCTGTGGGGGGGTTAAATTTTGCGGGTGTGAGGCGGGAGCGGACAAAAGATTTCAACTCGCGCAGCACTGCAAGGTAATACAAGCGCAGCTATACGTTCCACTTGATGTTTTAAGTTTGATACGCAACGACTGTCGAGAACCACACGTCATTGATCGGCTCTTGTCTGTAGATCAGTGGGCAATCATTGTGCACTGTGGTACACAAAGTCAAACCACCTTGCTTCTTCAGAGTAGCGCGTCAAAGTACGTAATTTTCATTTGCCTAGTGCACAGTGAGACATCATGAAAAAATTGCTTTACATGAAAGGTGGTCCAGCGCGTAGTTAGGTTGCTCATCGTTTACATACAGGGCCCGCGCTTATTCTCCTGAATATTTGCGAATGAGCCAACAGCCATTGATGGAACAACGGTTCCTAATGCTTATCTAACCGTCACGATTCAAATAATTTGTCTCCACAAAGGTGACGCAGTCAAATCAACCAGCAATTTTTTAATATGATTGATTGATTCGACTGCTTCACCTTTACGGGGACTATTTATTTGAAAACAGATACGTGCAAGTTTGAATCGTCGCCGAGTTATGAAAGCAGAGCCCAGTCGGTTGATTCCTCCAAAACTTGCAGCTAACCCAGAGCTTTAATCGTTGTTAATCGTCACGAATGTGAAATACGGCGTCTAAACGAAGGCTGCATATATCACTTTGAGAAGTAATTGCGTTTTCGCTCAAATTAATATCCCAATGACGTCGACCTACGGCTATCTCTTAACAATGCGTTCACCACACACTTGAATCAAGTAAACCGTTTGGTATGTATTTGTTTCCACGGACGAAGATCGCAAAAAATGCTGTGTGTGTTCAAATAAGCACTTTTCCCCAAGCCAAAAGATGGCAATATTTTTAATTTCTGTTTGCGTGCGGATATCAAAGTGTAGAAATTGATTTAAAAAAACTTAGATATCAAGCTCATGGGAGCCCCTGTTGCAACATGCAGATCAACATCAGCCACTTACTTCAATATCGTTGAGGTGACATTTCGAATCAACAGAAAACGACTTCATGGCATCCAAGATTGGGCGGTAACCAGTACATCGACAAATCATTCCATCAAAATTGTCTTCTACTGTTTGTTGGGAAGGTTTCAGATCCGAACTTAGAAGACTGCATGCGCAAAAGTATTTATCTCATGATAACATAAATCAACAAACACCAACGATGAAAGACACACATGTAGCAAGTGACATCTGACCGCGGGAACGATGAGTGCCGCCAAGTACACAAGCAAAATGAAATTCATCGGATGCTAGGAACACTATAAATGTATTTACTTACCATTCTTTACGATAAAGCAACGAGGCACTTAATACATATTGATCATTAAAAACAATAGATAAAGCCAATTTTTGTCAATTTAACTCCAGAGAAAAAGAAACAAAATAACATGTTTTTCAGAAAAAGCGGAAATTTTAATTCTAACCGGAAATAAATAACCCCTTACAAAACTACAATATCCACGCCCTAATAAAGAAGTGTAAAGAGATAAGGCTAAGCATGACTTAAATAAAATCATGAGCACATGATCACTTGCAGCTAACAACCACTTGCAATAAATCTGATGCACATGATCATTTTCAATCTATCAAATCTTCCCTCTTGAGATCGCCTCAGTACTGATGGTTTTGAATGTGCTGACCCAATAAATTAGTTTTGACTGTAAAATGAACAAATGTTTTTCTCTCTACTGCTTTCTATAATTTTTCCTGTGAAACCCAAAATACTGTTGTCATTAGTTTACCACCTTCATTTGCTAAACATTTTCCACATATTTGCGTTCAGGGATGTTGAAGCAGTGAAGGGAGAATCGTGAAAATGAGAAAGCACTAGCTGCATGAAAATAACTAAGTATGAAGTGGTGTCTATTTCGGTTACGAGCTTACTGTATCTTTGTTCATACAAGATATTATAAAGCCATGTACAAAATTTATTCTGCGGCAAATGAAGGTGTGCATAGTCTGAACAACCGGAAGCAAAATCAGCAAGCTGCAATAACAGCAAAGCTACTTCACACTGATATGCGCCAAGTACAAGAAAAACTTGGCGTTTCACAAATAACTTCAAGCAGTCCTTGCTGAAAGCAATATTACCTGTACATGCACATTGCAAAACCAGGAGTGCAATAGCCACATTGAGATCCACCATATTGTGCCAAACGCGTGTGTATTTCATGAAAACCTTCTTTTCGACAGCCAAGACCCTCAGTAGTTACAACAGAACATTCATCAATTGAACATAAAAGCAACAAGCACTGTAGGAAAAAAGTAATGAGTCACAGGCAAAGCAATTGAACCTTGAATAAACGCAGTACCACTTTTTTTTGTTCGACAACCTATACACTGCTCCCCTAAGACTATCGAAACAATCCTCAATATCTGTACTGTACAATTATTGGGAGGATTTATCCCCATTGCTGCTGATGGCGCTGTCCTTGATGTCATTCTCACGTCAAACCCGTCACGGCTCAACGACTGACCGTTTAAATGCGTTCCCATTTGGTCATAAAAGATTTGTGTGGTGGGTCCACATTAGTTCAGTTCAGTTTATTTATGCATCCCGACCAAGCACAAAATACTTTAGCAGAGGTTACACTTCAAACTGTAAAGAGGACTGGCAACTGTCGTTATAAACGAATAAAATATTGTGCAGAGACTGACGCAAAAGCATCGCTATAGGCGAAGAGACGATATAGCCGAAGTCGTTATGTCGAACTCAAATGCACGTAAAATATAGGAATTCTGCGGGGCCGACGAAAAAGCGTCGTTACAGGCTGACTGTCGTCATAGCCGAAGTCATTATTGGCGAATTCTACAGTATAGGTGGCGCGAAAAAGCAATGACAGAGTGATCTCGTCGGGTGGTCACCGTTGTTGCTTGCTGCTACAGTGTGAAGTTTTGCGCGCTTGCCGCTCGCGCTCTTCGATCGCAACAGTAGTGAGAAGCACCGCCTTAGCAGTGATAATGCGTTTAGGACATTACACGTGTGTCAAACTCCACCAAAAGGTTGGCTCGGAAACGTGAATACAGCGTCATGTCGCGAACAGCGCACACCAAGTAAAAATGACCACATTATATCACCTATTGAACCACCACGCCACTGGTAATTACACATTCATAAACAGCTTAAAATCAGTATAACCATTCATCTTATGAGCCTTTCAAATTTTTTCACATTGTTCTCGCATGCACATCACTGCATTGCATGGCACCCACTCCAGCCACTCAATAGCTCAACGTGTGTTGCCGACTAGGTAGTTAACCTTGCAGTTGTTTATTTAAGGCAGCCGTCACACAGAGCTGGAACACCCGTTTAGTTCAGTGCATATTAACATCGTAAATGGCTATCACCAAGCTTTTCACAGAGTTACGTTTCCACGACGGCAATGGCAATGTAGCAACTCACTTTTGCTACGCTAGTTTAGTATAATGTAATAATGTTGTAGCAGAATACTGCACATTCTTACTAACACACAACTCGCTAATACAGTGCCACTCGTAAAGTTAGCTTCTAGTTTTATTATCGTTCTGACTCAATGCCATGTCACGCCTTGTCGGTTCAATCCAATCTTCACGCTTGCTGAATCTACAGCACGCAGTGTTCAGGGTGTACTTCGTCCATCCTGCGGAGAGTGAAGGGAAATTGCACAGTTCACGCAGTTACTGAGTTACACGTTTAGCATCTTGGATTGCCTTCTCTACTGGTCAAACAAAATGTGACGGTGCGCATCGAAAACTTCGAAGTCCACATCACGACAATTAATTAGAAAAAGCGCCATAAACCAGATTAATCGTAAATAAAAACGCGTTCAGGTGTGAACTAAACTCCGCAAGCCTAGATTTAAGAAAACATTTAACTTGTCACATAACACGAAAAAACAAAAAGTCAATTTTGCCCCACTGCTGTCGAATAATAACTCGCAAATCAAAAGCTACGGTTTGGTAAACTACACGAAACTGCACGAAATTAAGCGGGTGTTCAAACTCTGTGTGACGGTTGCATTAAATAAACAACCACGAAGTTTACTAGCTGGTCAGCAACACGCATTGAGTTGCTTAGTGAATAGATTGAATATGATGCAGTGATGTGCATGCGAGATTTGTGGTGGGAAAATTTGGAACAACTGGCAAAAAGATTGAAGTCCGCACTGACTTAACAATGTTTATGAAAATGTAAGGACACCGATATGACATTCTCAGTCCAAGCTGGTAGTTGTCCTGGGTGACAGTCACGTAGTCAGAAAGATTTTTTCCAGAGGAGGCCAATGGTGGATTTTTCCTGGGGTAACAAAATGGGTATTTTCCAAGGGGGGGGCAACAATGGTGAAATTTAATTTTACCAAGTCCAAAACTAAGAGAAAAACATTTTTCTAGCAAAAAGTTAATTTAAAAAATATATAATTTTAACATCCAAGTGGGGACCAAGGCNTCTTCCCCCCCCCCTTCTGATGCACATATTAGCAATCGTCCTGGGTGGCAGTTGTTTTTGTGGTTATTGTCCTTATACTATTGAAAACACAGTTTATGATGCTGGTGTCCACAACAAGGAAATCTTTATAAAAATAACTTCATTTGGATTCTATTTGAAGAAAGACTAAGGATACTTACTTTTATGTGAAATCGATTTCCTATTAAAATATCCTAATCAATTCCTTGCTTACCCTCACTGTCAAAAGTACATGTCATTTGTTCACAATATCAAACTTAACTTTACAATGAAGTCAAGTGACTGTTTGCTTTTCATTGTACTGAAAAACTAACATTTGTACACTCTTGAGGGAAATTAAAGAATGAGACTAAAAAACAGCCAAGTACTAGAAGTTTGAAATTATGTTTTAAAATCTAGTTAGCACTAATGAGCCTTTACCTTTATCAGATATCATCCTTCAAACAAAATCAAATCACATTCAATAATAACTTAGCCACATGACATTTTTCTAAAAAATGCAATTTTACTTGAAATAATGAGACAACATGACTGGGAGACATAAGCAGTACATAACGAACATTAACCTTCAATGCAAAAATTACGCATTAAAGCTACAACAAAGACCTACTGAATTGACAGCTATAAGCTGCCCTGTTGGTTTTTCCAAACCAATAATGCAACATCCACAACCACCCTCTTCACACATAATTTTTGTTCCATTGAGCCCAGGTTGAGTTCTAAGCCAGATGTTCACAGTCATCATTGGATCAGCATTGTGAACTGCAAGTTCATAGTGTACAATAAAGCATTACACATGAAACACAGAAAAATGAATGAAACAAGTGAATGTTGTTGTAATCAAATTCAAAATGGAATTTGTTAGGTTTAAAGAAAATCCAAGCAAAAAGAGCCAGCTTTAATTTGACAACTTATAACTAATAGCACTTTTTGTTGTTCTTTTTTAACAACATCATTCTTGCCAGAACAAAGATAAATTGGTACAATAGATTATAGAATTCAAACAAGAACACAAAGCAAATATATACCACCATAAAATAAATCATCTAAGATGCCAAATAGAAATGTTTTTCGATTTTCCGCTGAAACCATTGTATTACAAGAAACCTCAAGTAATTAAACAATAGCAGTGGTACATCATACATAAAGAGGTTACATGTGCATAAAAAGGTTACACAAATTAGTTACATGTGCATTAATCATGGTGATAAAATTATAGTGCTTAATTCCTTATCCAATAATAAAGAAAATATCAGAAATGGCCAGTGGCCACACACCTATACCATACAAAGCAATGACAAACTGCTGCAAAGCGTATTTGTTGCAAAGGCAAGGTTGTACAAAGTGTTTGTAAAGTTTGCACATAATTTCCATACAAAAGAAAAACCTGTAACACCTAATACAAGTAGCTGCCAAGTCATGGCCTTTCAGTATTCCCATTACATGNGACTGGCAAAGACAACACAGAGATACAAACACACATATGCATGGGCATCAGAAGTATTTTTTCCATGGGGNACCACTAGTCGATATTTGCGAAAGTTTTTCTAAGGTGGACCAAAGGTTGTGAAATTTGATTTTTCCTACTCAAAACTAAGAAAATAACCTTTTTTGGCTGAAATTTTCAAAATCTAAAGGAGTCTTGGCCCTCCCTGCCCCCCTTCTAATGCCCATGCACAGATGTCCATGACACAACAATTTGTATTAATTTGTCTTTTCAATCGCAAGGCTTTATTTCACCACAACACATATTAAACAGGGCTTATCAGACGTTTTTTTCTGAACTGCAAAAGTTTAAAATAACATAGACAGCATAAATAAAGCCGATTGTTCAATATCAGCATTAAAACCATGTTCAAATTTAATTTTTTTCAGTAGTATGGGTGATTCATATGTACTTGCTATTAACTTTTAACTTAGAAAAAAGACAGGACTAAATAGTAGATCATAAATGATACCTACAAATTTCATTAATGTATTTGTGATTTGGAGCTCTCTTACCTGTATAAAGGTGTCCATTCACAAAAAATTTTATTGATGAACAAGGCTTCTGTTTCTCCATTTAGAAAGAATACAACTACTTCCAAATATGGTAGTTACTGCAACGAAGATACCACAGTCAGAATAAGTTTACAAACGCTTCTGAAAGTGTTATATCATGCACATTACCATTTTATAGTTAGAAATAAAACAAATTCACAGAAAATTAGTTTCTTACCAGACAAGTATTTTTTACTTGATAGTAAATTTTCTATTTTAATATAGACTGTCCAAAATGTTTGTGCCATGCAGCTTTGCTTTGCAATAATCTGAATTAAAACAGGTTTGTTTGGTAATATGGGTCAAGTGAAGAATAACCCCACACACCTTAGGGAAAATTAACATCATATATTGATAACAAGAGTCTAGTGAAAAATATCCCTACCACACTCACACTCTATTAAAAGCTTCAAGGTTGGAGTAGCCTAAGCTTTTGAGGAATCAGCCGAATGTGGCCTGCTTTCATCATTTTTGATTTAACAAATATTCAAGCTTGCACATATCTCTATTCAAGTAACTAGTCTCCACTCCACCAACTTGAAGAGTTCGAATGAATCGGCACATTTTTAATAGGAAATCGCATATGTAAGTTCGCCGATCACTGGCCTAGGTTACAACTTACAAATCAATCATTAGTTTAATCTTGTACACTGAGAAGCAACTGACTGTCATACAAGAAGTGGTTAGACTTCACAAAGGTCAGCAATTTCGCTTCAAGATACATTTTTTAGTCCTTCTTAAATAAAAACTAGATACAGTTGTTTACACATTGCCTATAACCACAGACCAGGGTGGCCATGTCCAGATGGACCAAAAACGCTAAACCACTTTAAAAATTCCAAACAAGTGGATGGCCCTAAAGTTTTGAATGAAAGAGTAATGACGAAAGTACAATGTTGCTATGGAACCAAGCCTACAAATATTGCAAATAAATAAAACAAAAAAGTGGCTACGAAACCATCCATGGATCTTCATATTTTAAACCTTATTCAACCACACATCTTCACATGACACGGTTCAAATAAAACGTTCAGCTTGTCACTCAAGTGGCACCATCCTGGTAGCGTAGCGGATTCGTTTAGGTCTGCTGTGCTAATGGTTTTCGGTTTGGCTCTCACCTTGGTGACTTTTGTTTTGGTAATACTGTAGTGATTGCATGTTCATCTCATTACACCAGTTCTTCTTTTCTTTTTTTAAAGGCAGTGGCTATAGATACACCCGTGGATTTTGATATTTGAAACCTTATTATACGCCACCTGTAACATGAGAGTAACGCATGAGGAGAGTGCAGTGAGGCTTGGTAGAAACACAGTAGTAAACGTCAACCTAAAAGCTAACCTTAACCACAACCTAACGCCAGTGACGATAACTCCTAAACCTTACCCCTAAACCTAAAGTTAGGAAAGTTTTGCAAAAAATAAAGAAAAACTGATCCCGTGAATTTAAGCGTGCAACCACTACTACCAAAACTCGCCAAGGTGAAAGACTGAAAACCTTTGGCACAGCAGACCTTAAACGTATCCGTTCCACCACGACATGCTGCTTGAGTGACAAACTCAGCGTTTTATTCGAACCGCTTCATGCAAGGCGTATCCGTAGCCAATAGGTTACCTTTTTCAAAAGTTTCCAAATTTTAGGTTTGGGGTTAGGTTAGCATTAGGTTAGCGTTTGGTCAGTGTTAGGTTAGCGTTAGGTTATTAGTGTTACTTAGGTTAGTGTTAGAATAGGTTAGCATTAGGTTAGTGTTATGGTTACGGTTAGGGTTAAGGTTAGGTTCTAGGTAGGTTTCAGGTTTACCCAGGGATGTAGTGCTAACAAAAAAGGTGTGGGAACACATCCAAAAAGTAGCCATGTAAAACAGCTTCCAACGCATTTTAAAGCAAAACGTGAAAAAGGTGTGGGAACGCCATTCCCATACATTCCCGCCAAATTACACCCCTGGGTTTACCTTTACGTTAGTACGTTTCTACCAAGCCTACTGCATTCTCATCCGATCAATCGTGCGTTACTGTGAGTATTACGTTACAGAAGGTGGTCACATAAGTAAAGTTTTCAAATTTAAAGATTTACGGGTGGTTCAGTAGCCACTGCCAACAAAACATGTTAATCTCTAAACGTACCATTTCTTCTCATACAAAATGCTTAAAAATTACTAGAGATCGACTGATATGGCTTTTTTGAGGCCGATACCGATACTGATATATCGGCCATTCATAGGCCGATATATCGGCCGATACCGATATTTCTAAAATTTTTAAATCTTGTTTTCTGCCTCATATCAAAAATATGATGTATTTTATGNCTTACCTTTTTTTCAAAACCTTNAAAATCAGGATTTATAAGCTAAAATTTTTGAAATTGCAGCAATTTCAGTACTTGGTTAGCCTCACTTGTTACTAGCANAGTATACACTGTTTACAATGAATAAACACAGTGCCATGAATAAAAACAATTTTAAAATAACAAACCAATAAGAACAGAACACTGAATGTAAGAGAACTGCCTACGGTATTTAAACCCGAAAAAGCAAATACAGTGCTTGAAGGTTGAAAGATGCTGAACAATGAAAAGGAAGTACAAAATAGAGCATCAAGTTAAGGACGTTAAAATTAATACAACACTGTATTTAATTAACCATTGCCAAAAATGAAAATATTTCCAAAACAGCAGTAACTTATTTGATCTTTGATAGTATGTTTGTTAACAGTTACTGTACTACATAAATGTTGTAAAATGTTGTTTTTGTATCAAATAAACCTTTTCAGACTCTTCTGCAACTTAAGTGGGTTTTCAATTTGAAAAGTCAATCCATGTCGTAAAGAATCAAATTTGGAATTTTGATATAATATAACATTAAATAACTGCATGTCCTTAAAAAAGAAAAACTAGTTCCATTAGTTACTGCAACTGAAGTACTGGCATTGGTTTGGTATGAAATGAAATACCTCAACTGATTTGTCAATTCTCAGTAGTTCCATATCAACAGTTTAAGATTGTCATGCAGAAAAGCAAAGTTTATCTGCATTTTCACCAAGTAGCCTACAGTGAGTGAGTTAGCCGGTTATCTACAACCTAGCCTAAACAAAAGCAGCACTAGGCTATAACCGATTACCGCCTGTCCGCCAGAAGTAAATTCCGTAAGAACAAGTCGCCATAACAATAGCTAAGGTGCACATGTGCGCATTACGCATCCGCTGATGTGCAATAATGCCGCGGCAGTTCTGATCCAATTACAAACAATGCGCTTTTAAGTTGCGTTGTTGCCAAACACTGCTTTTACTGATCGTGTTCAACAAACGGACAACAGCGATTGTGATGCAACAATGAACACTGACTACCGCGCTGCTATCGGACCGAACGACAAATCATCGCTTTAATGTATTTGTGAAATGCTGGAGTAGCGCTTCCCAGTGACGCCAGGTTATTTTGCAAAAACAAGCAAGCAAATTTGAAAAACAAGCCAAAATTAGGTAATTTCACCGAAAAACAAGCCCGACAGGCGTTGGCATGAAAATTCAACAAAACGAAAAATCAGCAACAAAATTAAATGAAAAAGCAGGGAGGC
>JGI24159J19872_10011065_pt1 | contig 11838 bp, 10 predicted proteins | sample Ectturendosymbi4_FD_19872 | JGI IMG/M metagenome (IMG submission 19872) | reverse complement strand
AAATTATTGCGACTGATTCGCTTGATGTATGGTCACTGCGGTGGCTTTGCTATTATTGCTAAATGATAAGTGCAAGCCTGAATCGTTGCAAAGGGATGGAATACCAGGTTGGAGATTTCCTCAAACAGCTGGCTGCAAAGCTAGAACTTGTTTTGTTGATATTTTAGAACAGTGTGGTCCAAACACTGGCATGCGGGCCGCATGCGGCCCGCCAACGCTTTCTGTATGCCGTATATTACACAACATCATAAATACATTGTGTTAACCACACTATCCTTGCAAGTCACACATCATTGAAGTGCAGGTCAATATGTAACTATTAGGGGGCAACAATATCTTTTTACAATTTATGACGTTACCATAGCTTACCTCTAGGCTAGGCCAACGCTGCAGTACTCTGTGACCACACAGCATGCGTTTATAGTTTTCATCTTTGTTGCAAGCATAGACTTTCTACTTAATTTTCGATTTGGATAAGAAGATGTGCATTGTGGAAGTAATGAAAAATATTTTAGTCAAGTATAGCAATTTAACAAAAAATGAGTGCCAAAAGAGAAGTTTCAGAGGAAAATAGAAAGTTCAATTCTAGCTGGGAGGAAAGGTATTTCTTCGTCAATAACAATGGCAAACCACAGTGTCTTATGAGGTTGCAAGTAATATCCGTTCAGAAAGAGTGTTTATTCAAAGAGGCATTGCAGCACCAAACGTGAAAAGACATACGAGAAATACCACGGAAATTCTAGGGAAGTAATTTTGAAATAATTGAAGGGTAACCAGGCTCGCAGCCGGGCAATTTCCCCCGCTGTAGCAATTACCCCCACTGTTTTGCCCCCGCTTAAGAGACTGCACCATCTACTTCCATCCTAAAGGCACCATCTACTTCCATCCTAACAACAGTGGTAATGAGTTCAGTAGAAATTTAGAAAATGCTATCATAAAATTAAATAATCAAAGGCAAACAATTCATATTCTAGGAGACTTTAATATTAACCTGTTGTCAGACAATCGTATGACTCATGCTTACCTAAATTCCGTTACGTCCCTTGGAGTTCACTGCTTAATAAATAAGCCTACTAGATTTATGCATAATTGCACTCCTTCTCTTATGGATCATATCTATACTAATGATAATCTTCATCACTTATATCCTGGTCTTTTCCCTTTAGACATAAGTGATCACCTTCACAGTTTCTTATTAATTGAATTTTTCAGAAACAAACAGCACGCTCACCTATGGAGAAAATGTTACAAAAATCTTAATGTGGACTCATTTTCATTTGATCTAGATGATAAACTTAGACACAATCTCTCTAATATCTCATTAGATGCTGATTCTAAATGTACATTATTCTTGGACACTTTTATTGATGTAATCAACACACATAGCCCTTTAGTGAAATTATCTAGGAGAAAAACTAAATTAGCGTCTAAACCCTGGATAATCAAAGGTATATTACATCTATAAAAATAAAACAACGTTTATTTAGAAGGAAAATTAAACACCATAACAATGCTGAATGTCTGCAAACCTATAAAAAATATAATAATATCTTAAAGCACATCAAAAAGAAAAGCAAAATCATGTACTATAAGCAAAATCTGACAGAAAGTAAAGGGAATCTTTCGAAGACTTGGAAAATTGTCAATGAGATTATTAATAAGACAAAAGTAGAAACTACCATCCCACCCTTAGAAACATCAACAAATGCCTTAAATCCACTAGATATTGTGAATACGTCTAATATTCTTAACGACTATTTTATTGAAATCGGACCCACTCTAGCTTTTTCTATTCCACCGGCAGCCCAGGTTCCCCACACCTCAGGCTCTTCTCTCATACATTCCTTCTTTCTTAGTCCAGTTTTACCAGAAGACGTTGTTTTGCAAATTAATTTATTCAATCCTTCAAAATCTTATGATACATACTATCTTCCCGTTTAGTCCTTAAAAATTAGTAAACATGTAATTGCACCGTACGTAGTTGACCTGTACAACCTCTGCATTACTGATAGCGTTTTTCCAACAAAATTAAAGCTCGCAAAAGTAATACTTGTCCATAAATCTGGAGACAAAACGCAACCAAGTAACTGTAGATCTATATCCCTGCAGTCTCACTTTTCAAAGATATTTGAGAAATTTGTATCTACTATTTTACTATCCTTTCTAGTGCAAAATAGCATTTTCTGCCCACAACAATTTGGTTTTCGCCAAGGACTTTCAACGTCTCTAGGACTACTAAAACTTCAAGAACACATCCTTGAGCAAAATTCTAAAACAGTATTTACATGTGCTATATTTCTGGATCTTAAAGAAAGCCTTTGATATTGTTGACCACCAAGTATTACTAGGAAAGCTAAGCCAATGTGGATTAAGAGGAAGTACTAATAAATTCTTTGAAAGTTGCCTTTCCAACAGATAACAATTTATGTATGCTAATGATATTAAATCAAATACAAGATACGTTACCTGCGAGGTTCCCCAAGGTTGTACGCCTGGTCCTATCCTTTTTTCACTGCACATAAACAACCTACCCTCTGTAACTAAATTCAATACGCTATTATTTGCTAATGACACTACCTTAACTTTATCAAATGGGAGTGGAGATGAACTTGAGAAATCTGTCAATAGTAAGTTAACTAGTATCGTAGCCTGGATGCAAGCAAACAAAGTAACAATCAATTTTAAAAAGACCAATTTTGTTCTCTTCGGTGATGAAAGCCAAAGACACAGTATGAATATATTCTGTTCTGAGCAAACTATCTCCCAAGTAGATTCTGCTAAATACCTGGGGATCCTTGTTGACTCTAAGCTAACGTGGACCTCCCACTTAGAAAATTTATATTAAAAAGTCGCTAGTGGAGCCAGCGTTTTATTTAAACTCCAACCTTTTGCTGATGTGCATTTTCTGAGAAATAGTTTATTTTTTTCTGGTGTACTCCCATCTAATTTACGAAATTTTGAATTGGGCTACAGCAGTGTTTCTCAAAGTGAGCGGAATCGCCCCCTTGGGGTCGATTTTGATGGGCAAGGGGGCGAAAAAACAAAGGGGGCGATAGGAGGGCGAAAAAACACCAAGGGGGCGAAAATGCTCAACCAGTGATTGATGATCGAGTTAACTTCAGTACCCTACTATTATGACTTGTTAGTTCCTTGCAAATTTTAATTTACTATGATAAACGTTGGAGGTTGTTGCTAAAGCAACTTATCTGTTGAATTTTTACTCTGGATCGTCTATGTGCCCCGCTACAGTGTGGATTATTTCAGGGCTGCGGAGCCGTCGTAAAAAATGTCACAGCTCCGGTTCCGGAGCTCTTCTTTTCATGAACATGGCTCCAGCTCTGGAGCTCTTGGTTTTCATGAGTGTGATTCCGGCTCCGAAGCTCTCTTTTTTTATGACTCAGGCTCCAGCTCCGACTTCTGTTCGTTTTCACACATTAATGTTTTAATTGTTTTGGTGTGCCTCAAATTGAATGGAAAATTAATGAAATCAAGTACACAAAACCATGAGAATGGACCAAACATTTTGAGTAATTTAATCTGGTAGTTTTTTACAAGCAGCGCTGGTACCATGAGGAAATCAGCGAAAAAACGACATACAAACAATTTCTGGAAAGACAGTCGCTGGTTTTGCCTTCAGTGCCTGAGGACCTTTTGGTATTTCTTACGATAGAATCAAGAATATAGCTGTGTGGTAAACTACATTCGTGTCCGAGCATTTAAACACAGACCAGTCCAAATTGACCAAGTGTTTTGCACTAGTATGCTTTGCTTATTGCAGTATTGACGATTCCAGCTAAGACCGCTGTCCGGGCAAACCATACAAAGAGCGCAAAGCACATAGTCGAGTCTCATGTTTTCTTTCAAACACGATCACATTTGCATTGACCCAAATGCGAAGATGTGTTCGAAGCCCTTTGTTCAAAGAAATAGTTTGACTTCTAGCAAGAAATTCACATTTGATTTCTGCTGAAAACTTCTGATTTCTTATCTTTTGCACTCATAATAAGCAGTGATGAATCGCAAAGTAAAGCACAATTTACAGTAACACGCTAAGCTTAGGAGAAAATAAGACTGGTTACCGTGCTGAAAACATAGATTTTTTCCACAGATGAAAACTTCAAGAAAAGTCCACGTACGTTTACATTGATTTTGATACCCTCCTGATAATGTACTGCTATGCAAAGCAATGCCAGTTCTCTACCAATTTGTATAACTTTCATGTTATGCTACTGCTAGTAAACGTAATGTTGCCTAGTGAACTTTGCCAGTAATCTAGTGTAACGTGACAGTAAGCCTTGTGGTTTCTAATAAAAATTCCTACTTTACAATGGCGTGCTGTGCATTCCACGCTTAAATCTGCAATGGTATCATATCTTTAATCATACTCCCTGGTAACAGCATGATTGCACAGCTACAAAAGCTATGGATATTTTATTATATACCTACTCATTATATATCAGATCTTTTTAGATCGCTACACTGCTGCAGACCCGGTTTGATAATCTGACTAGAAAGTGGGATGTTGTGGTAATTAACGTTTTTCTTACTTCTACAACAGTGGTTCTCAACCACTCCGCTGAAGGAAGCCAAATCCAAACCTACGAATTTTTAGAGCCGCACAAAAAAAATTTACCACAAGACAATTGACACGTGTTATTACACAAAATTTTAGAGGTGTTACACAAAATTTTAGAGGTGTTACGTAAAGACATTGCCCATCTAAATGGATTCTTTCCCAGCAAAGATTAAGACACTAAGCTCCTACAGAGTATATATTTTGCCTAAGAAGTAGGCATCTTCAGGTCTTATTAAAATAGAATCTGTTACAGAAGGATTGCTAAAAGCCGCACAAAGGATGCTTGGGAGCTGCATGCGGCACTTAGAACAGTGTTTGAAAACCATTGTTCAACAAGTAACACCACGCCTGCCAGCTACGATGTCACAGCCTTAGCGATTATTAAACCAAAGAAACATCATCAAAGGCTTGCGGATCCATTATTGCAGTCTGGTGTCGTAGTTCATAACAACCGCGTTTAGTGTGCAATAAAGAGCACACGTAAGCTTATTTGGCAAAACCGTTAGTATCTAGGAAAGGACTCGGAGCCGGTGCTACCTCTCAAATGGCCATATCCCCGGCTCCGGTCCTAAATTTTCAACTGAACTCCGGCTCCGGCTCCTTCTGATCTTTAATTTGAGCTCCAGGCAAAATGCCCAGCTCCGGCGCTCCGACTCCGTAGGCCTGGATTATTTTCACAAGAACTCTGAACGTAATATTATAGCGTCGTAATACAATGGCTTAGTTTAGCTTTTCAATTGCTTGATTCAGCTATTTTATACTTTTTTTTAAAATAAAATTATTTAAATTTACTACCCTGCGTTTGCTTTATCAGGCTTGGGGGAGAAAACGACGTGTCGAGAGTGAAAAGGGGGCTATGGAATAAAAAAGTTTGAGAAACACTGGGCTACATACAATTGGTTAAGTATTGCTGATCTAGTAAAGTTAAATAATAGAGCTATCCGTAGTCTACTTAAAATTAATCGTAGAGAGTGCATTCCACTTAGAGATCTATTTTATTCAGCGGGGATACTACAGATCAAGGATATTTATAATTATGATTTAGCAAAATATATGTACAAAATTTTTCACAATATCTTTCCTGATTATATCATAAACAGTTTCAACATTTCTGCTACTACCAAAATCAGAGAAACTAGGCAAACTTCCAAATTAGCATATAAAATTCCCCTAGCTAAGACACTTAATGAACGTCACTCTTCTTTTCGAGGACCCACAATGTGGAATGATATTCCAAACGATTTTAAACTAGTCAAATATTTTCGATTATTTAGGTTACAGAAAAACTATTTAATTGACCATCCTCACATATTAAAAAACTTAATTTTTCCGCTTGTTTGCTGTAGTTGTGTTGTAGCGCGTCTTTTTTGTTCTTATGTCCTGTTTATGTGTGCTTATGTCCTGTGGATATGTCTGCACCGTCTTTGCAGATATATGTAGGCCGATATTAATTTTGTTGATTTTTGGTCGTCTTCTGTGCAGTTCGACTTGTATTTCGCGGGGGAGGATGACTCGAAGACCTTGCGGTCATTCTCCTTCCCCTGATATCTGACTTTTCCAGATGTTGAATAAAGAATGTCTGTCTGTCTGTCTGTCTGCACTGAAGGTGTGCTCCCCATGTTTGTATAGTGCTTTCTCAAGTATAACGCTATTGAAAGCGGCACACGAAATAGAACGCCTGATGAAACCTGCATGCCTACTTGCGTCTGCCGACTACGGAAATTAAAGCGGACATTGACTTTGTAACCAAAACCAAGAAACAAAAAATGGTTTTTAATTTGTTGGTGTCTTGTACATCTTTTTGCTAGCAGAAAATTTCTATTTTGAGTCGCAAACAAACAAACAGAAAACTTAAAAATTACCCTAGAATCAAAAATTACGTTAGGCGTGCACCAAAAATTAGGCGTATTAGAACGGCAGACGAGTTTTCTAATTGCAATGGAGTTCCTATTTTGTGGAACGCTACTTTTACCTCAAACCGTAATGTGGCCCTTCATGCTCGCAATCTTGGACCACCCGGTTTTAGAAGAACAAAATGTTAAGTAGAACTTTATTTCAAAATAGCAACAGCAACATACCTTCCGTGTTATTTCTTCTCTCCACTTTCCAATCACAGGTTCAAAACCATGTTGAACGCCGCATTTATAGGTTCTGTTGCGGATGAATACTCTTGCGTTGGAGGAAACAAGAGGAAAACGCATTCTACATCAAAACAAAGGTAAGGAATGTGAGTGGGTTGCAAACGGTTCGTAATATCTGTTTGGCACACAAACAAACAGATTGCAAGCATGCTTGAAAATGACTCCGTGGCTGATAATGTGATAAACGGAGTTGATTGACTAGATGACCGCCATGGTCTTTCCCCAATCCTATATAACACAGTAACACTATCTGTTCAAAATTATCAGTTATTTTGCCATTGCGTTTTCATTTATCGTAATACGCACTGACAATTAGTTTCCTTATTGCGCGATGGCTTTTTGTGTTGTTTCTGGTTATTAGCTGAGTCGTATAAATCAATCAATCAATCAATCAATAAGTCAATCAATGAAAACAACGATGTTTTCGTCCTAAAATGCAAAAGCAATATGAATCATGTGCAAATGATTTTGACATTGCAATCAAATTCAATTTTTAGTTAATCTTTGGGATTCCTTTTAACTCAGATAGCTTTTCAGCAAGATAGAAACTGGAAACAATGCATACCATCATAGGAATTAAAACCAAGTTGGAAAGTGCCTTTTCTAAAAACCTGCAACTTTTATGTAACGCGCCCCATCCCAAACGGCGTTTTGATATATTCTGGTGTAATACTGCCATTTTAACACAGCTTCCATTTTCAAGGTGAAACATGTGTAACCCCTTTGAAAACGATTTTTAAGAAATAAGACTTTCACGAGGAAGAACCTAATAGCCTTGTGCAAAATGGTGATTTCAATAAAACACACATTTTGTGGCCAGGAGCAGCCAGGATTGATGGCTTTCTTTCATCATATTGAGTATTGCTTTTTGCACAATTGAAAACAAAAGGAACATTATTCTTATTTACACGCTTTGCTTTACGAAAATATTGTATTGCCATTTCTTTGCTATTTCACATGAAACATCAATCGAAAAACATAATAGTCAAACTGGCATCGAAATGTGAGATAAAATACCTTGGTGAAAATGTGATGAAATCCAAACATTGCAGTGTGGTTAAAGTGTGAATAAGCGAAAAGGTAACCAATTCCAATTCATTAAGAAGGAGCTGACTTTCATTCTTCAGAATAGTAACATTCTTGTAATTTTGCACTTGCTTAGCTTTGCCAATGTTCCTGAAAACAAATGGTTTGAAAGTCGCACAATCTATTTGAAGTTGGAAAATAAATAAAGGTAGTGGAAGGTGAAAATAGGCTGATATTTGTATTTGGTGAATAACAACGAAAGAAAAGTTTCACTTCATGTGGATTTCAGGTTTTTCAACATTAAACGGTGCTACAGACCACGGAGTCTTCATAATAATTTGCTTCGTAATACGATTATGCACAATGGTTAGGTGAAATGCTGCTGCGAGCTTAAGCATCAGCCTCATACCGGTGTTACCGGCTTTTAATTGTTTCCCATCTGCTGTGTAGCTGGAGCTTGCAGTAGTTCCTGGAATATACTCCAAACGTAAATGCAAACCAATTCTTCACTGTGCTCTGCATTCATCAGCTGCGGACATCCTATAAAATATAGTGGGATCTTCCGCGTAGCAAGGATATAGGAAAATCCTCTGCACAAAGCACACCTTCCTTGTTCCGATATAGCTCCTAAAAATCACAAAGCAAGCAGACGAAGAGTGGGTTGTTGTTCAAAGCAGTTGTGGTTTGAACTAGTGCTCGAATGTTTTGATAGCAGCAAGTCGGCTTGGAAAAGGATGGCCAAGCGTAACCACGTGGCGGAAGCAGGAGGTAAAAACGCTATTCGAGCAAAGAACGTAACCTACAAAGCTTGAATCTAAAGCAAAACACAACCTTCACTGCAGTTGCGAGATGCTGAGGAGCAAAATTCTGCAGTACAAGTGGTAGAAACGTCTAAAATGATATTTTAGGAGCATCCCGGGCGCAAACAATATTCTAATTGCAAAAAAAGTCAACAAAATATTCTGGCTAAGTACTCTTGCGTTCAGGAGCGGATCCAGCCAGCAAGGTTGGGGAGGGGGGTGATTTCAGTAATATTTAATNAAGGTCTAGTCTGATTGTACGGCTTCGCTACTGTAAGAGATGAAGTACTGTATACTTCACAACACTGTTGTGACAAAACAANGNACGGCAAAATGGCTTTGTATGGCGAATGCTGTTTTCCGAGTTGTACAAAATTGTGGTGAATAAAGTTTTTTCGTAGGCTTTAGGAGGGACGTTCGCCCCAATTGTGGATCTCTGGATTCGCCCCTGCTTGCGTCACCACTGCTAAAGATCTATTACTGCTAAATTCAATAAAAGATCGAAACAATGCTGTACTCAACATCAGCAATGATGAAGACATTCTTGTCTTACGAAGAGAGTATTTCAGAGACTTTTTGAATTAATACAGTTGCTTTCATGCAATCCAGCACACGGATGTGGCACTTTGGTGAGAATCTAATGGATGCAACCTATCGCTTTACGAATTGGCATTTCAGAACTATTGATTATTCTACTGTATGCGCTTGCTTGCATGAACCCATTTTCGCTTTCGTGTGTGCGTTTCGCTTTCGGTGAATTTCGTTTCGCTTTCGGTGAATTTCGTTTCGCTTTCGGTGAATTTCGTTTCGCTTTCGGTGAATTTCGTGTGTGCGTGCTCTGGGGCGTAACAAGGTTAAATGGCGCCCGGGGCAAAAAGCACGTTTGGGCCCCCATGGTCGAACCGGAGGTATTTCGAAAGCAATTGCACTGTATTGAAAAAAGTACCTGTGATATTTTTGGGACCTTTCGGCGCCCCCCCGCAGTGATTCGGCGCCCCCATAGTGATTCGCACCAGGGGAATTGTGCCCGCCTTGTTCCCCCTTGTTATGCTCCTGTGCGTGTTCGACTGGCGACTTCTCGGGCGCAGATTATGTGCGCTGACCTCATTTCACCGTCAAGGTTCCGTGCTATCACGTGGAGACAATGTATTGGAGCTTTTCTGTTCTGCCAGGCGTGCGTTCCAGGCGTTGTTGTTCTGTTGCCGTGCTATAGTCGAAGTATTTTCTGCGGCTGCTAATCAGAAGCCTCATGTAAATAAAGATTTGTGCACCAGGAAATCTGTGAAACGAACTTCAAAAAGGGTGAGAGCTAACACCTTGCTTCGGNTTGTCAACTTAAAACGNCACGCAGTTTCGGCTTGTCAACTTAAAAACGTCACGCAGCAGTGACAATCTGTGCAACCTTGCAATTGATCGGACGGTAGCATTGTATGGCCTGGTAAACACAATTTTTACAAACGGCCAATTTTTCCACTTCATTCAAAGAATGGAAGAAAGCATTTCCAAATCTTGAAAGTGCATCCAGAATATTCCCATGCTCCACTGATTCCAAACGATTGCACTTTGATTTTTGCACCTCGCCGAGAGGTGTTTCAAAGTCGTGTTCATCAACACCATTCGTGACTGTAAATTATGTTAATTTTATTTTTAACGACGACGAGCGACAGGCCGGAGCCTGAATATGCTCTTCGTTGCGTCGTGTTGAGCAAAAAAACACACAAAAAAGCGGTTAACGAACGGTTGTAGCTACACATGACGACAGTGGCGGATTAAGGGGGGTGCTGACTGGGCTGCAGCCAGGGGCCCCCAACATTTAGGGCCCCCAATCCCAACGTTGGTTAAAAAGTTTAATATGTGAGCAATACACAATACGCTGTATCAGGGGTGTACAGGAGCCGGAGTGTCGGAGTCGATTCCAGCCGGAGTCTTAACGATTTTCGAAAATAGGAGTGGAGCCGGAATTGATTTTTTTAAGGAAGGGCCGGAGCCGGAGTGGAGCCGGAGTCAGTTTTTGATTAAGAGGTTACGTTGTTTGTTATTGATTATTATTATTGCAGATTGTTTTTTTACAAAGCATGTTTTGACATAACCTTCACATGTGCAATACTATTTCACAGGAAGTCTTAAACTTTTAATACAACTTGGATGTAAGTAAGGTTAGGTTGGTGAATTTCATTTGTGTAAAGATTTTTGTTCATGGTGATACGTTAAAAATATGTTGGCCAATAAAATTTAGCTCACATAAAAACTTTAGGTAGTGTCTCAACAACCAGCATTTTCAATTTTCTGTTTCGAAGGACAAAAAGTACCGCATCCCGCATCCAGTTTTCTGCCAGATATGAAACCGAGTTGGAGAACATCTCACTACTATCAACGTGGTCGAGTGGGAAGTGACTAGACACTCCTCAGTTCGAGTGACTCCTTTGTTGTATTTGGTTTATCTTTTGATGTACTTACACAAGATTGTAAGTCAAAAATTTCGGTCCCCTTGTGATGTACATTTCGAAAAGCAGACAAGTGTTAACAATTGAATTAATCTTTTGGACTAGGGTTACTGTAGGTTTAGCTTTTTCTGGATTAGGGTTTTGTGTTACTGTTTAAAATTGGGTTTATAGCAAGCATTTATGGTTAGGGTTCAGTGTTAGTGTCTAAGGTTAGGGTTTAGGATTAGCGTTTAATGTTGATGGTTAGGGTTTGGAGTTAAGGTAAATGGTTAGGATATAGGGTAAAAAAATTATGGTCACCTTAATACTTTATCTGAGAAGCAACTGACATGTGTTGCAGTGATCAGCAAATTCATTTGATACGTTTTTTTAGTCTTTTTAATGCGAAAACTGCATACGGTCGTTTAGACACTACCAAAAGTTTAGATAACTCACTTTGGAGTTTAAGCAGGAGTCGGAGTCCAAACCTTTAAAATGTGTCGGAGCGCAGTCGGAGTATATTCAGCCGAAGCAGGAACGGAGTCGGAGACAAAAATTTCAGACTCCGTACACCTCTGCGCTGTATACCATCGCCAAATGGAACTAATACGTGGGCTGTACTCACTCATTGCAATTGCTTGCAATTGTTCACTAACTGCAATTGTTCTGTGCTCACTGATTGCAATTGCTTCGTTGACATAAAAGTAGTTGATTCTTTGGCGTGTGGTCTGGCTGACACTCACTAGCAGGGGCGGAGCTAGAGGGTTGCCAGGGGGGGCCACTGCCCCCCCAAAATTTTGCCTGGCCCCCCCAGTGGCCCTTCCAAAATTTTCCGCGTGACGTCATGACACTGCATTGAAGTCCTACACAGA
>JGI24159J19872_10011062_pt1 | contig 11840 bp, 9 predicted proteins | sample Ectturendosymbi4_FD_19872 | JGI IMG/M metagenome (IMG submission 19872) | reverse complement strand
GAAATACTACCACCTAACGGTTGGCGCCCAGGGCCAGGCAAAGTGGGCCAAGGTGGCCTAAAAGTCCTCCATTTATGACGTCACTCACAAAAAACCCGCACCCCCCAAGCAAAAATTTTTTTTTCGAGTGCAGACCTAGAAGACTTGCTGCGTCATCTGAGACTTTTACCGGGTCTGTAGAGCATACCGGACCAGAGAAATTCCCACGCAAAGCCATGTGCGTTTAGGCGTTTTTTTTTTCTAAAAATCACCGAATCCTAGCGGACGCCAAAGAGTTAAGATACTAAAACCAGCTGTGTTAATAACTTTTGAGCTCACAACAAGCATATGATGCTAGGAAAAACTTGTCATCAAGAAAATGAAATGTGAAAATCTTGTAAAACAACCTCAAACAACAGTTACTACCAAATTGAACGAAAGCATGCATGCATGCAAATAGATGAAGAGCTGAATTCATGTGAAGACACAACATAGGAACACAATTGGGCAAAACCAAGCTATGAACACCAACACATAACAAAGATTTTTAAATAGATTAAGAGATACATGGAGTAAAACAGGAAAACCTAAACCAGGCATCTTAACTACCGTATAAACTCGCTTATTAGCCGCACTTTTTTTTACCTGGAGTATGGCCTGTATTTTGCCTACGGCTTATACGCGCAACATACCCAGAGGGACAAAGTTTTCTATCAGCAATAGCCTTGACAGAACAGAAGATGACATTCTCTGGACAGATGTTCGCGACGACGCCCATGACCCAGATGAAGATGACACCTATGACAATCTACCGTACTTATAGTACTTCCTTCTTCTGACGAAGAAGATTTCTTAAGTTTTAAAGAATAAAATTGACTTACGTTACATTTGCCTGCAAAAATCAATATTTTGTGGTTGATTGATCGCGCAGGGTCTTCACCGGTGAAAAGGTCAATTGACCTGTGGCTTATTCGTGAATTACCCTTGATTCTCGGTATATGGCTAAAATTTCTGCTGCGGCTTATCTGTGGATGTGGCTAATAAGCGAGCATATACGGTATATGCCCAAACTCAAAAATAAGTTGGAAATGACATCTTAATTGCCAACCACCAACCTATGTGTGAACTGCATAAATGCAGTCAATTAATAGGCCAGAGAAAAAAAAACAATGAGTATGCAATGGAGTTAAAAGTTAAAACATTATGGTTCAAGGGAATTCCGAGCACATCAAGTAATTCTGGACATGTTACTTGGATTTTGACAATTTGATTATAAAACTTTATAAAGTGAAAATCAGAACAATTTTTAAAAATCTATTTGCACTGCTTACTTTGCAACCTTATATTTTTTAGCAAGGTGACAATACTTTACCACAAACATTAGACCTGGTGGATGGTGCCATGGATTACTCTAAACTTAATCTTTGCAAAACACAATACCTTCTGTCTCTTGTTCACATGGCATGCATGTTGGTGCCTGATCAGAGCAAACACATGAACCACTTTTCACAGCAACTTCTGTTTGGGGTGGTTCTGGATTATTCACAGGATTGCCATCACGAGCATCTTCTTCAGTGTCATGTGTTGAAGCAGATTCTGAATCAGCTTGTGTCATTGATGGCTTGCTCCCCTAAGAGTATATTTGGCATAAGAACTGAACATTTGAAAAGCACTAAACTTAAAATTTGACAAAATCTCTCCCATTGAACAGTGACTTTGCAAAAAACTTTGAAATTGCCATGTTATGTTTATGAGCAGACACAATGTAGAAGAACCATTTAAAAAACACATGGGCAATAAATAACACTCCTTTAAAGCTGCTGGTTTATAGCACACTAAAAGTTTGCTGCCTTCTATATAAGGCAATGTGGAACTACATGCTGACAAATCATGGTCTAAGACTTACAAAAATACTTTATGTAATGGTGAATAATGCAGTGAAAATTATTTTTTTTTGTAAAACTTTCTTGCATTTTTCATTCCACTTTCTGCAGTTCACGAGAAAACAGTAATTTAATGGTATTCCATAAAAGCAATATATGTCCCAGAGGTGACCTAAGTCACATTTTCAGACTCTGACTTCACTCCTGTTCCAAACCTTTTTAATCCTGATCGGACTCTAAATTTTTTTGAATTTGGGGAACCAACTCCTGTTCAAACTCTAAAAACTATCATTGCAACCAAAATTAAGCAATGACATAAAAACCAAGCATACTGCTGTCACTGCCAAAAATAGCAAGTGACTGGATCCCAGTCCAATTTTTCTAAAATTTTTTTACTCCACCTCTGGGTCCAAAAAATACAGAATCCTGCCGGAGTCAAACCCACCACTCCAGATCCATGGGCACCTCTGAAATGTACATGCAGCAAACCATCAAGTACTGTGAATGGTCTTTAGCATGTTCGCTGCTGGTGTACGAATATATCATACCTAGAAATCCCACATTAGCTGCACAAGTTATGGCCTAAAAACAACAAAAAATTGATATTTATATAATTATTTAATTAGGGATCAATTAATTACTTTGTTGTTTCTAGGCCATAACTTTTGAACCAGAAATGCTAGAAAGCTAATCAAATGCTCAAAAGACTTAGATTATAGCCTAGTTTCTAGCGGTTAGCACCCAGGGTCAGGTAACCTGAGCCAAAGTGGTCTCAAACCTAACCCACTTATGACAACACCCACAAAAAACCCAAAATCCAAAACTTTCCAATTTAAAAAAAAATCCAAACAAGAAAACTTGCCATATCTCTTGAGAATTTGAACAGCTCTCTAGCATAATGGGTGGATGAGTTATGGAGCTGGAAAGTGAGGGTAAAAAGTGGCTCATATGGGTCTAAAAGGTAAAAACAACCTGGAGAAGAAGGTGCAGGGTTGCCAGATTGGCCTTTTTTAAGCCAAATTTCAGAAATTTAGCCTCGTTTCAAGTTAGTTGGCCAATATAATTTTTGTTGGCTTTTTTCGGCTTCATTTCTAATTGGTTGGCCTTAAACAATTCCTTTGGCCTTTTTCTCACTGAAATAAGTTTCTATGAAGGAAAATACTATTATTCCATCTTTTTTGGTAGCACATTTGCAAAAGTTTTGTGATGAATGCTATATTAGACCAATGCCCGCGTTCTAATATTAGTAATATTTTGCGTAATCACTGGAAATGCATGCACTCACTGCATTGTGTAGTGTGATTGTGTTGTAGGCACTAAGCAAGCTCAATGCTTGCAGACAAGTTTGCATCTCCACGATAAAAATGTGACAATGATGTTGAGAAACGGAAGGGCTATAATGATTCTAGTCATAAGTATATGGGTGAATAGGAGATGACTTTTGCATGGGTGCAGAAAGCTGCTAATGGATCAGTATACAAACTGTGGCACCACTGTACCCAGAGTGTGCAATCTCACAAACCATGCAAAGTCATAGAAGCATCAGTGTGTCATGCTAAATAACGAATGGCATAATGTCACGCCAAACAACAAATAGAGTGAATGGGTATTTTTTAAATATTGTGGTTATGTCATTTGACCCATGACTTCAATTTCTTGTTTTTTCATTCCTTGTAATTTTTTTGTTTCAGAAAGTGGGAGTTTGCTTTAATTTATTATACATACCACTTGGTCTCATAGGATACATTTGTCAGAGCATTTGACCAGATAACCATATGATTTATCCAGGTCTCAACCTCGGAAAAAAGAAGTTTCATAATGCACTATCCAGTATCCACAGCAAACACAAATTTTTTTTCGATTTTTACTGATAAAGGTTGTTCTTGCTGAATATTGTTTTTTATTTTCTTTTTCTTTTTATTGTTTTTTTTATTCCTGTTTCTGTGAATATATGAAGTTTCCTTACCATTGCTAATGTCTTTCTTCTTCATTGCTAAATATCTCTCTCTTTGACAAACACACAGGTCTACAACAATCACAGACAGTGGCACAACTGCTATTTGAAAGAAAGTATCCATTACTGAGGTAAGTTTCATATGTACATAAGAAAATATGACAATAAACGTATAAGAAAAACATTTTTGTATGTTGCAAAGTCTAGGTTTATAGGCCTGAATATAGAATATTGCACAATATTTAGCACACCTGTTTCACATTTTTCTTTAAAACTGGATCAAAAGTCAACATATCTCCTGGGTCCACCCAATCATCAGGATATTCATATTTAAATTCAGCTGAAACATTCACAATTAGTAAACAAACCAATACAAAACCAAGTAACTGCATTTTCAACCACTCACACATGTTACACCTGTAAATATAACCATCGATTAAAGCATTACATTGTTACAGTTTAAGTACTATTCAATTAACTAGTATACATATTTACTAGCACCAGGATTTTAATTTGGACTGAGTTAAGACATAGTCCATACATTTCTGAAGAGCCCTGACAGGGGCTAATCTACAAAATGTAAACATCAGCTAGGAGTAATCCAGCGCACAGTAGAAATTTGAAAATATTACGAAGACAACATACAATATAGCAGGGGTCACCAACGTGGTGCCTGCGGGCACCAGGTCACCCGCAAGGACCATGGAGGTCACCCGCGGGCCTGTTCTAAAAATAAAATAAACATGATCAATGTCTTCACATTAACGAATGTCACTACTGCAATAACTGAAGGTAAATTGCGCAAAATTTTTATTTCAGAAGTGTGTATTAAACTAGTAGCCCTTCGCATTCATTGGTACACAAGAAGCAGCTTGCAGTTTCGAAAAGGTTGGTGCAATATAGCAACTAAAATAGCCATCTGCCTCACAGTTCATTTTGTTGTTGTCTTTCTTCACTTTGGTAATCTTTGTTCACTCACACCAAGGTTTCTTAGGTAAAGCTTGCCATGACTGCAACAGTAAATGCTGGGTAAGCTTAAATTTGACCTGTGACGACATGTTGATATGATTTTTTTAGATTGCAAGATTTCATTTCTATTGCTAATAATTTTGGAGTGGTCGGCTAGAACAAGCATTTTTTTCTATAGAGCACAGATCACTTCTTGAAACACGACAATAATATTGATCGCGAAGCACTTTATTGTAAGAACTGTGGGTGTCCTGTCGAAGGCGGACATCTGTCAGTAGCAGCAGATCTTGGTTGCAGATATAAAATGACGTAACTGAAGTCATGAAAACCTATATTTTGCGGTGAGTAGTGAAACCACAATGTTAGTGCAAATTTTATTTGTTGCTAGCCTATACTAACGTTCAGCCACCATGCCTCTCAAAACAAGATTATTCCATTCTTGATAACAAGCTCCAGTGGGACCGGAATTTAGGTTTCAACTGTTGTGAAAATATAAAAAATTATAATATCGTAACTTTTCAGCATTAGGTGTTCAGGGAAAATTGCATTAAATTGCAGCAACAAATAATTTTTTTCTATTTTTCCACTCTGGTTACATCATCACAAGGGCAACCAAAAGTCAACAAAGTCAAAAATTTTCTGCCTATTTTAAAGCTTATGAAACGTCCACAAACCAAATTTCACACCCATACCATGAGGGAATCCCAAGTTATTAGGTCAAAAAAAGTCAATTTGTAATTATGTCAAAATTTATCGTTGGGTCAAACGTTTCTTGCAGCACAGTTTTTTTCTCTTTATCGATATTTTATTGAAACTACAACAACATACATTGATATGCTTTTGCATGTTTTGTTGTAATTCTGTAATAATAACGAGTTTGTTGCAATTTTTGATATGATAATATTGTTTTTTGCTCACTACTGGACAATTGAATATTACGAAGGTTAGGCATGGTAAGGCAAGAAACATGGTCTTACAGTGCTTGGTTTGGTAAATGCTCAATCCATTATACATAGTATTTCAACCTTATGATGTTCTCATGTTTGACTCTACTGTAGTCATTAATGTGCTTAATCATTCCTCGAAGCCATCACTGTCATACACACTAGATGTGTTTGGTACAACACTACTAACCACCAATTTTTTTTTAATTTCAAAGCACAGAAAGAGTGGATGAATATGCTTCTGGGTTAATCTCAAAACATAAGGCTGAACTATTTTGCAATTGCAAACGCAGAAAATTTATAGGTCAAAGTAAAGTCAAAATTTGTAAATTATAAAGTTAAAATTTTAAGTTTTTAGGTCAAAAAATTGGTTGCCCTAATCATCACACATCCGCTAACAATATCCATGCCGACACACTTCCAGTGGACTAGAAAATTTCTTGCTAACTCACGATCGACCAGTCAGTAATAAAGTCATAAGTACAAAATCAATGCCAAAGTTGAGTATCGCACGTGCAAATACAGTGTAGGCCTACCATCACCTTAGTACAGTAGTTCTCAACCTTTCATGGTTTGTGGCCCCTGCTCATCAGTAAGCTAAGGCCGAGCAATTTAGTAAAGGCCTCTGCTCGTGGCCTCGGGAGAACAGCTCCATGGCTCCAAAGGGAGAGCTGAAGGCACCGATTGAGAAACCCTGCCTTATTTTAGTAGGTGATGCACAGATAGATAGAAGGCAAAGTGTCTGTTACGCCTAAACCATGATTGTTAAGCAATTAGGAAAACATATTACAACACCTTCGAGGCATCTGCCGTGCTAGCCTATGGTCAGCCATCGCAAAGAGGCACCAAAGAATACATGACCAACCAAAGCATGGAAAGTTTTTTGTACTTTCTTGAATATTGATTGAAAAGTGTTTTTTTAGGTATCTTGTCAATTCAATGCAAAATCAGGCGCGATCGACTAACTGACACTTGGCAATCGCCCGGTCGATCGCGATCAATTTGTTAGCCACCTCTGCTGTAGACCATACCAATACAATGCGAGATGCAAATACAAGACTGACCATTTCAGCTACCAAATCAATTCTGAAGGTTTGATCTGGTCTTTGGAAGATTTGCTGTGGTGCTGAAATGCCGCATTTGTTTATCGTGATTATCTACGATGGATCTCAAGTAAAGCCACAAATCTTTGTTTTTAATCCCATATCCATCTGCAATTTGTGGAGATTTACTACGCGACAAATTTTCATCTACTGTAGCCAGTGATGCCATTGGGTTCAATCGTTTCAACATCAAAATTTTCAGGCTTCAACATCAAATGTTGGGCATCAACATCAAAAAGACACAAGACTGTTATCAAAACTTGCATTGTAACACGGTTCCTATATTGCATATCTACCACCGCTTTATGAAACCATCTGTTTGGCTAATAATTGCCCCTTCAAGCTGTCTGTATCCGATTCGGTGCATTGTTTCATAAGCAGGATTCACAGACGTGAAAATTCTTTCGACCGCAAACACATCAATGGATTTCGCAAGATCAATTAATTAATTTGCAACTGAAAATGCTAGACCATGCTCAGCAATAAATCCGTTCAACATCAACTCTGCAGAGGCAACTTATAAAGTATAATTAACACCTTTTATCATCAGAAACTTTAATTTAACTTTATACTGGGTCAATTTCATCGAGTGATTCGAAGAGTGCATGGCTTTAACACGTGGTTTGATGTCTTTGTGCCATAAACGGTCACTCCTTTTGGGAGCTTTGAACAATGTACTGCATTGATTTACATCGTCACTGATATTTGTCATGATCATCAGTTTTCACCAAACAGCTAATTAATTAATGTCTTTAAGCCATGACTCGTCAAGTTAAACTTAAAGGCCGGCAAGTATGCTACTTTCATCTTAGAAACTGCAGCTACTTTTAAATTAAAAAGGAACTAAAACCTGGTAATGTTGTGATGCCTCAGAGGTCTGCATCTACAGCACAAGCATTTTGTCTAATGCACTTGAAATTTCTATTTCATAAGGTTAAAAATCAAAAACAAAATACAAAACTGGATTTTATCCAAGTAAATAAACTAAGCTTGGCATTACCAAAATCAGAACATTTGATGTTGACAGTAAGAACGGCCTTTAAACATATTGCAAACAAAGATAAGGCGGCCTGCATTGTTGTCAACCTGCGCTAACACAACAAAGGGTCAAGGTAGCCTGCTTGCACGTAGCTGTAGAGGTTAGAGAGTGCAGACCACCTCCACTGTTTCAAGCTTTACTATCAGCGTATGCAAACGGTCCCAATGCCTGCGAAATAGCATATTTCATGATCACTAGTTGACATTAGGACTTTTACACTGTATATCAGGCCCATTGCTATGTCAATGTCATTAAAGAAAACATACTTACCAATAACAGTAAGCTACAATACTTTTGGTACAGCTGGCTTTCCATATTTATGGCGCATGCTGTACGGCTAAAGCCGGGGTTGGGAACCTATGGCTCGCGAGCCAGATGTAGCTCTTTTAATGACGGCATCTGGCTCGCTTGATATTTTCTTAACATGATTATTACAGATGAAACTTCTGTAACTTTCCATCTACCAGACTACAAAGCCATCAGCAACACCATGCAGCACCAGAAGTCACATTAACAGAAAGAACTGAAGCATGTAAGAAGAGAAAATTCAGACATTTACCATTGTTTAAAATCGTTGATTTTGCTTAATAATGTACACGTTAGTTAGTAAGTTAGTTGCATTAAGTGTTGAAAAATATTACATGACTCTCATGGAAATACAATTAAAAATGTGTAGGTTACATGGCTCCCTTTGCCAAAAAGGTTCCCAATCCCTGGACTAAGGTGATCATTTCTAAATTTTTCAAACATTTTGTGATCTTGAGTTCGACACAGCCTACTCTATGCAAGCATTTTTATGGTATGCACATTGCATTTTTAGATGCATTTTTTTCCTTTCTAAATAATATCTAAGCTTATCACTTCTGAATATTTTAGCGTGAATTTCGTTGATGCGTGGCATCAAATCTTGTTAACTGGTGGTCAAGCCACCAAATGATTTATTTACGTGTAAGCAACTGCAAGTTCCTTTTCCAAACTGCTTGCCATGATAAAAAGAACTTTTAATAATGAATCATTGTACTTCTTTCTAGAACAAGAACATACACAAGGCAATCATGGAATTTGAACATTCAGTCGTACACATCAAAATTCAGAGAGCACTGCAACAACATGCTAAGAAACAACAATTCACATAATCAGTGAACCCACCCAACAGTGGCACTGGCAATGTCAAAAGCAAAACAGATACAGTTTGATTAATCAGTGACAATAATTCATGCTAACGCAATGAAAATTTTAAAAGTTGAGTCTAATTGTAGTACAGGATACTTTTGCATTAATGATTCTAACCAAAGCTGCACAAATACACTTGGCAACTTAATCTTATGTCCACGTAAATCATATTTGCCAATTACCAAACATGATTCTCTTCACAGTGGCTTTGAATAAATCAATAAGTTTATTAAACTAATGCACTGCCCTCAAATCAGGCTTGAACCTCTGTTCTGTAGTACGTCTCCATTCAATCTCGCAAATACGTACAATTGTTATGATCACCGTTGTTTCCCGCACAATAAACTTTTCCATTTCGAACAGAAAACACTTAATAGCTAACACAATCAAATGACAATTTTAACTTAAGATGGTCGGTAAACTTGCAAACTACCTTTGAAAAATAGTAAAAAAATAAGAAAACTATTGTTTACAATATGAAAATTGTTTTCAACATTAAACTCATAGCGTAAACATCAAACATCAAAAAAATTTCTGAAAACATCAAATCTGATGTTATAAAATAACATCAAAAGCAGCGGTTCTCAACCTTTTTTGGCACATGGACCATCTTTTCAAAAAAATAAATCCAATGGACCACTTTGCTATGCTGGCACCTCATGAATAACTAGTCGAGATTGTACAGTATTGCCCATCGGTCAGTGAACTTAAAATAGTCAAGAACTCATGGAAATCTTCGTGGACCACTACAAATTCTAGGTGGTCCACCTGGACTACGTCGAGAATCACTGATCAAAAGTGGCATTTCTGACTGTAGCAATTTCCACCAAAGGGGAATTACCATGGTAAAGGCAGACCGACTTTTTTTGTTGGATGCGAGTAAGGTAATATTTTAACACAAAAACTACATAAAAAAGACTTAGAGATCAAAAAACACAGGCCGAATAAAAAATACAGTTACTGGTTAATCCAAACCATGGTTTGGAAAATATGTATCAAAATTTACCAAAAACGCCATCACAAAAAAGTCCAACAACAAAAAGAATTATATGTTTCATCAAATCTTAACCAACTTTCAGGGAAACACAAAGCGTTGAGATTTATACCATTTTCCTTCCCTATTGAAGTAGACTTGTTTGCTGCAAAGATCGCGGGTTACGCTTTTATATACACGAGACACGAGACCAAAACGTCAACCTACCTGTGGACTATAAGTGCAAGAATTTTGCTTTGAAATTGCGCCGAACGCTACTCGATGCAATTTGAAATTAAATAACTTTCCGGGAAACATATTGGTATGAGTTTTATATCATTTTCTTTGTCTATTGTAGCAGATTGATTTGCTGCAAAGATCACGGTTACACAGTTACATGCAAGACATACGAGACCTAACGTGAACCCACCTATGGACAGTAAGTAGAAATACATTTGTTTTTACAACTTATTTAAAGTCAGGGGGTGTGAACCAATGGAAAATAACTTAAAGGTGTGGTGGTGGAGAAAAGGTTAAGAACCACTGTTTTATAGCCCGTTTCTATAATAATCAAAAATATATTTGAAGCAGCCACCATGCCAAAATTTATAAATATGCAGGTTTTTTTGAAAGGAAAATGTTAGTTACCCAGTATGAACTTGTAGGGACCCGATTTCTCTGATTCTAGGGACACGTTTTTCTCTGATTCTAGGGACCCGATGATAATTTTCCCTGATTCCAGGGACCCGATTTTCAATTCTATGGACCCGAATTGCTTTTATGTCACCCGTATGTGTTTTAGAGGATCTACAGCTGTTAAATAAATTTGTATGGCCTAATTTTCATTTTGAAGGAAGAAAGTAAAATTTTCGTGCCTTGTTTTTTTTTGTGTTTGCAAATGACAGGGAGTTTGTTTCGAAAGATTTTTTGCAAATGTGATATGCTCAAGGAAAGAGTTTTGAAATTACAAGAGGTTGAAAATTGATACTGCGCACTTTTTTTCTATGACATGTGATGCAAAAATGGGGTCGGAAGGGAACTTTGAACCATGCGAGAACGGGACCAATGACCCGGCGGTTCAAAGGTCCCTAAGGATGTTGTTAAATTTCTTCAGCATAGACATGCCTAATTTCAAAACCAGTAAAAGTAAAAAACGATTTTTTTAATCAAGAAGGCCTCAATAAGGCTTTGAGTGATGTAATGGAGCATCATATTGGCCTGCGAAAATTTTCCAGATATAATAATATTGGCTGAGTATCCTACGTCGATATTGGTCCAAAAACCCAAATAATGATATCGTGGTTTTGTGAGAAAACATTTGGCGGCTACGAGACAGGAGCATTGTTGAATGTATCAATAGACTTTTGCTGATATTCGCCATCTATTTCCCAAGTTAAACGAAGCATCTTCGTGCAGCATATACGAAGCAATCATTTTAGCACAGTAATACGGAGCATCTGAGCGGAAGTTTTCACTCACAGTCAAAGACTGGCCAAAGATATGTATAAAACGGTGAGGCGTCAGCCATCCGTATCTACTGTAGCGACGCGAGCGATGTTATAAACTCAGTACATTTGAGACAGTGGCACAGCAAATGATTACTCCTTAACAGAGTCGGAAATTGGTTATGTATTGAGCGGATCTTCGGACGAAATTATTGAGGCAGGTTGTTACTGTTGTTGTGAGCAAGTTTTGTTCACAACACGACTTGACCAAAATTCCAACTAAAAGCGACACAGAACAAAAAGCCTATGATACATATGCAGCAAATGACATAAAGGAGAACGTAGTGAGCGATTCTTATGAGACAATATGTATGTTAA
>JGI24159J19872_10011061_pt1 | contig 11840 bp, 3 predicted proteins | sample Ectturendosymbi4_FD_19872 | JGI IMG/M metagenome (IMG submission 19872) | reverse complement strand
TGCAGTAGGAGCGCTGGACCCAAGGCCTTCTAGCGTAACTTGAAGGGAACATTTGCCGTGTTATTGTTGCGCAGTAAAGACCAACTGCAGAACAATCCGCTAGCAAGGTGCGCAACCTGCCCCTACAGGCAAAGGAGAGGGCACGACCGAACTGCAATATGATCATTGCATGGCACCAGAACATTGAACCTGGCTCCTGTGCAGCGTGATTGTCAGTGTCGTATACCGACAAATCAACTGTCATTGCAACAATTAAGTGAATTACTCGGAAATTAGCTGCAAAAAATTTTGGTCCTTAGTCCCAATTTCCAGGGGAGGCAAATGCCCATTTTGCCCCCCCCCTGCGGACGCCCATGCTCCCAAGATAGCTATCGCAATCAGATATCAAATTTACAAACAGAGCACTGTCTTACGTCACAAAGTTGTTCGTGCGTTGCCAAACGCAACAATACTGTAATGGTCATAATCACACTCAAAACTTTGTAATGGTCGTAAACACCAGGGTTTTTAAGGCGTTTTAGGGACCCGATGCGGGTCCCTAGAATTTCAAATCGGGTCCCTAGAATCAGAGAAAATTACCATCGGTTCTATAAAATCAGAGAAAATCGGTTCCCTAGAATCAGAGAAATCGGGTCCCTACAGATCCATACGGGGTACCTAACATTTTCCTTAAAAAAAAACTGTAAACACATCAAAAGATTTTTGAATGAATAAGTAGAAAATTATTTTGCCAGGTGATCTTATTTTTTGGCTGCAACAAAAGTGGTTCCACATACCAAATATAAAGTATACACGTAAATTTTCATCAGAAGCTCTCGCGACCCTAGAATAAAGGCAAACGGCCCCAGGGGAGACCCGACCCCAGGTTGAAAACCGCTGGTTTAGAATATTTTTTATCTCTGTTTCTACTTTGACAGACATCAAAGAGCGGCGCATTTTTGTTAAAGGGCATCAAAGACGTTTCTGCGGGCACTTGCCCCAAATTGTCCCCAACCTAATCCTCCACTGTGATGTAATGATGAGCTGTTGGGGCTTTGCTAAAAATCGAAAAAAAGGGAAAATATATTAACGTTACTTTGACAATTTTCCGTGATTTCATGCAAGGCCTTTTTTATCAGACATTGAGTGGAAGAACGACATAAATCCCGAACTATCCCGAACTATCCTGAACTAACCGAACTATCCCGAACTAAATCCCGAACTAACCGACTAGTAATGTTTAATAGCCTGTGTTGGAATGTCGTCTCTGTTCTGTGTTCAAATTGTTTTTGATTGGTGGATGGGAAATGGCTTGGCTGGGAAGGAAGCAGTGGTGTAACCAGACTAAAATTTTTGAAGGCCCAAATATTTTGACTTTAAGCGAGCAACACTACTTGGTAAGTGCTGGCACTTGGAGACAACTGCCTTCAAGCAATTGTGTTAAAAAATCCTGTTTTAAGACAAACGCACGGGTATTTATCGCCCTATATTTGACCTAGACTTTTGAGTAAACATTTTATCAATTTATTCACTCCACAAATATGTTTCCTAGATTTTTAGGCATCCAAATTACTGGTTCTAAACACAAAAATGAAAAAAGGTAAAACTACATTTGAAATTAGTTTTTAATCAGCAACTTGCCACCCGGGGCTCGGAACCCCAGGGCCCCGTTGCTACGCACTGGATTGAGCTTTTATTTAAAAAGTTTTGATATTTTGAGGCGAGCGACAGGCTTAAATAAGCTTGTTTGAAGTTATCATTTATAAGACAGAAAACCAATTACTGTTTCATACACCATACACGTTTTTGACAAGAGCGTAAAGGTTCTTCTTTGAAACCCAAGCAACATTTAATATCTTAGAAATTGATCAACAGTCGCGTGTTCCGGTTGCATTTCAGTAGTAAATGTTACCGATGTGTAAGATCTGGAATAACCAATAAAGCTGAGCTCAAATTTAAAATATTGACAAGATAAAATGCAACGAATGAAAAACAGTTCTTCCCAAACTATTTTACGCTTTGCTTTTACAAATTTCAGTAGTGTTGAAGTCGATAAATACAATGTTGATTCTATCTGTTGAAAAATCACCTTTCTTCTATTAATATCCTACTGCAAAGATTGTTGGTTTACATAAATTTCTACAAAATGCCCCATGTGGTTCATGTGTGTTGCATATAGCTTTTTTCATATTTTTAAAATTTCAAGATAGAAACACATTACGATGTTCATATTATTTCATAAAATATTAGAAGAACTGTTGATATGCTCCCATTAGGGCCTTTATGCAAAACAAGGCAGTTAAGTAACGGCTTTTAAAATAATCTACTCAACGCTTTTTTCGTATAAAGACGAGTAGCTTCATGTGATTAAAAGCAAGAAAACGCTTTCCTGATAATAACCGAGGTTCTAATTACTGAAAACTTGCTCCGAATTGTTTCACTACGAAATTGCCTCCAACCAAAAACAAGGTATGCGCTTCAAAAATCAATTGATACAAGGCAAACTTTGAATAAACGAAGTAAGTCTTGCTAGAGTGGGCAGAAGAAAGGCGACAGGTGTTGATTCGTAGAAAGGATAGTGTGAAAAAACGAAGTAAAGATTTGTAGCTTGGAATGTTCCATCTCTTGGTTCCACTTTAATTGTAAACTAGTGGCAGGAAAATACTGCAATGAGTCAGTTGTAAATGCCATTGCAACAAGACTGGCTTATATGTTTCATTCAGGTGGCAATTGTTCTTCACTATTTGTTTTAACGGAAACGTCAGAAACGGATTTACGATAATTTTTGTTTCGTTTATTTGATGTTGCAGTGACATCAGGGTTTTGGCAACTAACTTAGAGCTTTTTCCGTTATATTAGGAGCTCTTTATTTGTGAGAGAAATTCAGCAAATGGCATGTTAATTTTCAGATCATTGCGTTAATAGTTTCTGATCATTACATTACAGCCGCAACACATTATATAAAATCCCATTGTTGCATTGACCCTTTAATGGGAGTGGTTTCTGTATCCACAGGCGTAGCCAATTGTCTCTAAGTCGTTTGTTTCGTATTTTGAAAAGAGGCGTCCCATCAAATTATTCTTACTCGTCCTAAAGTCAATATATTTCCTCCCCGAAATGCTTTGTGATAACTATTGACAGCACAATTGGTAACTACCATTTCCGAATCCCCTTATTCATAACTTCCGATTAATTCATTCAGTTTTTGCGATGACATTTTAATTTCCACTGACACGACAGGTTCACTGTTCTGGTGTTCATGCAATGATGACATGTCCGCTTCTTAGCCTGCCGAGGCCAGGGCCGGAATAAATGTGAGGCGCCCGGCAAAGCCGTGACCGCGAGGCCCCCTAAAAGCTGAGCGCGACTGGGTAGTGTTTCACATACCCTCGTTTCAACTTTGCAGAAGCACCGGTCAAAAACAACAATCCTGATGCGATTTGGCAGCCTACACTACAGAAACTTAATTGGGTGTGGTGTGTACGGCGGTTCGTACTTGGTATAGGGCGAATTTCTTCAAATAGAAAGTTGCATCACAAACAATTCTTTTTGCTACAGTGACACACGCAACAATTTTTGTCAGACCTTCTGACCACCTTCACTGCACATCGTTTATTAATATTATTGAGGAAAGATATTTGTCTACAGTCTCTCGCAGATCAAAACGCAGGCCTCTTAGAAAAAATGTTCTCAACGAAATATTACAAAAGCAACTTGAACCAATACCATTTTTGATAAGTTTTGCAATGGGAACTTTACTATAGTTACATAACTATTCCGTGATCTAGTGGACAGCAGCGCTTTGTTTGATTCCCTTACGATCACGTCTAGCACTTCGCGATTAGTTTAGCATCCAATAGGCACTCATATTTTTGTTCGTAACAAAAGCTTTCTGATTTGTTTATTGAACGAACGTCGTTGTTTAGGTGGGCAAGCTGGGTTTATTTCCCCGGGGACGAAACCATGCTTCCGAGAGACCTCAGGCTCGAACATGGGGGTCAAACTTGCTTTGACCGGGCGCTATCTAATCTCGTTACGCCACTGCCTACATGTGGCTGTTGAACACAGACAATCTTGGCAGGTAATGCAGCGAGACAGCGACATAGTGATAGGGGTAAACCACGTATAGTTATATACTGTGAAAGAAGCATGAGTAAACCTGTAGCTTCCATGAGTTTGAAAAATCCATTAGTGCGAGACTGATCAATACGAGTGAAACAAAACGCTTCGTGACCGAGTAAATCAAACGACTCTTATGCAGGCTTCTTTTTACACAGTAAAAATACATGGTTTGTTAGAAACGTCTATGCAGACTTGCGGTAATACGTTTTAAGAAGTTCTGATTTCTTACTGAGCTATATTTGCTGTGTGGCGAGTTTCGTAAATATCTGCTCAGTTTAAGCCTGCGTGGTGTTCTAACTGAAGTTTTCCGATAAGTCTTGTCAACACAGTTCTACTTTTCATTGCCTTGAAACAGTTTGGCGAGAGTGTCTTAACTTGTTTTTACACCGCTCATGTTGTTCTAGCCGTTGATTTCAAATTAATGAGTTATTTGTAGAAAGCGCTAAAAAAAGGATATTAGGCGGTTTATGAAAATGCATTTCTGATAGCCGAAGTGTACAAAACTTTTCAGACGAAAGATTGAGAGAAATGAGGTTTAACCGGCATAGACAAATGGGGTAGAAAGGGTAAAGCGTTTTGTGAGCATCCATTTCTATTACATCGTCAGCAACCTGGAAAGGGTAAGCGAAATGTCAACGTTGCCCCCACTGAATTTGTGCGGACGCCCATGTTTGCACTGATTTTGATGTAATTCTTAGGTCATAGCGTGGTGCGGGTTGCTTCAATTTTTTAAGTCCAAGTTGTCAGTTTCCTTAACCTATACCAGTGGTGCTCAAAACTTTTTGGATCGTGGGCTACATTTGTTTTTCAGAAACCTTTCGCGGGCCACAAGAATTAGGAAAACTTTGCTTGCTGTATCTTACAATTAGTTTTCCAAATTGCTTCCCGGGCCACTCCAGAGGGCCTTGCGGGCCACACCGAGCGCCACTGACCTATATACTAAACGCAGTAATCACAGCTCTACAATTTTGACGCGTGGTGAACAGCCTAAACATGAAACCAGTAAAGCAGTGATTTGATATTCAAGTGCGAGGTTCCCGAAACGCGAGGTCCCGGTCATTTGCCCGGTTTGCCCAATGGTTAATCCGGCCCTGGCAGAGGCACGTTGCGAAACTTGCTAGCGTATTGCGGATGTTCTACTGGTTTGGTCTTTATTGCGTAACAATAACGCGGTAATATGTCTTAACACGTTCACTTTCAGTCACGGTAGTCGGCGTTTTGCCGCATGTGACAAGGTCTCCCACTGAGGGGTTTTCCATCCAGATCTGCTCTTTTTGGTCGACCTTGTGTCTAGATTTGATTATGAAATTTCGCGATACCTTTTTGAGATGATAGTTTCATCAGCAGTCAATTACACATTTTCAGTGTTTGCATGCGCACATCAGGTGAGAAAGTATGCATGTCGAATGAAGCGCAGTACGTATTCAATCGGTTTTATATGAAGATTGTCCGGGCTGTTATATGTATTTATCTAATGCCAATTGAAGAAACTGAAACCAGGGTTAGTATTGATATAAACTGATTTTTCCCTATGCATACAAATTTATTTGAAGTAGAGGAAGCATATCATCATCGGAGGATGTTACCATTATGAAAAACGTCTTGAGCAAAAAAGTTCGTCCTCATGTTAATGTTTGCAGTGAAGTAAACTTGGAAGAACTATAATGAAATCAGTATTTGATCATCGTTTCAATTCAAATGAGCACGCCAAGATGTTTTTGTTCGTAACAGAAATTTTTCTGGTTTTTGTAAGAATATGTATTTTTGGTGTTCAGTTTTGAACAGACATTTAAGCAGGTAATGCAGCAATACAGTGACCTGCTGAAAGCGGTAAGCCACGCATAGTTTTATACTGTATGAAAAGAAGCACGAGGAAATCTGAAGCGGGNTACTAGTGTGAAAAATCCATTAGTTAAATACGTGCCTTGTTAATATTTTGTGAATGTTTTGTGAGTGTCTGACTTTGTCGCTTTTCACCGCTTATGTTGTTTCGGTCGTTCAATATTCTTGAAGCAAGACTTATTGCAGGAAGTCCTTTTCTTGTTTCAATGCTGTTAATGTCAATGTTAGCCTCAGCAAACTGAGCACTGTTACATGGGATAGGAGTTAATCAAGCGCACTCCTTTGTAAAAGCATATTCTTTTCAGAGTTTTCACAGATGGTCAACGCTTAATGTCGATAATGATCTCACTGAGTTCCCTAGAGATGTTTAAAGAGCCTAAAGATCATCACACTTATGAAGCTACAATTGACAGCTGCGAGCTCAAGAATGAAATCACAGCAACTATCATTATGTCTGTCATCGGCGGTGTACGCACTGGCGATTCTTACGAGTTTTCGTTCTTGAAAAACGAGTTCATTGGCGAACCAACTCCTAGAAGAATGGCAGGATCTAAAGATGCAACGTGGCACATTAAAGGATGTATTTCTAGAGTCGCTTTCGGCGCCAACAGTCGAACATATGAGAACCGTTTGTCAACGTGGAATGATGTTGTGTCCACCATTATGGGGAGGATACAATTCATTCATAAAAGTCGTTGCACAATGATGCTTCCAAAAAACGTCGATCTACCTATCCTGACAGTACAAGATACGAAGAAGCTATCTGCGATTTTGTTCAAGCTTGTGTACACGCGGGAGGATGTTCTGGATGGCAGCGTGCCCTTTGCTCTGGATGAAAATATTGATGTGCGTAACGTAAGTGAAGTTTTCAGTGGTTTCTTGTTAACACTCCGCACGAGCAAATATAAAACTGCATTCTTCAAGAAAAGCGGGGCTTCCAAAACTCTGAAATCATCTAATGCTAATTCGTGTACAAGCGGGGTCTCCGCCCTTCCTGCTAGACCCTCAGCAAGTGGAAACACCAAAACTGATGCTGGTCCCTCAGGAACCGAAAGCCCTATTACTTGTTTTGCTAGAGCGTTAGGAAGCGTAAGTCCTATGAAGCGCAGAAAAGGCTACACTCAAATTTGTGATAGTGATAGTTCGCCTGAAATCGAAAGCGATAGTTCGCCTGAAATCGAAAGCCATTTCAAGCGTGCTGCTAGTCCATCCTCAAATGAAAGCCCTTTTAAACGTCTTTCTCGGGCAGTGGCTAGCAAAAGCCCAACTGAACGTGCTGCTGGTCCGTCCGCAGCAAGCAGCTCTCCCAAACCCAGTACGAAGGAAAAATATAATTTCATTTTCATTCATGGTCTGGTCAATCTTTTCCAAGACAAGCAAAACCCAATCGTTCTTCCCTTGTACAATATGGATAAGGATCTTGTGAATTATCTGTTCCGAAGATTTGGTTGTGGGAGAATTAGAGAACTGCAATATGTGAAGCGAAGCAAGGCACGTGATTTCTGCAAAAAGCATAACATCAAAGATCCATTCCAGTAAGCTGCTTGCGCCAATCGGATCTGGCTGGTTGTCGTTCATTGGAAGGTTTCGAAAAACAGGCGATATGCTCGTGTGCATGACAAGGTTGATTTCTTGCTTAAGCTTTTTTGAGTGTTTGCCTTTCTGTTTCGTTTCATCCCTAAGTTCTCAGTCAAATATAACTACTCTGCAACTATGTGTTCTGAGTACCGAGTATCGCCTTTCCAGCGAAACTTACTGCAGCAGGGTTGCTAAGAAACACTTTGCAGGAGCATATCGCGCTCAACTCTACAGTAGGTCCCCTGAAGAGGATGCGAAGAATAGTCAGCTTTAAATGCAGGGGCGAACTACATCTTGCGCATTCTTTTGATTGCCGTTATCAACTAGGGTTTACCTCAATCCGATTCGATGCTCCAGTTGTAGCGACTTGTTCAGGAAACCGTTCGCACAATGTTCAAGATGAGGTTTTCAGTCATTCATTACGGATCATTGCCTGAAACTGCCTTTGAATAATCCTAGCAAGCAAGAGTCCTAAAGAAAAGTGTTGGTCAGGTGTTTCGGAAAAAATTCGATAATTTAAACTTCAGCTGTTTTCCCATTAAGCAGATATATCGCTTTTAACGTTGATGGCCTACAGAGAACCAGTTTCTTTTCCGGAAAGCAGTGAAAACCATAGAAGTAGTGGACCTTGTTTGAAATTAGTGTCATTTCAGGAAAAATAGTCCTCGATTAGAAGCTTTCTTTCACTGTTAGTAAATACGGATTTTGAGGAATATTTGATCAGACACAACTGCGACGTTTATTGGAGTGAAAGAGGGCATTGTTATGACGTCTTCACTCACATATGCAAAGCATTAGACTTAGCACGCGTGGTAGTTAAAGATCACGAAGACATTTCGGTGCCAGTAGTAAAATGCAGGGATGTGGAAGCGGCTATTTCGTCAACCGCTTCCGCTTCCACGCCTGTCGCTTCCGCTTCCAACAGAGCCTGGACTCTATCAGAGTCTGAATCTCATATCTTATGAACTTGCTGACAAGTATGAGTATGACTATCAAAACCAGCAGCTTACCATTTGCAAGGGCACATTACTAGTTCGCATAAGTCAGGTCCTATCTATCAGCAGGGTACTGCTGCTCTGCTCTTGCAAAAAATGTCTTCAACACATCAATACAAACAGCATTTACAACAACCTGACCTCATCCTAACAAATATCAAGCTAAATTGCATAACGTATATACTTTTTAATGCAGGGGTTCTCAACCTTTTCTCCCGTTTACCCTTTGCCAGCTTCCTAACATAAAATTTACCTCCCGTTTTGTTTACTCACTAGCGGTATAGAAAAAACGAAGTATTGTAAAATCAGAATCATTAGATTTACCCCCAGTTCATTTCGGTTTATTTATGCATCCCGATCAAGCACAGTAAGCAACGGCCGTAGCTGTCATTTACGTCACTGCCCCCACAGGTTCACACAAAACAACAAAATACAAATTAAACACCATAGCAAAAATACAACAAAAAACATACATAGTAAAGACAGTTATTCGGCTGTCAACAGTCCTCACATAAACACATTTTGGAAACACTTCCACTGCCAAAAGTCCATTCCAAATTGTGTTTGGAAACACTGCTTCCACACAGGCAAGCTTTGCAAGGCCTTGACAACATGAGATGGCAAGTGGATATTCACCGAGCGAACTCCTGACCGGTCGTCAAATTCGCACGAAGTTAGATCTTCTACTCCCCTCTCCTGCTCATCACACCCCAGGGAAGCAGGCACGGATTGCCACCAAGGTGCAGTCGAACGAAGTGCTGTGCTCGGTAACCTCCTCCTATGAAGTCAGAGATCCGTGCTACGCGTTGTACTATGGGCCACGCCATAGTCACCAGCCTCGATGGGTTCCGGCCATCGTAACGAAAAGGCATGGAACACGAAGTGTCAACATTCAAGTATTGCCACAGGGACCTGCCTGGAGACGTCACGTCGACCAACTTCGACCACGTTATACAACTGAGGATGACACGTTTCCCGGCGATGATCCCAACGACGATCAAGCATCGGCTTTACCGCATCATGAACCAAAATCTCCTCCGAAGATGGCGGCTACAGACAACTCCGTGTTAAGTTCGGGTCACCGCACCAGTGACATGACCGTTGGCCCGGCTCACTCTGAGTATGGGCCTGAAAATCCACGACGCTCGAAGAGTATGTCAGCCGTGGAAGCTATATTATGTTGAATGTATGGTCGATAAGTGTTTCTTAACTGTTTCAAATTTTGTTGGGAGGTGTTGTGATCGTGTAATCCAGTAACTGTAATCATGCAATCCATTCAAGGTAATCATCTAATCAGCGTACTTCGTTGTGGCATGAGCGTGTCTTACCTAATCTACCTTGTTTCGAGTCCGCTGATTGGCAATCGTACACAGTACTTCAGTTTGTGCCTTGCCTCTTCTGTGCCATTCTATGATTGAGTTCGAAACTTCTACTGTTTAATTGCTACTTGCTCCTCGGTACCGTTCGTGTTTGTGCTGTATTTAACGAAAAATACAACAAACAGGACACATTTCAGTTTGTTATTGTTTGATTGCGATTTTGAAGATGCTTATTTAATCTTTGTATCTTTGAATTAGCACGAAACATGAACTTCCATTTAAAATTTTTGTAAGCAAATTTGAGGGGTAGAAAGAGCGGCACTTTTGTGGTTGGCCCCGGACGGCACTTAGCCTTGCTACGCCACTGCAACCGAGTAATCGCCTCGTCCTAAATATGCCCAGCAACAGCAAGTCAGTAGTAGAGTGACTCGAGTCAATGACATGACTCGGTTCAGCTCGAGTCACGATTTTTGGTGACCCGGTGTCAAGCGAAATTTTTGACCTCTGCGAAATTTCTGACTTGTTATAGTTGGTCAGTTATTTTACTTCTCAGAATAAAGAAATTATGTTTGGCAATTACTTTTTTGATGTGTGTTCTGTTAATTAAACTTTTTGGTTAGATGTCAGGTGCCCACAACAAGCTATAGCACGGGAAGAACTTTTACCATTGAAAAAAATTAGGACTTAGTCGTTGACCTCAATTATTTTTGTTTTTCTCGCTCTAACACAAAGCNTAACCNGACACACTTACCTAAACACGAATTGCCAAGACCAAGAAATACGTTTTATCAGCATATTTTGNATGTAGAATATTACTCTGTGCATGGGCTCATGGTGTGAAGTCAGAAATTTCGTTTTTGATGTGTGTTCTGTTAATTAAAACTTTTTGGTTAGATGTCAGGTGCCCACAACGAGCTATAGTACGGGAATAACTTTAACAACTGAAAATTTGTGAACTAAGTCTTAACTATTTTTCTTTTTCTCACCATAACCCAAACCTAACCCGACACACGTACCTAAACATGAATCCCTCAGCCCTAAACATAAGTTTTTTCAGAGTATTTTATGTGTATAACATTACGCTATGCATGCGCACATCGCGTGAAGTCAGAAATTTCGCTTGACACCGGAATCACTTTTTAAGACTCTCACTCCACTCCTGTTCCAAACGTTTTGAATGCGAATTCCGGTCGGGGTCCGGTAAATTTTCAAGTTTGAGAATCCGACTCCTGTTCAGACTTCGGCTATTATTGATCCAACCGGAATTTACCCTGCTTTTTATTTAAGAATAACCACGCAGACACCTGCTACTGCCGAAATTGAGAAGTGACTCCAGATCCGGTTCCGGCTTTTCACAAAATTTTGACTCCGGGCCCGGTTCTTGGTCCGAAAGAAACGCAGAACCCTGCCGAAGTCGACTCCGGCACACCAGATCCATGGCCACCTCTGATGAATATACATGCATGTTTGGAAGAACACATGAGAGAGGTAATCGACTATGTGTTTTGCATTCTTTGCATGGTGTAGCAGTGCGTGGCTGCTTCATGCGGCGCGCTAAGGATGACATCATTGGTAGTTAGAGCGTACGAGGGGTGAGTTATCCTACGCGTGTTGCGGGTACCAGGCCCGTCGCCAGGATATAGCAGCAGGGGGACCTAAAACCAGAAGGAGGGGGCACAATTTTAAAAATACTGTATTGGATGTATTGTACACACGAAAGTCTTATGGTCTATGGGAGATCTAAGACTGTGTGCTTTAGGTGTATCTATACTGTAGCTAATACATGGGTTCGCCTTTCACAGTTACACCAAGGGGGATATTCATAAGTCTATGCTAACTTGATCTCCCTACAGCTTCTGACAGCCTCATTATTTTGTTTAGAAGGACATCACACAACTAGAAATTGTTTAAAAGCATTTTTTTATTGTGAATAACATTGTCATAGTATTGACTAAAAACACTTACTAATTTATGATCTTTAATAGTTCATACAAGCTCTCTTGAA
>JGI24159J19872_10011057_pt1 | contig 11842 bp, 4 predicted proteins | sample Ectturendosymbi4_FD_19872 | JGI IMG/M metagenome (IMG submission 19872) | reverse complement strand
TTGGTAAGGCAACCAAAAACTGCTGTTTTTTAGGCCAAAATTGAAGTACGAATATATCATACGCCGGTTCTCAAAGTGTTAAGTGTTTAATTTTTTGTTGCAAACCTTCAAAAACTAATTGTTCAAATTTATAGCTTTTCAACATGTTATTGTTCTTATGCAATCTTATTGCATTATTTGTAATAAGTGTTGCTTTGAAGTCTTTAATATGACAAACCTTCAGTTTGACTATTAACGTAAATATTGAACTTCATGGCAAACATACAAAAAATAAGGTGATATAAACTGGAAGTATTCAATGAAAGGTTCATTCTCACTATCAACTTAACTCTTCAGATTCAGTCTCATTATACTACTTTTGCACTATCCTTTGTGGAGTATTACAAGTGGTCACTAACACTATCTTTGCTTGCACCAGTGGTTATGAGACCACTTTGTAGTCAAAGCTACAATGGTTTAGATCAGGGGTTTCCAAACTTTTTTGTCAGAGAGCCACATAAGCTATTAAACAACAGTTCGAGGGCTGCACATTCTATTTAATGTGACTGCTTCAGGATATAGGCCTATTACATTCTACCAAATCAACAAATGTTTTGTACCAATATTTTTTCATTATTGATGAAATGTCTTCGCGGGCTGGATGAAATGGCTTCGCTGGCCAGATTTGGCCCGCGAGCCGTAGTTTGAGGTCAATGGCAGCACTACATTTTAGCTTTTTTCTTGCATCCACCCACTGATGCTGAGCATAAGGCTAGATAGACTGCAAGTAGGGTTGGGTTCAAGTAACAAAAATATATAGTTTAAGTAACAAGTAATTTCTAACAGATTACTTAAGTAACTTAAGAAGTAATTCAAGCAAATTAGGAAATTCAACATTAGGACTTAACATGCTAGCACAGGGGTGGGCAAACTTTTTGCACGAAGCGCCACATTAAAAAAATGTTGCAACCGAGGGCTGCACACTCTCATTGCGAAGTAGGAAAATTTATTCAGTGTGTAAATAACCACATATTCATATTACAAACAATTTTCATATTTCACACTCGGTACGTTTAATGCTATTTATACAGTTATAGTTAAACTTACTATTTTTCATAAAATTATAAGTTTTTATGAAAATAATAAATGTTTCATAAAATTATACATGAGTAGGAGTTTCTGCAAGTTCCGGCGGGCCGAATGCGGCCCATAGTTTTCCCACCCCTGTGCTAGCACATCAAAATCATTGCAAATCTTAAATCACATAATGGGTGGTTCAGAAAGAATTTACACTAGTTTGCTGCAATTCAATTTAATGGAATGAGATTCTAGCTCAAATTCGTAATAACGATGAGAATCTACAATTGTGACTCATAAAGCGCTCTGCACAGGCAAGAAATCTATTCGCCTCAATGACTTGTTTTAGGTGTGATGATGCATATCATGTATAATATTGCGTTTACAACAACAGACATGTCTTGTGAAATCTTAACTTTTTTTTAAAAAATTACTTGAACATCAAGTAATGACAAAATTATTTAAGCAAATAATAAGCAAAGATTGTCAAGGAAGTAATTACTTACTTGGAACTCTGCCCTAGCTGCAAGTAATGTTTTTAATAATCAGATAACATAACTTTGAAAGTTTTCATTATCTTAAATCATAGCTACAAAATTTAAGAGGTAAAGACAAAACAAATTCCACAGTTCATTGGCACCAAAGACTTTTGCACAGAATAGGTTTAGTTCAGGGGTTCCCAAGTTACAGTACGCGTACCACTAGTGGTACGCGAAGGTCTTCCAAGTGGTACACGAGTAACTTCCATTTTTTCACAAAAACCTGGATTCATAGCTTTCTAGTTCACACATCGGGCTTTGTTTATAAATAAATATATTTTACTGTAGCCTGCTATTCCTGTTGCATCGTAACATTATGACTTTTGATGCGCTGTTAGTAAATTTACGCCACGGATCCACAAATTAGTGGAAGGTAAACAAAAAGAAAAATCTGATTTACTTTAGTTGTGGTCTTTTATTATTAATTTAATATATATTATTCTTCTGAAGAAACTACGATTCGATCAAATTAGTTGTTCTGGAAAAAGTGGTACACGTTGACAATATGGGGTGCCTATGTGGTACGAGATCGTGAAAAGGTTGGGAACCCCTGGTTTAGTTGATCTTGGTTTAGCTGTTTGTCAAGGCTACAAATCATATTGATCACAATGAGATGCTTACATTTAATTTAACATTCTCATGCATTAATCTGAAAAAAATCACAACCTCAAACATGTTTTAAGGCACCCTAATTGGTTTTTACTTTACTTTTATACTCTTTATCTGACATGGCCTCAAAAAATATTATATGAACAGTCAGATTATAGCTAAAAATAATACAATAACTGGTACGTTACACACAATTTAGTGACTTGAAGTTTCTTTGTTTATAGCAATGAATGTTCTGCTAACATAGGCACCAAGTTTGAAATTTCTACTGGCACGCAAAATCCATGATGTCACAAAAAATGATGTCAAAACCTTCTTGGGTTGGCAAAATAATATCAGTTGAAATATCCCAGAGCGGCTTCCACACTAAAGTCAATTTTAAAGGCGATTCATAATTACTTGATCACTCATTTTTTTTAACTTTTACAACATGTTCATAACAGATAAACTTTAATCATGAGAAGTTAATAGCACATAATTAGGCTACTTAAAAGCATGTATGCAAACTAAAGGCTTATTAATCCAAACATCCACCCATCTTTTAACATTAGGTTTGTCTATCACAGTGGAATTAATANTTAGTTAACAAGAAGTCAATCTACNTNGAGTCATGGTCAATCAGAGATAACTTTTTCATGCTACAAAGTGCATTAAAGGTACACTCTGCCTCATAGACAATACAGGNCAATGTGAAATGCATGCGCAGCAAACATGTTAAGCCCANAAGTTAGCTAAAGTTCGGTTTTTCACAAAAAGTTTCAAAATAGCATTTGGAGTAGGACTGTTGCTTGCTAAAATTGCTGGAATTTGTTGTGCAATTGTTCCTCATTTACATGGTCTTTGTAAAAGTCACTTAGAGCAGAGACGTTGCTTCTTTCTGCAGCACAGCTTAGAACAGGTTAATGAGATATTTTCAAGTCTTATATTCCATATATTTACCAGAAAATGTTTCATTGCATTTCAGAATAATGTCTTTATACTTGATAACAAAGAATTGTTTAATCAAAAAATGAAAATTTAGCGGCAGTGCCACACACCATACTCAGCACCTAGGCCTATTAAGGATAAATTATGCCAATGTAAGCAGTACCCTATTTCTAAGTTACCAAAAAATGTTTTAAGGAACAAGAAAATGAATATAATGGCATTATACATAAATTGGTTTAAATGTTGTAAACAATTTGAGCATTGCAACCTACAAAAAGATGAACAAAATCAAAGCTATGAGACTCATTACAGAAAAAAAATGAATCGAAATCAACCGACATTCCAACAATAAAAGCTGGCGCCACTGCTTTTCATTATCGCAAAAATTAATACACCAGAACAGCAGTTCATGACTTTAGCTTGACTAATGTCAGGTGTTCAGTGAGTCAATGCCAAAGGTTTCGTAGAAGTCTGATTGTTTTATTTTTCCAATAGCAGAACACATTTATAATATGTTTTAAACATTTCATATTTTCTTTTACTATTACAAAGGGTTGGGTGAATGCACAAGGAAACTAGCAGGGACTGTAGCAAGATTACAGTTAAGAACCACTACATCAGATATATTTGGCCAAGAGACCAAATATACAAGTTATGTGTATCAGCGGAAAATATACAATGATACTTTGTGTTGTGTGCAGCATGTGCACTGTGCAGCCTATGAACCTATTTCAAACTAAAAAGATTGCATTGCATGGCAATTAATACACAGCCCTCATAACTCAAGGACCTCACCTGCCAAGATTCACTGAATACCTTGCTCAGTTCTTGGGTCCACTGTCAGCTACTCCCTGCATAAGAGAGTCACACTGCTGCCTGGTCAGGTCAGAAGCCTTCCCAATTTATAACATTGGAAACCTGCTTAGTCTCGATGAGCTCCATATTGCAATTTCCCCCCTTTGAACTGGTGCTAAAATTGTTAAAATCATAAAATGCTGCTGGGGTGAAATTGTTGACTAACTGGGGCTTCATCTCATGGGCTCTCCCGCACTAAAAATGCAGGCCACTTCCCAAGATATTCAGCCATCAATTCCATTCTCAAAAGATCATTGTCCCACATTAATCTTCTTGCTACCTTAGAGCCTGTCGGCTTGACCAGGGATGGAGGAGGCCTGATGGATTGACTTTGGGTGCCTAGTACATGTCTAAGCCTGGTAAGTAGTATGGGATGCAACAGTTTTAGGCACTTACAAGACAGCGCCAGACAGGCAGGCACTACAGCAACAAAGGCTGAAGCTGGGAAACACTGAAAATGTAATGACCAGGAATTACCACAGTTCTCACCAGTCACTATTGAAACCACTGAGTGTGTATGGTAACTCTACCACCACTTCTTTGAGCAGCCTCACAAAGAAACTTGGGGATATATATTATGTCTGGTGGCCCAAAGGAGAGACAGTGGTTCCACAAGCACCTGTCCCTGGTTGAGGTCAGAAGGATTCAAGGAATGCTGCCAGCATATTCAATGGCCTGTATACAGGTTTGATCTGATTAGTGATTTTGGTTGTCCTTAGCATACTAACTGGTATTTCTGCCCCCACCACTTGCCTTTACAATGCATGGCTATTACCTTCCGAAAGTTTGTGCTTTCTGTAAGTTTTGTTTGTTGTCCTCTTGTGCAATGTTGCTTTTCTCATTAATTAATTAATTGACCATCGCATAGCTAGCTAATGATGATACTCAACTGCAGTGTTGTGATATGTTCCACTTTGTTTTTGCAACTAATAGTAATGAGGTTTCTTTCAGTAGAAAATCCATAGATAAGATACTGTAGCTGGTAACTTCTTCATCTTAAAGTCATACTGCATCAGTGTATGTTAGTAGCATGACTAATTTAGGTTAAACAACTACAGCAAGTAAAAAGCGACCAAAAAACATTATACATAAATAACAACATCGATCATCAAGTCAGATGACATTTTAAATTTTAAAGGTAGTAGGGATGCTTACTGGACCTAAACTAGCTGCTGCACTTTAGGCTAAACTGTGATCTGAACTACAGTACAACAGACCTGGATTGGCCTGATCAAAACTGCATTTCTGTGGGTTAATATAAAAAGCACCAAGATAAAGGTTTTAGAATATCTAACAACATATCTACAGTTGTGCTAGAGGTGTTTGCAAAGAAAAAATTTAACATACTGTAGATATTTATACGCTACTGTTAACAGTAGTACACCAACCACATCATCCATGCAAGCAAGGGTAGTAATAAATTCACAGACAATATGATACAGAAGAAAACAAAATAAATTAAGATAGAAGTGCTAGGAAACAACATTTTGTGCAACACCGAACAGTTCAGTGCAAGATTGAAATACTGTACGTACCTTTGCGCTGGCGGAGACTTATTTTCCGTTTTTTTTGCAGTAGGCCTAGACTTGTTACAGCAGAGGAAATACTGTGAACTTTTCAGGTATAGTAAATAAAATAAGCTTGAAATTAGGATTTCAGTAATTTGGAACGACTAACGGCGTTGACTCGAGAAATCAGCGACAAGGCTACTTTGTTACTAAGTCTGCTTAAATCATGGCACAACTACATTGACGCCAAGCCGTCTTCTACTTCGGTTCGGAAGTCTGGAATGTCTTCAACGACTTGAAGAAAAAAGCTTCTTCGTCAGTTGATTGACCAATCACGCGAAAAGAACCAAGAGGACAGAGCGTGGTATAAATGTACTCAGCAATGGTAACGAAAACTCTTCCCTATGCAGTATTCAGCAAAACTCGCAAACTACTGTGGCTGAGAACCAAACTCTTCAATATGGCTCTGTTGTTTATGGGGGTTATTCAAAAAACAAAGGATAATAATTCTTTCTGTTAGTTCATACTATTCACAAAAACAATTATGACGTCACAGAACAAGTACGCTGTTTCGAATTTCTTGCGTTGCTTTAGGTTCCAGTTGTTTCGCATCTACCAGAGCAGCCTTCCCATTTTGTTTATTCATTCATGTTTATTTGGCAGAAACAGCGTTGTAGTGGCACCGTGACCTCCGAGAACCAATACAAGGTTCAAATTTTAAACAGAGACAAAGATTTTATTAAAGAAACGGTACAGGGACCGCACGCGAATGAGACTCTAAACATGAAAATTTTCTGGCTTCTAGCCGAAACCTGATAGCATGCACAGTACTAAAACCAAAATTCGTCAGGATTTATTTTGAATTCAGAAGAAAGTTGCGTGAATGACTTTTTGAAAAAGGTTATCAACACTTTTGAGTTTGGAATTACTCGAATTTCATTCATTTTGCCAACATTTTTAGTTTTTCTTTCCTTGCTGATAAGACTAACGGCGAACAGGCAGTGGCGTAGCTGGCCAAAACTTTGAGGAGTCCAAATATGTTAACTTTAAGCAAGCAATAGTATTTTGTTTGGGCCACCGCCTCTCAAAGCACAAAACAACAAGATATACTAGAGATTTAGGGGCATGGCCCCCGTGGTCCCTTTCCCCCTGGCTACGCCTATGCGAACAGGTATATCGTTGGAGCTTCACCCAGCCTTACTGATAGAGCCCTCGCAGTTTCGAGATAAAAGCATCGATATCAAGGCGAGCCCAACCAGGATAACTTTTGATATCGAGACGTGATTCGGGACGCAATCATTTGGAAGAAGGTTGCAGCAGAACCGTCGCCAGAAAGCCGTCAATAGGGGGGGCTTTACGTTCGTGCAGGGGGGGCTTGACATTCAAATTTAACAAAAATTCTACTAACTTGTAAGTTTTCATACTTGGGGGGTTGGAGATTTCTTTGGGGGGCGAAGCCCACCAAAGCCTCCGTGGCGACTGGACTGGGTTGTAGCCGCAGGAAAAACTACCATAATGCATTGTTTACGACCAGGGTAACCTGAACAGCAAAAGGACAGGGGGCACTAAAAGAGTTGAGGGCAATGGAAAGTGGTAACTAATAAAAACTAAACAAATCGTTACCAAGTGTGCTTGTTTCTGTTAAGCAGCAACGTTGACCTCAAAAATTGGCACAGAAATTATAGAAAGTCATTGTGAATTTTCTTTGTGCGTGTGCGTGATTTGTAACAAATTTGCTTCAAGTTGATCTTGATAAACCATGAAACTACCTATGATACTATTATGAAAAGGTACCTCCACCCCCGTTGCCTCCCTTTTGATAGGACAAGGAGCAATGCCCCTGTCGTGCCTCCGCTATCCGGCGTCCCTGATTAGGCTACAACATTCATTTACCCAGATATATGCAATAGAGAAACAAGGTGATGCACAGATAGATATTGCCGTAGGAGACGGAGTTGCAAGGAGAGCTTTAACGGCCTTAATTTACTTTTGAGCAAAAATAATTTCAAACAAGTAGAAAAATTTTTGTCGAAATTGTTTAAGACTGCGAATAACAAATATATAAAGTTAAAAAATTGCGGCGGATATCACTTTATCTATTTCCAAGTGGCAAATATCATTAAATGATAATAATTTAAGTAGCTGGAGCCGGTATATGTTTGCACTGGCAATAGACCTACTGGATTTGCGATGTGATTTATGCCATTACAGCAGGTTTTAAAATTGTAAGGCAAAACAAATATCCAACTACAGTTACTCTGAAGGTGTGACTACTGAGCACAGACGCCACACGGTAGTGTTATGAAGTCTATAGTGCCTAAGCCAGTGGTTCTCAAACTGTGGTACTTTCTGTTTTTCTTCACAATAAAATATATTCACAAACTATAGTTTTTACTTGACGGGTTCTATCAATAAATTCCTGAATTTTTGTGTAGCGTACTTTCCTTGTTGTTTTCTAAATATGGCCATTATAATTTCTCACAGCCATTTTCTTCAGGTTGCATTTGTGTCAATTCTGGTTTTCAAAACTTTTGATCAAATGATTTTGGGCAGATTGAGTTTTCCTGGAACAAGGTCTTGCGTCCCGTGACAGTACATGTCCGTGACCCACAAATGGTACGCGATCAGAATAAGTTTGGAAACCACTGGCCTTAGCCCAGTAAGAACTCCATAAACTTTAGTAACCCTAACCACTATATGTTAGGTTTGTCACTCAGTCACTGTGATATCTTGCCATATAGCCTGCACGTAGATAAGTAACGTTATCAATTTCAGGCATTTGTAAGTTCATGTTTTTCACGGCTTAAAAACAGTGGTAAGCGCAGAACTGTTTATTTGAACTGTCATGTCAAAATCCATACTTATATTTCTTTTAGCTGTTAAGACTAAATGCTTGAAAACGAGTCAGAAATACACCTGCTGACCAGCAATGTGTAACTCTTCTACAAGTGATCCCAATATTGATTAAAACTTTCCATTTTTGCATTGGTGTTTTCTAAAATTTTTGTTCCGTTGCAAGGTAAAAGGAGCAACAAGCCAAATGTATTGAATAAATTACGTCAATTCAGTTGTCATCTCAAGTAGCTAGTCTCCATAAAAGCGACGAAGCCTACTCAATCAGCAAATCTTTTTTTGTACAAGATTCATTTCACACAAGGGATGATTATGCTTTGATTATTATATTGTGCTTCAAGTTTGTTACCTGTTTGTCTTTACAGGTATCCATAGAGTTAAACTGAGTTATTGTACAAAAGTAATAGTGTAAGCTTCNTATGTAGGTGGTTTAATTATGATNGCATGGAACATTGAATAGTGCCGCGATAAGGCCATTTGCTCGCTGCCGTCCCCATTATCTGATTTGTTTTGTTGCAACTCTCGGTTGGCGTTGCATCGAATGTGCGATTCACCACCAACGGAATGTGCGCGTAGAATAGCACCCATATGTCAGTGGCGCGAACAAGCAACAGTAGAGTGACCACGGCGTGTTATCTCTATTGTTGTTTGCTGTCACAGTGTGAAGCTTTGCGCACTTGCCGCTCCGGTTTTCCGATCGCAACAAAATGGTGCTTTGACCAAGATTTGAAGGCAACGCCAGGTGCAACCTTTTATTTACAAAAAAGAACGTGCGGTCGGTGTGGTTGGTTGAAAAAAGGGGTGGATATTCTTGCAACCTCTCGATTGGCGTTGCGTTGAATGTGCGATTCACCACGAACGGGATGTATGCGAAGAAGAGCACGCATGTGAGTGGCGCGAACAAGTAATAATAGAGTGATCACGGATTCACGGCATGTTATCTCTATTGTTTCGTACTTCCCAGTGTGAAGCTTTGCGCACTTGCTGCTCGGGCTCGGGCTTTCCGATCGCAAGTTCCAAGTACCGCTTGGTGCTAGTGGCGTGCAGAGGTCTGGTGGTGCCCGGGGCGACTGCTTGATTGTATCCCGCCTACAAAATTTTGGAATTGAGCAGTGGCGTATGGTGGTCATTGCTATTAGATATACGCTGCTTATGGCGTCACAATATGATGTCATATTCACGTTTGCAAACCAACGTTTTGGCAAAGTTTGTTGACACCAGCCGCGGATGCAGCTAGTAACGTTAGAGGGGCGATTTCTGTAATATTCGGTAGTCAAGTAATGTAACGGCTTCACTACTGTAAGAGAGATGAAGTATACTTTACAATACTGCTCTGACAAAGCAATTATGTACGACAGAATGATCTTATATCGCGAACAACGAGACATTTCGAACATGACGAAAGACTTATTCGGAGTTGGTTTCAATATGTTGTTTTCCGAACCGCAGAAAATTATGGTGAATAAAGTTCTTTCGTAGGTTTCAGGGGGTGCGATCGCTCCAATCGCAACCCCGGATCCGCCACTGGTTGACACAACATGCATGTTATTCTACACGCACTCTCCTTACTCGTTGTTGTACAATGTGTCAATTAAGTATATCAGCGCTCCAAGTTGGGAAACCGAAGAAAAACTCAGCACTAAATGCTGAAGACAGTGCAGTTCACAACTGCAAAAACATCAAGCTGTGCGAATGTCTCGTCGAATAGCAGTCGAGCAGAGAAGGTATGCCGCTGGGATTCAGTGAACCAGTAATGGTACATGACAACCAAATTTTACTGAAATTTCCTCCCCCTAACCTCACTGGCTGTATCCTCTCCTGCTGGGTTGGCGGACACCCAGGGTTGACAGTTTGAAACTTGCGAAACTACACAAGAATTAAGAATGCGCATAGCCTACGGAGGAAAACTTTGTTTTTTTATTATTTGGCTGTTATTCAGTCAGTGACGTGCAGAGGGGGGCGAACGGGACGACGGCCCCGGGCATCCAAGGCATGGAGGCATCCAAAGAGTGAAATTACAAAAATGTAAATGCTGTAACTAGATGATTTTTCCTACTGTAAGGCTGCTAACACGTGCTGCATGGATTTAATTTTTCGAAACTTGTTTTTTCTCACATTCTTCAATAACAGGGACATATGCTCTAGGTGTACGACTCACACCCAATTAAACTGATAGTGACGTGACTTGTTCCAGATTGTCCGATCAAGAGAAAATCATAAAAAGAGTATTAAAAGATAATCAGGGTTGAGAAAAACCCGGGTTTTTTGAAAAACCCAACCCACCTGTTTTTTTAAATCCAGGTTTTGCTTTTTTTTTCAAAAAAAGCAACACAAAAACCTCATTCTTAATTGTTTTTATTGCATCATGCAGTATCACCATTTGCAGAATCATACAATAATAACTTGTTATACCTATTATGACATTCGCATTTGAGGGTAAAGAAATGTACCCCATCTTTGTTTTCGCACAGTGTTGTTGGTCAATTCATTCCAAAGAGGTAAGGCTTGGCACGCATGCGCACAGTGAACAGACAAAAATCACTCCCACACAAACTCTGCAGTGTCACGTCAAGTTTATGTACAGGTCCTATTAGTTCAGCATCTATAGAGTGCATTTTTCAACGTATGGTTTGGTATGGTCCAACATCAGAAACAGCTTGGATGCAGAGAAGGCAGAAAAATTGATAAAAATATACCTATTTTACAGAGCTAACGAAGATAATCAATAGAATTTGCTCAAACCGTTCGAATTGTTCTTCTCTTTTCTACAAGTCATTAAAATTTCGTTGCTGTTCGTTTTGTTTCATTAAAAAAAGTTACAGTTAACTGCACAAGCGTGCTGCTTATTTCACTTTCATTTCATAGTACGTTTTTCCAAGGAAAAGAAAAGAGTGGGATTTTTGGTGTGCTTTACTGTTTTTCTTGAGTGGACTTAAAAAACAGGTTTTTTTTGATTGGGTCCAATTACGTTAGCCCTAAAGATAATTATGGACGTTTAATTGATTTTGTAAGCCATATTTCAAAACTGTCCTATTTCAACGTGCATGATTTAGCTGATTTTATGATGCATCACTAGTTTCCCGTTTCGTTTTTTGATGTGGCAACCCTGGGTGTGCGCTAATACAGCTTCACACCTGTGCTTGTAATATTGGCATCATTTCGAGCATAGTCATTAATTGGCAGTTCAGGCGGATTGATCATAACGGCTCACACAAGACCGTATCTGTTTTTTCCCCTTAGTAATTGTACATATAACAGCCACACAATAAAAAACAAAAAATTTCTTGCGCACTTTATGCGCATTCTCAATTTTTGTGTAGTTTTCAAGTTTGAGACTGTCAACCCGGGGTGTCCGCAATTCCCGCCGCATACCTTCTGATCGACTGATATTCGACGAGACAGTCGCGCAGCCTTGTATTTTTGCAGTTGTGAGCTGCGCTGTTTAGCACTGAGTGTGTTCCACCCCGGCAGAGAATGGAGGCAGGGACGCCAGAG
>JGI24159J19872_10011052_pt1 | contig 11844 bp, 6 predicted proteins | sample Ectturendosymbi4_FD_19872 | JGI IMG/M metagenome (IMG submission 19872) | reverse complement strand
CAGTAATGATTAAAAAAATGGTTTACCGAATTGTTTCACATCAATTCCACACCCAAGGTAATAAATTAAAGATGCTCAGATATTTTTCCAAGTAAACGAAATAGCGTTTGGCCATACTTGGTTGAGTAGTAGATTGCATAGTTTTACTTCGTTTTCAGTACAGTTTACAGTTTATTTTTATCGCTCTTACCTCTTTCACTTCACACCGCACTATCTACATTGCTTTTTCACAGTCGTTATCATTACGTCATGCAACCACGGGCTTTCGGTGATATCTATTGCTTTCCTGTTCCCATTGCCATTGGCACTGATGAAAACCTACTGCAGGCTAAGTTGGCTGAAACATCTCTGTTGTTTTCAAAATTTTGCAACAGTTCAACAAACACTTTTGAAATAGATATTTAAAAAATGTCTTTCACTGTGTTGAATTTTCAAAATAAACGTCTTTCAGGAAATACATCTATGGAAACAAACGCTTGCTATCGGGATGTTGAAAGTTGTAGATATTACAATGTGAAATCTCACCTATTTAAGCTAATAATTTCAACGAATATGTTGTTTCTTAAAGTACATGTTTTGCATCTTCCTTTCCCAGTATCTTACACTTCGTTGTAACTGCTCAGCCTAAATACAAAAAACGTTCTTGGCTTGTTTTCGGCTTTTCTACCTAGCCTGTTTATTGCTGAACCTACATTGAAAGGATTCAGCTAACATTCACTACCATTACTATTATTGAGCCTAATGAAGAGGAAAGCTATTCGCTTCTTTCCCAAAAATTAATACCGAACCGAAACACAGCAAAAAATTTCGTTTTCCCATCCCTATTTCTTCATATTCAGGGCTGAACCACAACCGTCTGTATAAAACCTTCAATAGGGCTTCACATTTGCACAGGACAGTCTGGCAATCTAAAATTTAACAAAAACTATAGGCTTACTTATTTATAGTCCTTCATATTTCAACTTAGGAGGCGTGGAGTTTTGTCTACGCCTTGCTATCACTATTTCCTTACTGAGGGACATTCTTCACCTAGCTTTCCCTATTTCCCTACATTTAGTGCTGACCCTAAACGTAGGGATGGTCGTCGCCATGTTTTTCCTATTTCCATACATTCAGTGCTGTATCTAAACAAATGGAAAATCTTCGCCTTGCTTCCCTTATTTAGCGCTGAACCGAAACGTAAAGAAAACGTTCGCTTTTCTCCCCTATTTCTCTACATTTACTGCTGAACCTGAACATAGGGAAAGTCTTCGCCCTGCCTTCCCTATTTCCCTACATTTAGTGTAGATCCGAATCGTAGAGAAAGGCTTCGCCTTGCTTTTCCTATTTCCCTACATTTAGTGCTGAACCTGAACGTAGGGAAAGTCTTCGCCCCGCTTTCCCTATTTCCCTACATTTAGTGTAAACTCTAAACGTACGGAAAGTCTCCGCCTTGCTCTCCCCATATCTCTTCATTTAGTGCATATCTGAAACGTAGGGAAAGTCTTCGCCTTGCCTTCCCTACATTTGGTGTAGATCCGAAACGTAGGGAAAGTCTTCGCCTTGCTTTCCCTATTTCCCTACATTTAGTGCTGGCTCTAAACGTAGGAAAAGTCTTCACCCTGCTTTCCTTGTTTCCCTACAGTTTGTGCTGTACCTGAACGTATGGAAAGTCTTCGCCTTGCCTTCCCTATTTCTCTACATTTAGTGCTGAACCCCAACGTAAGGAAAGTCTTCAGCTTGCTTTCTCTATTTCCCTACATTTAGTGCTGAACTAGAACGTAAGGAAAGTATTCGGCCGGCCTTCCCTGTTTCCCTACATTTAGTGTAGACACTAAACGCAGGGAAGAAAATTTTGTTGGGAAACACTTCCCTATTTCCCTACGTCCCTTTTTCCCTACAATTAGGGTTACCCTGTAAAACCCTACATCTGAAGATTAACCGTTAGGCTAAAGCCTAAACCGTAGAACTGAACCAGTGGCTTTCAACCTTTTTCATGCAGCAACCCATTTTGCAACCTAATTTAACCAAATGAGCCCCTTCTGAAAGTTTCCAGGCAGGTATATGAAATGCAGTTGCGTTTCATAATAGAAAATCACAGGACAGTGTCAGTGACTAAAAAATAACGTACTATATCAGTATCGCTATCTTAAAGAAAGACTCATTTATTAAATTCATGCACATGGCAACATCACTGAGGGATACCTGTGCCATATACAAATCATTCCACAGCACAACTCATTGAAAACTAGAAAAATTTCAAAGTTGCAGTAGCTACCGTTTTCAGCTAACAAACAGAAACACAGCATATTCTTACATCACAAAGGTATTCGTGTGTTGCCAAACGCAACAGTTCTGTAATGGTCATAATCACACCCAAAACTTGGTAATTGTCGTAATCAAATTTCAAACAATTTTGAATGAAAAAGTAGGCTGTCGTTTTTTTGCCAGATTTTGGCTATGACAAAAAGTGTTTCCATATACAAAACAAAATATCTTTGAGCATTCATGGAGATTTTTATCAGAAGCTCTTGCGACCACTAGAAAAATGGCAAATGACCCCGATGGGGATCATGAGTAAGATATGCTACAAATTTACAACAGAAAATGAATGTTAAGTCAAAAATCAAAACAACATTTAATTAAAACAGTGGCTAGAGTTCCGGCAACGGGACAATAATTTTTATGCTTTGATTTCCAGTACTAGTTAAGCACACACCCTGTTCCAACCAGGGTTTCCAGGTCCAGATGGACAAAAATGCCACATTGCACACATCAAAAATTGAAAAAGCCAAACAGCTTTAAAAAATTCCAAACAACCTGAAACAGGCCAATGGCTATCAGTTCTGAATTACCTGGATAAGTAATTGGCAAATGTACCATGTTGTTATTGAACCAAACCAAGATTTATTACAAATAAACAAGGTAAGGTAGTGTTTATGTTGGCTTTATTGACAGTGGCAAAAACTCTGCTGGATACATAATGCTGTTCAAACCCGTGGTGAACCACATCCACTTTTCTCCAGGTATAAATGCTCAGTTCATGACAATATAGTTACTATACTATAACTATAATAGTAGCAGCACGGTGCACACCGTCAAGAGAATGCATCTATTGCTGCTGTGCAATTGCTTTTTGGTTCGGCGCTCACCAATGCTACTTTTCCTTGTACATGGTAATGTTACGCACTTTTTTCACAACTTTTTATAGCTTTTTTGGTTTAGGGTTTGGATATAGCTCTATGGTTGAGGTTTTGGGTTAAGCTTTACGGTTCAGGTTTAAGCTTACGTTTAGTGATTAGATAAAGGTTTAGCGTTAGGTTTAAAGTTTAGGGTTTTAGGCAGTGGTTTCCAACCTGGGGGTCACCTAGATTTAATTATAATGAACTATTATTTTTGTTGAACAACAGGGTCATCCTTACATGCAAACATGCTTTTTAAGAGTGTGGGAAAATTGACAGAACTATTTCAAATCAGTGCAAGATTAACATCAACAGCATCAAGCTTAAATGAAGTAGTTGTTGCAAGTGCTGTGCGAACCCCCATTGGCTCATTTCAGAGTACCTTGTCTTCAGTGCCTGCAACTCGGCTCGGATCAATTGCAATCAAATCGGCTATTGATAAAGCTAGTTTGAGATCTAAAGATGTGCAAGAAGTGTATATGGGCAATGTTCTTCAAGCTGGACTAGGGCAAGCCCCTGCAAGACAAGCTGCATTAGGTAATATCTAGTATTATTTATGTATATTGTTTATTAATTGAAATCTCAAATGCTTTTCTTAAGGCAGTGGCTACAGAACCGCCTGTGGATCTTCATATTTGAAACCTTATTTGACTGCCACCTGTAACGTGGCATTAACGTATGAGCATGCAGAAGACTCGGTAAAAAAGTAATAAATGTAAAAGGTAAACCCTAAACTTAACCACAACCCTAATGCCATGGGTATCAGAGTTTTTTTTCCCAGAGGGAGGACACTAGGGGATTTATAATAATACTAGATTATTTCAGACTCGTGTTCCATACAGACGTGATCATAGACACAAGAGCACAAAAATAGTTAGTCACACAGTAGCGCAACTTGCACATGATGACCATGGAAATGAACAAAAACATCACCACAACTGTGTTTCATTCACAACAGCACAAAAAATGGTTAGTCATACAGTGATGGATTACAGAATCGGCGTTTGCACATGACCAACCAACACTGACATGAGCAAAGCATTTTAACAGTACTGGGTCATTTCACATCAACTGATCCAGAAAATTTCAAAAATGCAACCAACCTTCTCAGATTTTTATGAAATTTGGTATGCTTGTAGAACTTCTTTTCCTGATTCCAAATATACCAATTTTTCAAAATCGGCCAAGTAGAACCGGAGTTTTGAGTGTTTAAAGACAGCAACTTTTTGTGTTCACCTGAAGTGGAAAATTCATGAAAAATTTGGTGGTGTGACTTTATAGATCTATAACTTCACTGATACTAACTTTTCAACCTTGTGGTTTGGATGTATTGTAGCATCAGGCATATTTCACCCAATTTAGGAAGTACAAGTTCATTGGACATGGGTTACTATATGTAACCGATGGGTAAACTACAGAAGCCCTGTGTTCACTTATGCGTAACACCATTTTTGATTGGTTATAACTATTGTTTTCCAAACCAATCCACATGTGGCATGCATCATTTGAAAGGTCCTGGTAAGTTCTATTTAGATCACAAAAAAGTGGCTTATGGAGTATTTCATATAAAAATTTGAGAGCACAGTTTTACCTGAAAATAGGTCTATCTTGTTAATAAAACAATTANGACTAAGAAAGCAACAAATTTGTTACTTCCACTGTTATTTGTGGTTTTCAGTCACAATAATTGTGGCTTTTCNATGATTTTGGCTTTTTTCTTGCTGAGTAACGCTGCAGATTGTTGGTTTTTGCGGCCCTGCTGAATTGGCTTGTCTACTAGCCTGGCTACAATTAAAAAAGCCACAATTGCTAGTGAACATGTGAACAGACCAACTAGGCCTATACCTTACTCAATAAACAAGAGTAACTGTGATTAACCAAGCGTTGTAGTCAAGTTGTCTCATATNAGCAGTATGANTTTTTATGAAAACATGAATTCTTATACATGTGGTTTAAACAAACAGGTTTCATCATTCCAGCACCATTATTCTGAACAATTCTTTACATTGTGCAAACACACAAAGTTCCGTTTTGTGCAAATTTTTTAAGAGCATGTAGATCAGACATGGTCTGTGAATAAAACGAAAACCATGGATAAGAAAGTAGTTTGCATTAGTGTTCTACATACCAACTACCACTGCTTTAGAAGACATTAACTAAACATGAAAAACGTCATAACAAGCATTTGGTGAAATAACATTCTAGCACACAGTATGTTGTATGACAAATGCAGACAATGGACACTACCAAAGACTTTGTAAAAGAAAAAATGAAGTTCACTTGGTGTTGTATGATACCCATGCACTCTCTATCTGATCTTTTGATTGTGTAGACAGTTCATACTGTCTCAGAGTGTTTACCAAGGAAGGTGCGCTGATTGTGCATACTCTATGGTGGAACGGTACCCAGCATAATTCCTGCTTTTCTGGCCACCAAAAGGAATCGGATGGTCCTGGGATGGCATAGAGAATGCACAGCTCCTTGCGGAACTGAGCAAACCACGATTGAGATACCGGTTACGCCCCAGCACTCCCGTGTAACTGTGTTGATTATCCAGCAGACTGCAACCTCTTGGAAACTATAACCTTATTAAATTCGCAATAATTCACCCATCAACTTTAAACTACGATAGGAATTTATGAAACTGTCGAGGGGTGTCCGAAGAGACAACCTGTTTAACAGTTTTTTTTGGTGTCCCAGCACCTTAGCTTTAATTTGTACGAAATTGTTTAATGTTTGCGCCAATAAACTCTCTCTCTCTCTCTCTCTTAGAGTTAGGGCTACAGTTGTGGTTAGGTTTTAGGTTTTTACAGGTGGCGGTCGAATAACGTTTAAAAAAAGAAGATCCTCAGGCGGTTCTATAGCCACTGCCATAAAACAATGGAAAAATTATGCATGGCATTGCTTGGGTCATTTTCAGTGTATATGGAGCTCTATGCTTCTAGGTTTAAAGCAGGGGTGCCCAAAGTGCGGCCCCATGCAGCTCGTTGGAAGAATTCCTGCGCCCCTCGTCTGGGTACATAACCTACTTAGTTATATTGCTTATGATGAAGAAAGAAAACTTTGCAGATATTTCCCAGATTTTTTGAATTTTTGCAATGCAACTAACCCGTAGGTAGTAGTCTTCCAAACCTTGTAGCCATATATACAGGCCCCTTGGCCTACAAGTCAAAATTTGCTGCTTCAAATACTTTAGCACAAGTGCCAATTGTACTAACAATTATTGCAAACTTTTAATTCTTCTCCTGTGGTACTTTCATTCCTCCCCTGTTCTGGTTTGTTGGCTAGTATTAACTACATTTGGAACAATGGTCATTATTGACAACAATAACTTGATTGATAAAAGTGGACCATTTGTTGTCAAATAATGGCACTAAAGTTTGTGAACAAAAACGTGTGATAGTCCATTAAACAACTTACAAATATAAAGTGATATAACTTATTGAGAGAGCCAATGTCAGCTTAAAAAAGTACAACTGAAAAGTGAATTTCTCCCCTAAACTCATGAAATTCCACCCTGGGGTGTGTTTGCAAGTTGTCAACTATAACTATTGTTGATTTTTGTTGCTGAGATGAAATTTTTAATGATGTAAACGTTACAAAACTGTTGTGAACTTGAATTTTTCAGATGTATATCATTTTCAAAAGAACTATTGATGTGTGGTGGTAGCAAGAAAAGAAAATGATGCTTTAGAGTTTGCTGTGTTGGTATGTATGAAAAATGGTTTGAAGTGATATGTGTGAGTCTGGACAGCTGTAAAAACCCTTGGACTCATACATGAAACCACTTGAAACGATCACAATTCTTTTTACAAAATTCATGCAGGACCTTTTGCAAAGTGATAAGCTTGTTTGTATCAATACAGTCAAATTTCAGGTAAACAACAATTTGAAAAATAGCATTAAAAATGTGGTTGGATTCATTACGATGCACTGACAATGAATATATGCATAAAACTTAAAAGCCGTCATTGGTGAGTATGGACAATGAATGCGCACAATCAAAATTTCACCTTTATATAGGGTGTCTTCACCTACCATGCACATTGCACAACCACAGCATGTGCATGAGAACTGTTTAGTCATTGCGTTGCTTAGGGTAAAATCATAACCTAACTCTAAACATTAACCATAAAACCCGAGTAACCCTAAAAGTTTGAACCAGCCCTAAAACACTAACCCTAAACCAGCCCTAAAACCCTAACTCTAAGACCCTAGCACATTGCATCTGCAGATGGAAAGACTCAGTAGTTCTCACACAGCATTTCTGCTGCGATGTTGTGGCTGTGCATTGCATGGCAGCTGAAGTGGTGAAGGCAGGTACTTTATATGAGGTGAAATTTTGNTGGTGTAACTTCGTAAATATTCATCATGCATACATTCAATTTCAGTGCATTGTAATGAGTCCATTAGCATCTTCTTTAAGGTTATTTTCCTAATTGGTGTTCAACAGAAGTTTGAACATTGATGCATTCTTGTTTATGTTCCTAAGCAACTAACATGGCAAATCTGTAAATTAATTTCATGTTATTGTGGAATTTTTTTACAAAACTCACTGAGGTTGTCTATTTTTTTGTTCATGGTCACACCTATCCAAAATGAAAAAAAAGTTAGTCTATTATATCTAAAGTTGTAAACATTTAAATTTATTTGTGTTTTTATGTTTACCAATTTGGAGGAGTTTTATTGCTTATGCTAACAAAATATCAACATGGTGTTGCTTGGAAATATAAGTGATCCGTTTCTACCAATTTATGTTGAATGTGATGTGCCTAACTGTTTTAGTAGAAAACCAAGGTCACTGATCTTGATTTTTCACTAGTATCAGTATCAACTTATTGCATTAAGTGTAACCACACAAGCACATCATCACTCTAATTGTAAGTATCATATTATACATAATATTCCTGATACAAAAGGCATGCATATCCTTTTTTGTATTGTTTGTTTTTGTAGCACACTGTAAGATAGTTACGAGTTACTATCTTTATAGTACTCAACAGGAGGTGCAGTGCATGTAACGTTGGTTTTGCACTTGGTAGTTTGTTGTAGCAATAAGAGCATTTTACTGTTGTCAATGCTGATGATAGGCTAGTCCGTTTGTCAGATAGCTTTAGTAAAGACTTCAGTTGCTGNGTGCCAGCTAGCATCACAGAAGTTGAGATGCAATCTGAAGTTAATGTTGCTAATGGCATTTTTTTCAAGTTACAAATCATTGAAGCTTCACTGTTCAGAATAAGCTGTTCACTGCTTTTTGTGCTACACTATTTGTTTAGAGGCAAGGTCAATAGCTACACACTGTAAGAAGTCACATGAACTAAACAACCTGTTGACTAATCAGCTGAGATCAGTGGAGCACATTCAATTCAAATTGTCTTTTCTGATTGAGACAAAGTGTTTTGGAGTCAAGTAAATAATGGCTATAATACAAAACAATAATTTTATGGGGTTTGCACAAGCAGAAATATAGAAACTCTATTTATATGCCAGCCAAGCTAAGGAACATAATTCTTTTTGCACATGGTAAATAAGCCATGTTGTTAATGATTTGAATTCTCATTTAATTGTTGATGTGAACTTGCCACTAGAAATGGTGCACAACACAAGGTATTTACTGTCAAAGTGGTTATGCCATTGAGTGGGAACATTCAATGCAGTATGTTATGATCCATGTGAAGGTGGAAGATCATGATCAGTGACATTGATTTTCTGCAAGAATAGTTGAGCACAACATGTTCAACAATAATTCAAAATATCAATGAAAGCACATGTGTGATATGCAAATATGTCTCTTTTGAAAATCTCATTCATAATTTTTTCATTTCAGTAAATGCAATCCTTGGTTTGATTACTTTAGCTATGACTACAGTGGACCAATTATCAAAGTGTTTGTAGTTCTTAGATCAGCCTTAGAACTGTGTCGTTACCCAAAGTTTCAAGCAAATCTAAGTTAGTATGTAATCTGAATTGTCCAACTGACATAGAATAGTGTTTCCAACCCAGGTTTTCCCGAACCCGAAACCTGTTTTTTTGGCCTATTTTCCACTACCCGAAACCCGGAATTTTTCAACCACGAAACCTGGATATTTCAATAAACCTGGAATTGCTGTTACATTCAAATATTAGTAATTATGATAACACTGAAGGTGCAGAGTGGTGCGTGTTACGGTCAAATAAGCACGTTTGAACTTTCAACTATTATCATGGGGTACGAGGTGCTGGTTTTGCTTGCTGACCATTGTACGTTCGTTGTTGGTCCGTTTATAACATCGTTCAACTGACCTATTTAGACTGATTGTGACATCATTTTGTCCATAATAAGTATCCACGCGAACTTTAGTCTTTTCGCTAACCTGATTAATAACTACCATGTGAGGTAGTTCTTCAGTGCTATGCCGTAGTTTTGTAGTTACCAGTTGGTTATGTGTTAGTTCATATACAAACTGTGATTCTTTGCAGAATTGATTCATTCCTGTTCAGTTTGCAATAACTTTCCACCAAATATTTGGATTTCCTTTAGAAGCGACTTTAAATTGATCTTTAATCATACACATTCAGTTTAAAGACGTTAATCAAAGAAAATCAGAAGGTTACAGCCATTTTTCATATAATAGGGCTCAACAAACACCAAAGTGCAATTTGTGCTCCGTTATACAAGAGGAGTTTTAAGCACTGTAAGTTTAATTTGAAATCAAAGCACAGAATCCATGTTATCCATGAGAGTGAAGACCACAAAACTATTCCGGCACTGAAGGATATCCGATCACAAATTGTGAAAAAGGAAAAGAGTCCTTTTCAGGCTACAAAGAAGAGGTCAAATAACCTTAAAAACTGTACCATGCTTTAATTAGAATCAAGCCCACATCAGTGGAAGCAGAGAGGGCTTTTTCAGCCACAGGACTATTTGTCACAAAACTCAGAAACAGACTGAATGGTAAGAGTGTGCTTTGACTGACATGCGTCTGTAATGTAAACATCAATAAAAATTGTCCTTAACTTAATTAATAATTCACTAATAAATTGCGCAGGGACCAACAGTAGCAATTTCACAATGGTATTGACTTTTTATCGATCAAAATCGCATTCATTTCAAAACCCGAAGAAACCCGGGTTTTCCCGTTTTTTTTTTCAGCTACCCGAAACCCGGGTTTTGAAATTTTGTCCTGAATCGGAAACACTACATAAGAACGATTCTGGCCTAGTTTTAAAAGAATAGTGCTAAGGCTTCACACTGGCTTAGATGCTATGCTGAACCCACTATTTTTTTCCTTATATGCATCTGTAAGTGTAAATTCATGTGCTTCTTTTCTTTCAGGTGCTGGTCTTCTCCAAACTACTCCATGCTGCACAGTCAACAAAGTATGTGCTTCTGGAATGAAGTCCATAATGCTGGCATCCCAGTCTATTATGTGTGGTCACCAAAACATCATGGTTGCAGGTAGGTGATTACCTGCAAAATGCAACACAACATAATTTTCTTGGCCATAGAAAGTTTGTTTTCACAACTTTCTCTAATATGTAATTGATTCTTGTGTTGGTTGACTCCATTTGAATACAGACACTTCTGATTAAATCATTGTTTGTTTTTTGCATGCGGTACAACTTTGTTTCATTCAAATATTTGCTATAGCATGAATTGCAAGTAAAGATAATTCACATCAATTTTTCACATTTTGGTTTGTAAGAAGGGACACTGTAGTACTCTATATAAACTGGCACTGCTTTATTCATTTTCTTTGTTTACAACAGTAGTAAATCTCTGATTTTCTGAGATATCCTTTCAAAGTAATTATTGTGCTGATATTGCAGGTTGGTAGATCTAACATTCTATGTACCAGTAAAGAATAAGTAAAGCAGTCCCACAGGCACTAACACACCCGTGTTGTTTTTTTGCGAAAAAATTATTTGTGAATGATGTATTTCAATGTTTTTACTTGACAGGATACTTTGTTATGATTTCTTAGTTCTAGAGTTTGCTTGCTTTCACTTGCTTCCTCTTACAACATTTCACCCGTAGTCATTGCTTACATATTTCTGGACTGAGCATGCATAATGTTACATGAAATTGATTTCCTCTAACCCTAAAATGATGGACGAGGTTCAATTGTAACTTTTTGTTCTTCAACACCTTCTCCTTCGCAGTCAGTATGATTTAGCCTAAATCAAGCAGTTTTCAGTTGTTTTACCAACGGTATAGCTCGCCAGGTGATTGTGTTAGAGAGCTGTTCAAACCCTCAAAAGACTCGACATTTGACAAGTCTTTGAATCTGCAATGAAAAAAATTTTTGATTTTGGGTTTCGGATTTTTTGTGAGTGGCATCATAAGTGTAGTAGTTTCAGGCCTTTTTGGCTCACTTCATCTGGCTCTGGGCCTAAACTGCTAGATCATGGGTTCCCAGCCTTTTTCTTACCATGTACCCCTTCAGCATTCTGACAAATGAGCATGTACCCCTACAGCATTTCAACAGATAAGGATGTACCCCTTCAGATTTTTGAGAGATGAACATGTACCCCTAAAACTCCTTATGACAAAATATTTTCTCATGGTTTTTCATAGATATACTTAACAACAAACATATAATGACATTTGAAAATAATATTAAGTGATATATGTACAAATATTTGAAAATAAACAACATGTAAATATTTTTTTACCTTCTATTGCTTACCTTAAATGTACCCC
>JGI24159J19872_10011051_pt1 | contig 11844 bp, 6 predicted proteins | sample Ectturendosymbi4_FD_19872 | JGI IMG/M metagenome (IMG submission 19872) | reverse complement strand
AAGACTAAAATACTAAAACTTACTTAAACATTTACAGCTTCTAAAGTCACATTATGAAAACCAAAAATCCACTCCAGTTTAGACAGTTAAATGTGCATTGAACACAACATGCTAAGAAAAAATAGCAATATGGGAGTGATACACGCAAATACTGCAGCCTATATGATTAACTACTAAGAAATGTGTACAAATGCACATTTCAAATGACAAATGACTTATAACCTCAACAAGAAGGTTTCATAAAAATGGCAGTGCTTCACTGCATTAGCATAAGTGAATTATGCAGTTCAATAAATAGTACAGTTTCTACTGTTCATGAAAACTTCACTTCACAGCATTAAATTGAAACAATAAAATTTGGCAGGATGCAACATATGCAATTCATTGCATGAAACAAACGAAAAATATGAAAACCTACACAGTATAAAATCACACTTACATTACCACCACGTAACATATTACAGCTGCAGTTACGTAGTTAATATTGCAGCTGCAGTTACGTAGTTCCAGTTTATCTAAATATGTTTGTTTTCACTCAAGTTTGATTGAAGCTTTTCTTATTTACCCAAATTGAAGCTGTTGTACCTTACCCAAATGCTCCTATTTTACTCAAATGTTTCTAATTTTACCCAAAACGTTATTGAAGGTTTTCAGTTGGCCCAAATCGATGAAGGCTGTTGGAATTACCACATGATTCCAGTTCGCTCAAGGGCAGTGTCTATTTTGCCATCAGGGGCAAAAAGGAATGGCAAAATAGTCTCAGACTATTTTGCCGTTTTGGCTATTATTTTGCCATTGATTTGGTTAGTATTTTGCCTGAGTTTGGAAAACAGACACTACCTCACTTATATGTGAATATAGCTGTATACTTTGCCCAAATTTTGAAATTTTTTTCCCAAATAATGGCCAATTTTTCAGCGTTGGGGATGCGACCGCATCCCCTGCATCCCCATGCCGTACGCTTATGCTTTTATGTATGAATAAGAAGCGTTTGCCCAATGTACACAATTCATTCTAATCATTGCAAATAACAAAGTTGCGATGAAGAGCATCCAGTATTGAATTTTTTGCCTATGGAATTTCAAATACACCTAAGTTAAACCAGAAAACACACACGTTTTCAAAATCTTGTGAACTTAATTTATGGTAAGGGATACATTTTTGTAACAATAAGGGATTATCCTTGCCGGGTAATAAGGGCTGTAGGCAGGGACACCGGAGCAGTGGTGAGGCAGGGGACATGAAAAGAGTTTAAAGGCAATGGAAACTTGTAAAAACACACAAAATCGTTACCAGTATACATGTGTCTAATGTTGACCTTCAAAAATAATAACATAACTCATAAAAAAAACATTCTGAATTTTCTTGGTACGTGAATAGCTGCAATGCATTTGTTTTAATTCGATCTTGATAAACCATATATAATTGCCTATGATAATGTTATGAAAAGGCATGTCCTTCTCCGTTACCCCCCTTTCGAAAGAGCATGGGGCAATGCCCCCATCATGCTCCCGTTCTCCGGCGTCCCTGGCAGTAGGCCTTGTAATAGCCCCTTTTGATTTTTGGACCGTTGCATTTCCGGATGTAACAGATGTGGCAGTTTTTTCCAGATTTTGATACACGTATAGCTACTTAGACAGGGTTCATTTTCAGCAAAATTTGATCACTAATGATTTTTAAGTTAAAATAAACCCAAATTAAAGTTTTGTTAAGGATTCAGGCAATAAAGCAACAAAGTCTTGCACTGGAATGAATGGCTTCTCGAAAGTTTTAAGAATGACTGTAATTTTCTCGACTCACTTTTTTCTGAAAGACAAAATACAGTTTGTTAGATATCTTTATTTTGTCATACCTTTTTTAATAAACGACCCTTTGTGAATCAGAAGGTTATCAAATGTCTAAACAACAAACTGCTTTTTTTCTTTTCATTCTAAATTATTAAACCCTTCTGGTTAGAAGCCTGTGAGCTACTTTCACAATAATTGTATTTGAATTTAACATTCAACATCACAGAATTCGAAGCAGAATTTTAAATAATAATCTCCATTCATATCGTAGTTATATTCTCATTCGTTGCTATAAACAGACGTCAAGTACCATATACGTGCATTTGACCAAGAAACCGCAACTCACTAATGCCCATTTTCCCAATATTTTCATGCAATATCAGTCAGGTTGGTGACTCTTCTGGCTAATACAAATACAGAACCCTACAAAGAAGTTTTGGTATAGATAAGAAGCTTGCGGTCCAGAAGTTGTTGTTTTTGTAACAGATTAAAACAACCAAGATTTTCATTTGTTAATTTACAAATGGTGCAACCAAAGGTTGATTTCTCCTCACCTGACACAAGTCACATCGTTGCAGCAAAAATAACCACTGGCAGAGGCGTTGAAACAAAGAAGTTGGTTTAAAGTATTGGAGTTAGACATTTTCTTGACAATTAGAATGATGTGATTTCTAAATAACTAGGCTATAAAATATGACTTCGGGTTTATTCTATTGACGCAAATTGTTAAACTTTCATAGCGTCCAATAAACGTGGATTCTGGGACATTGCAAAACTTAGTTGTTCAACGGAGTGACCCTAGACACTTTCTTGGTCTTCTCTGGAGTTTCAGATTGAACAACCACGTTTCAATTTTCGGACTTCGGGGAGATATGTTTGACTATTTACATTGAAATCATGCATGAAAACTCGCTGTATGTTCCGTATATTTGCGCGCGTAATTTCTGGGTTGCAACCAGTTTCTATCATTGGTGTGTTCAAATTCTAAAGGATCTGGTCATGGCATAGAAAGAATAAACTTTAAAGAAAGCGTTTTCCTTTTTTCAAAAAATGACTCTAGAATTTTTTGTTTAAACATAAAACAGTTGCAAGACACAGAAAAAGAAACATTGCCCGTGTTGCCACCAGAAATGTCTGTTCAACAATAAAAATTTGCAAACGAAGAACTTGCCGTTGAAAAAGTGTTGAAAACATATCAACATGTTTTGGAAAGATTCAATAGCGCGCAGGCCTGTAGCACGACCATCATTTACAAAGGTGTAAAATTAATAGCATACAGTCTGCACGATAGTCTGGGTGAAAATCTCACGAAAAAACAATAAAAATGCCAACATTCCAGTACAGGCGTTACATTTTAAAAAAGTTAAAGAAAAGACCAAACTTGAAAAATCGTTTGAAAATCGGTTGTCGTTATGTCTATTGTACAGACGGAAAAGACGTTTTTACTACTTTGTTTTCTTCCTCGTTTCTTGAGAAAAACGTTTTACAAAACATTTTGCTTACGTGTTACACCTTCTTCTCATGTCGTGAAATAAACGGCAAAGTTGCAAGCACAATAGCAGAAGAGAAAAATATATCAGGCGAGGCTTTTCAAAAAGATACTATACAACGACAGGTCTTTGTGCATTTCCAAAAACAATGCTCAGTTTCCAAGGAACATCGCAACAGAAACATTTTAGCGCTCCAGAAATATCGTTTGAATTTTGTTATGCGGCTTATCAGGTCTTGTGTGAATTCGTTATGACCACCCTGTTTTAAAAGGCTCTTTTGCCATAAGTATTTTTTTCGGCATCATTCAGGTTGTTATCTAAATATGTTACTGCGTGGTTCGCCCTCGACCGAGAATGTACGCAGCATTTAGAGCCTGCAGCGCTTAAAATCAAGCAGCAGCCGATGCGTCGACATTCTTAATCCGCTTATTTTCTGCTTGAAGGCAAGGAATGCAGGCAAACATCAATGAGCAGATGACATTTGTTTGGTTGGAATAATAACAGAGCACAACGCACCGCTTTCTACCGGTTTGACAATCTAGCGTTATTTATGAATAATCACATACTTACCTGAGTGACTTTAAGTTAAGCAGGAGGTCGGGTTAAAATATCGGGGAAAGATTTCAACATAGGTCCAATTACACTGTAACTAAAAGCCACTTACCATTTTGATTCTGATTTTCGTGACTTGCTTACGTCGTTCAAGTACCAATCGCCACATAGAGGTAAGCCAGGAATCCATCGGCAAATGTTTAATAGGACATCGATTTCACGCAACACTAGGCATCGTCAGTCCTTAAATCTGCAAGCCGTGCTTACGAGTGAAACGTTGAAAGACTAAAACAAGAGCAAAGAAAGCAAACGAACTCAAGACTAAAGTGAACAAATCATAACACGAGCTTCAAATCTAACTGACGCCGATTATTATCATTGAACAAGGCAACAGATCCACTAATGCTTGAAACAACACGCCGTGTAATTCAGAATGTTGGTATAATGCACAAGCAAGACGGCATTCGTAGCGTTGGCAACTAAACTCTAGCATGGACCTGTGACGGATGTTAACAATGTTCACAACATTGCCAACATGCTGGTGGTAAAAAGGTCAAAACACGTCAACGAACAGCACAAAAAGTAGCAAAAATTATTCCAAATGGGGAAGGATCCTGTTTGGATATTAATTTATGCGTCAAGTTGGTGATAACATTTATCTTCATTGACTGATGAAACATTAATCAATCAATCTTCACACTTATCCAGAAAGTGAAAACTTGCTTACGTTATGTTACGTGTTTTATTTGGAGACTACTATGTCGTCATGTGGGCTTTGGTTAAGTTTTCTCTAAGTGGAAAATTGCGGTTCGTCGTGCTTGAATAGTGAAACAATGTAGATATAACAAGAAACACATAAAAATGGACGCACTGGCCACAGATTGGCTAAATGAGCCTACGTACATCCGTCTTATCCATGAAATAACAGATAAGACTGAAAATCAGCATCAGATGAAATTTTACTTGCTAGCACTTGATATAACTATGAGTAGACAACATTTTTACTGGAAATTTGTTAAGCCAAAATAGTTTGTAGATCGTACACACAGATTAGTGCTTTGTTTAGGTCAGCAAGCAACATCAAGCAAGTCACGAATAAGCCTAAATGGTGTTTCGTGAGCTGACGCTGCAAAAAAATTTGGATGAATTGGTGAATGTGCGTCACAGAAATCTTAAGATGACTTTTCAGGCCTTGTAAATCAGCGATTTTTTGCATTTACCATTTGGCAACAACTTTGGCGCTCGGGGAGTTATCAAATATTTTATGATTTAACGCTGATTAAACTTTTTCCGCAAACAACGCGTTGTCTCAGGCACTCTGCATTGCTGAGTGTTTCTTTAACAAAACCGCCTGTAAAACCTCGAACGGACCCAGTAACACTGTATTTTTTCAGTAAATGTGGTCGTCATTATGGCTTCGCAAAAATATCTTAGGCACGTGCGCCACCAGACAAACAATGGCGTACAAGCGTTATCGCGGGTACCGGATTGCTGTGATTAATATTAGACGCCCTTTCATTAGTGCGACATCTCATAAATATAAAAAGTGCCGCAGCAAATAGCGTTTCAGTTGATTGACGTAAAAGCTGCTGACAATTTACCATACGATATACTTTTGTCAAATTATTTTTGCAAATCGTTCACATTTGTTCACTGCTTTAGCTTGAAAAGGATGATGCACATATTTTGTTTTTTTGCGACTATTTGCAGTCTAATCTTAAAAAAAAACTTAACGCAATCGTTAAACACGTTGTTTATGAAATGGTCACATCGATTCTAAGTCAGATTCATTATGATCGGGCATGCTCAAAGCAGAAACTCATTTGAACTTTTCTCTCTCTTATCAAAAAAGAGATATTAAAAATAAACAAGCAACTCCTTAAAGTCATGAAGTGATATAAGCGCATCGCTTTGCTGATGGTCCACGTCGTTAGTGGGACTGTGCTTTCAGCGGTAAACAAATAAGTTAAAAATCGCTGTTGGTAACGAATCTTTATTTTGATAGGGCCAATATCCCGCGTGGTCGTGGGGAAGCAAAGGGACCGTTCGCCAGCCTCGGTCAAAACGGTGGATTCATCAGTACAGTTCCAGCTCAGATCCCGTTCAGCGAGCTCCTGGACAAAATAATCAGCGAAGATTTCAGCAAACCGCTGCGAACAATCCAAGCCAGTATCACAGCAGGTCCAACACTGGCAGTCAGCAGTACAGCAGAGGAGCGAACGACAACACTCACAACTCGCGGCAAGCTACTTCTTCAGGCAAAAATCAAGAAGCTGCAGGTTTGCTTAGAAGTGCGTCAGAGGCGGCGCAACTTGTACGCGCGTGGAAGCGGAACTTGAGAACGTGCGTTTCACAGCCTACGTTTATGACCGCACACGACGCCAGTGTGTGGTTGAAGACTCCTGGTGAATCCGACGGTCGGTTTTACCCCTACGGAACTTTCCACAGTTGCTTGGTGAGTCACACAATTCCATGTGATGACAACTGTCAAGCAATCCAAAGCGTTAATTTCGGTTCGAGGCCATCAGCTTGCAACTGCGACGCAGCGAACAATATGCTTTCCTTTCCGTTGACCAAGCGATGATGCTTGGAAATACTTGGGCTTTTAAGAAAGTCTTATCAAATGATCAAAAACAGTGATTTCACTTATTTTTGACCTGCATACTTTTGTTAATGAAAGCAGAAAGTTATAATTTTGAACTGTTTATATGAAAAAACAATTAGGCCTACATCTTCGTTTGTCAATATGTATGTTTATAAAAACAATGACTGGATTAAAGTTTAAAAACGCTTATCATTTTAACAGGAGATAGCAGAGGAGCACCAAACACAGCAACTAAGCAAAAGTTGATGCGAAACGCATCTTTACTATAAAACTTTTCAGAATTGAACAAATGCTATTTTCCTGGTTTCAAGGTTCAATCAACTTATTGCTGCATGTCTGATCAGTTTGAATAACCTTGATAAGAATAGCTAGATATCCGGTCAGCAGCATTCGCAAACTGGAATGAAACCACGTGATGTTGCTTTCTAGGACAATTAAAACCAAATGGTACGGGGCCAGTGTCAATAGTTGAAGCGTTAGAAGGACACGGAGTTGAAAAAATGCAAGACGTTTGTAAACAACATTGACAAATTTCAAAAAGGCAAGCAGTTGCATAAGCTACCCTCAAACACGCCACGTAACATGGTTAGAGACACATAAGAAATTTGAATGCGATGACAGAATCTAAGTTTTCATGATTTTATATGGTATCAGAGTAAAGGAATTAGGAACTATTGCTTTTGTCTTCTTTCATGCGACAGAACAATCCGAATAACACATCATTGATATAATAGATCTGTCATAATTTTTTTCAGTGGTGCCTCAAACTTTAGTGTTTGGACGCATAAAGCATGCTTATGAAAGCTTGGTTTAACTGACAACCTAGATTTGTGGAAAAAAATTATGGAAATGTAGCCAACAAAAAAACTGTGAAAAAAGTTGCACTGTTATTTTGTGCTGAAGTTATGTCCTTTGTTCTGCTGTATTTTTACACATAAACATATCTTTGAGGCTAAGCTTGGAGCATAATTTTCTACTGTTGACTTTGTCACTACGTATAAGCAGTTGGAGGAAAAAGTGCGCAGAATTTTATTTTTCTCCACTTCTAATTCATACGTTTCCTCGTAGAGCCAATAAACTTGGAAACAAGTTAGTAATTTTTACTCGTTAGTGCTGCCGACGCTTTAACAAATCTTTGTTACAAATTGCTGTGAAACAACTTTATATTTGTGTTTATTCAAATCTTCAAGGAGTGTTGCATTATCAGCTGATTTAATGAAAACGCAAAACTTCATGTTCACTGGCAATGACGCCTCTACCTGAAGCATAGTTTATAACTTTTGAATCAAAAAGATTGTGAACGAAGGGTTTCTAGTTAATGGCATTTTCGTTTCCGCGAACAAAACTTTACGAAATCAATCTACAGTAATTATGCATTTCAAAGTTTCCAGGTTGTACCGCTTTCTAAACGACTCTAGTTACTTTAGGGCATTGGGACTCAACCTTGTACTTGCTTACCCCGGATGCAATTAATATTTTATTCCGGGATCCCAGTTCCCACACAATGTCTTTGAAGAGACTGCCTTGTTTTCAAAACCTGCTTGGATGAATAAAATGTGACTTCAAATTCAACATTCGAAAACTGAAATTGACCAGAAGGTTGTTAACTACAGTGTTATCATGCAAGATGAGACGATGAGACTAGAACTCCGTTGATGCCAGGACACCAGGCTGGGAACCACTTGCTTAATCAACCGTAAAATCTCCGCTACATTAAGTGCATTGATGTGCTACACGAGCGCTGTTCATTTTCCAACCAGCTACTTTTTGGCATGCACGATTTCAAAATTAGTAGCATCAGTTTCTTGAGAATTACAATAAACTGGGTATAAAAACATTCGACACCGTCATCGTCTGATAAGGATTCTTGAGCAAATTGTTATGGTTCTTCTACGATTATGCGCTAATGCAACACATATCAACAAATTTATCCAAGTCCAGAATTGATCGTGCTTAATTTCATTTAACTGCAATTGCCTGCAACAACTTTTGCACAACCCAAGTCAGAAGAGTTTTTCACTTTTGTGGCTAATAAGCATTCATACTTAACTTCTTGTTCCACTTGCATAACATACAAGAAGTTTTCAAATGAGCTGTTTCTTTGCATCTTTTTTGCATTTTGCATTTTTTATTTGTTAATTCAAAATGTTAGTTATCAGACGCAGTGGAATTTATGACGCTGTTGTTAAGGAAACATGAAGCACAAAAAATGACATGTTTTGCGCGTTCAATCTCACGGAGCAATGAAATAATTCCTTCGTGAACCCTGACAGAACAATGTAAGTCACGTTTATTGAGTGGAGTTTTCTTGTGCGGGGCTTAGCCTTTTGCAAATTTCTAAATTGTAGCAAAAACTTGTTCAACACCGTGTACTCTGATACTCAGTGTTTTACTGAATGAAGTATTTCTGAATAAACTTCCTCTGTATTGGAATGAACTTTTTCAAATTCAAGATCAGTCATAGAAAGGAATGGTAATTTATTGTGTCCATGAGGCTGGCAATGGCCATAAGGATAAACTTTATTTGTGAGTTTCGCGCTCGATCTATTCTATACAAATATTGTTTCCATTGTTAAGCTTTACATTTCACCGTTTAGCTTGATAAATTATTTTTTTATTTAACAATTTGCACCAGGGCGAGAGCGTGAATGCAATTTTTTTATGTCACGACTAGCTCATCAAGGACACAACACAAGAGCCCACAACAAGTAGGCCTACACTCAAAAGCTGTTGTATACTGCAGGATTCCAAAATCGTGTCGTGTCTGCAGCACCAAAAATAGCAATATAAACTTGAAGTCTCAGCCAAATGAAATATAAAAAAGTAGCAGAACAGCTCGGTTCAAAAGTTCAAAGCGTTCGCCAAAGTCGCATTTGGCATGGACATTGTTAAAGAGGTGCAACACAGCCACTACTGCAAACGCTGCATTGAAAGAAGAGATATAAATCAGTTACTGCGTAGACAGACACATACAGTATACAAAAAGACAATGATATTTGGTGATGTTCAGGGGGCTGTGAGTTAAGTGCACCATGTAACCTACATACGTCAGTCATGGTTTTGATTCTTAGCAGATGATAGATATTGGTGTTTGGTAAATAATAATAACTTATATAACTCATGAAGATAAAGTGGATGACTGAAAATTTCATTTCGAAAAGGGAGAAAGTTCCACAAGACGAAGGCTTAAAGAAAAAATGTTCAAGGTCAAAGATGTTTTTGGTAAATGGAAAATGAACGTTTAGGTCGTAGCGTGATCCTCAAAGACATTTCCCCAAGGATAGATTATCACAACAAGGAAAGACTCAGACTAGTCTAAACGTTCAAGATCTATTTGAATAAGGTTTGAAATGTTTGAAAAACATTCTATTTGAATAAGGACTGAGGATGCGTAGTTTTACATGAAATCGATTTCCTATTAAAAATTTGCTGATCGATTCCTTGCTTACACCCATCGTGGAAAGTACATACTTGAATAGTCTAAACGTATGCGAAATACGATCGCGAGTTACTGAAGCCAGACATCGACATAGTAGAATCTGCAAATCAAGCCTTCTCAAGTGGAAACACTGGCCCTTAACGGAGAGTGCATGGTACGCATGGGCCACGACCACAAAACTGATGCGATTTTTTTTCAATTTGTTTTACGAAGTGTTTCCGAAACAAAAGTGAAAGTATTTACGAAACGAAAATAAAATGTTTTTATTTAGAAAAGATTTGCAAAATGAAAATGTTTTCGAAACGAAAATAAAATTGTTTTTGTTTTTGAAACGAAATGATTTTAATTTGCAAACACAAGTGAAAGTGTTTCCGAAACGAAAATAAACTTTTTTGAAACGAAAATGTCTTTATTTAGAAAATATGTGCAAAACGAAAGTTTTTCGAAACGAAAGTCAAATTGTTTTAATTTCTGAAACGTTTTTATTGTCTTTTTTCTCAAAAAATGCCAGAAACAAAAATTTTTTAGAGTGGCACGCATGGGCCACCATAGACCTCTACAGAACCGTCGCCAGAAAGTCGTCAATAGGGAGGCTTTATGTTTGTGCGGGGGGCTTTACGTTCGTGCAGGGGGGCTTGACATTCAAATTTGACAAAAATTCCACTAATTTGTAGTGTTTCATATTTCAATTTGGGGGGCTTGGAACTTTGTTTGGGGAGGCNAATCCCACCAAAGCCCTCCGTGGCGATGGGACTGCTCCTCCTCTACCACTGAAATTGGAACAATTTCAGANCAATATCTGGTTAGTTCGTATGGACAAACTGGTGATAAAACTTTTGGACTTAAAAACAAAGATGGACTATTTTGATCTTGGCAACGCTAAGCCTGACTTTCATGGAAATGATCTTGAACGCCCGCGCCGGCCACTAGGATGGCCGGCACTTTTTTGGCCATAAATCGCCAGCCGCTAGAAGCAGAGAACTGTTCGAGCCTTCTACGGATTAGGGAAGTCTTCTAGTTTCGGTTGAAAAATTATTTTTCAGTTTTGGGTTTGGGGTTCTCTGTGAGTGACGCCAGAAACGGGGTGTTTTCGATTTTTTGGCCAATTTTGCCTGACCCTGGGCGCCAATCCAACAACCCATTTTTGGCTCAAGATTTGTTTTGGAAACTAGGCTAAAATCTGCGTCTTTTGAGCCCTTGATTGGCTTTCTAGCATATTTAAAGCCTAAATTATGGCTCAAAAACCCAAATTTGGCCAAAAATAAAAAAGTTACACAAAAGGTAACATTAGCCGTTTCAGACCAAACTTTGGCCAGCCATAAATCGGCAGCAGATTGAGCTAGAGACCTGTTCAAACCCTCTGAAGACTCGTGAAGTCTTGTAGCTCAGAATAAAAAAATTATAAGTTTTGGGTTTGGGGCTTTTGGTCGATGACGTCATGATTGGGGCATGTTTTGCAGTTATTTTGATGACGTCATCGGCCGATACAACGAGCCGATATTGTGGCTCAAAATTTTATTGCATTCTAGACTGTAATACGAGTCTCTTGTGCCCTTGATCAACTTTCTAGCATTTCTGGTTTCAAAGTTATGCAAAAAGCTCCAAATACAGGAGGGACTTCCGAAAGGAAGTTGAGGTATTTCCCTGATTAATTTCCGGACGTGTGGACATAATTCTGCTAGAGCCATAAAATGGAACTAGAAGACCTCACGAGTCCGTAGAGGTTTTAAACAGCTCTCTAGCTCTAGCAGATGGCGAGTTATGGTAAAAAAAGCATCAGTCATCATAGTGGCCGCCAGGGCCGGATTTAACTGATTCGAGGCCCTAGGCCAGCGGTTCTTAACCGGGGGTACGAAGCACTAAAACAAAGGGGAACGAAGCACCAAATTTTTTCTGGGATACACGCCCTGAAAATTTAAACTCAGGCATACACGTCCCAAAAATTAAAAAATGTTTTGTCGATTGTTGTGA
>JGI24159J19872_10011049_pt1 | contig 11846 bp, 7 predicted proteins | sample Ectturendosymbi4_FD_19872 | JGI IMG/M metagenome (IMG submission 19872) | reverse complement strand
ACGGACCCGCAATTGAGTTATATGACGCCGCTAGTCTTGCTACTCTCAGGGATCGAATGTTTGAATGTAAATCCACGTATGCCGGTTGTGGTCGCTTAAGTGAACTTAATAGTTCAGACGTGCTTCGCAAGCTCTTCAAGCGCTTGCCCGAAAAGCTAAAAGCAGAGTTCATTCCTTACAGTAGAAAGGGTCTGGGAACCTTTGTTAAATTAAGGGAAGTAGTTGATGAAGCAGCAGCGGATGCTGAATGTTATTTTGGTAAAGAAATGTATGAGATCGCAAAGTGCCTTTAAATAAACCCAGGAATATCACCCCCATACAAACCATCTTCGCAATGCGGTGTCTGTTAATGCTATTAAAGAGGGTGATGTCTTAAGTGGTAAAGCTGTACATTTTGACTTGTGTCGAGGTGACCATAATCTGTGGCACTGTGCTTCCTAGGAAAAATCGCAAAAAGAGGGATTTGAATTTGTGAGAAAATATAAACTGTGTTTGAATTGTTTACAACCCGGTCATAGGGTTGGTGATTGTGGTTTGCAGATCTACTTACCTTGGTGACGGAAATTGAAAGAATACTGAATGATCGCCCGATTACTCACCTTCCGTCACCCCCTGGTGATTTAGATGCATTGACTCCAAGGATGTCTGTCACTGGTTCTCTTGGCGACGCTGTTGTTCCTGGCGTCTTCATGAAAGAAAATGTCTACCGTCGCTCATGGAGAAAAACGCAATTCCTTGCTGATTTGTTCTGGGATCGATGGCTGAAGGAGTATATCCCATTGCTTCGACCTCGCCAAAGGTGGTTTGGAGCTCCTCGCAACTTGCAGCCAGGCGACCTTGTTCTTGTGATGGACGAATCTGCCAAACGTGGCCACTGGCCCAAGGGTATTTTGGAGGCTGTAATGCCGGACAGTAACGATTTCGTGCGGCGTGTCAAAGTCCGCACTGCTCAGTCTACGTTGGTTCGAGATATCAGAAAGTTGTGTTTCCTGGAATCCCTTGTGGTTGAAGATGGACATTGATGGACTGTTTGAACATAGCGAACTGTAGTGTTGCATGGATCAATCACGCAGTGGCGCACCAACTCGTTGCACTTTCAACTGCCTGAATGTGTTGATGTATATATATTTTTTTTGAGCTGGGAGTTATTTGAAATCCGTGCATGCTGCGTGTCGCGCATTCAATCTATTAAACCGCTTCTGCTTATCGAAGTGAACACATTTGGCTTTAACCCCCCCGTATTCATCCCGTGGCAAATTGTTGGGTGGTTATGTAATTTGCGATTCCGCTTTCTACTGATGGGCCAAATGTCTCGCTGCTAGTAGTGTGTCCGTGATTTTTCGCTTATTGCATGGATGCCTGGCGATAACCCTGGCCAACATAACCTGTATCTGTGATCGCTAGTGCTTTGTACTATACGCTTTCAGGATACGAAGCCCTGTGGCATTTTGCGTTCTGCCAGTGTGTTAGGCTCTCTCTTTATGTGCTCAATGCGATCCATTGTGCTATATACCGCTGTGTCCAAAAGTGTGGAAGTAATTTGTCCTTAATTCTGTGAAAAACGTTCGTGGTCACTCGCGTTTTTGGGGGGAGTATGTTGCGGACAAATTGTGCAGTATCTTGTTGATCGTACCCGGATATAAGTTGTACTATGACGAAACAGTGGTTTGCGTCCTCTGTGTCTTGAGTAGAAATATCAGATGGAGAAAATCTGTAGCGTACGGACAAAAACCTTGGTAAATTGTGGCTCTGTAATTTGTAGCTCTGCTCTGTGGCTCTGTAGTCTGTGGATCTATAGTTTGTGGATCTTGGCTGTGTGCTACTGTGGTGTTACGTTGTACGTGAGCTTGCCGACTCCTAGTTACTTAGCAGCGAATTTAGTGCTTTGGCTCTGTTCTCCGACTCCGCTTAGTTCTTAATCTGCATTAAATTCTCTGTGTGTTTCTTTGATTAAACTGCTATCGTTCCACGAGGTGTGGACAGCGGTTCAGCAGGATTAGACAGAGTTACGGTTGGGTGCTGAGTTAGAAGAGTTCTGCCGTTATTTTGTTAGCTACGTCTCTAGCTGGGTTTTTCCTAGCGTAACCAGGCACCAATCCAGTATAGTCTCGAACAGGGTCACGATCTGCGAACCCGTTGACACGCTCGATCCTTCTTCACGTCAGTGATCTGACAGGTGGTACGCGTTGACAGTACGGGACCAACAAATGGTACGCGATCAGAAAAAGTTTGGGAACCACTGTTGTAAAGGAAGCTCTGCAATGGAGGTGCGAGCGTAAGTGCAAGGTTAGGTCAATCAAACCGCACTGACAAGCGAATTGAACTTAAAATGCAGTTATTTCTCTATTTTTGAACGGCACTTCGTTTCGAAGAACGACTGACTTGGAGAAAACTTCTAACATGTACTGATTGCCTTTCTCGCTTTCGCTAACCACAAACGCAGGCATGTTCTTGTATAGAATTGACGTCTGGACGCACGATCAACTATCTGGTTTATGACGCAATACACGAAAATAAACAGACCTCACAAGAGACCAACCCATGCATTTTCCCAATGTTCCCCCTAAGGCCCAATTTTTTAGTTTTCTTGGTGTATGGACTTTGACACCAAACTCTTCTTTATGAATTGGAAATTTAATATAGGCTGCAAAGATTTTTCAACTTCCACGTCACAGATGCAGAAACAACTCATCAAAAGCAGTTTATAATGCGCATGTACGATTAATGAAATCGAAGCATATAGCCTCCCGATATGATGATAAACAGTAACGGGTGTGCTGGATGATATTCACAATTTTTGCTTTGCGTAGTTAAGCTGCAATGCGGCTTTGTGACCTTCAAGTAGTGGTTTTTCTGCCTATTTACGCTCGCAAACAGGCAACACACATGAAATTGCGGTGGAGTGGCAAATGATAAAATTACTTGCACGACCGACAAATGACCTGGAACAATTTTGTGGACAAAGGAAAGGAGGCAAATTTAAGTGCGCATACTTCACAAAGATTAGCGCTGGTTTACATAAAATTTTTAGCTAACATGTAGCTGCGTATTACCGAGTGAAAAAAACTAATCATTTATTCATTTGAAGATTTCTTGCCAGCCGAAAAAAGCATTACAAACCTAGAGACAACTAAAATTAATGGCACCCGTACGAGACATAGTTTGTCTCGTTGGGTTTTGTATCAGTTTTGATTCGCGTTTGAAGGCATTTAATATCATTTGCGATTTGATGGGATTGCAAGCTTTGTCTTGGCAACTTCCTACGAGCTATAGTTTTGGACCACGGGGTAATATTGCCCCCAGCAGTAATCGACAGAGCCATAACAACCGTTTTCTCTGGATTACGAATTAAAAGAGTTTTGGCCTGTCACAAATGACGACGTTTTGGGGCACAGTGAATATAAAGTCTATAATCAAATGGCGGCACAATATAGCCTGTATTTTCTTTAAAGCGAAGGCCAAAGCTTCCGATTGTTTCAAAACAGGGATGTGCAACCATGCAGCACTACCGAGCCAAACTCACATAACCAGATTGGTCCAAAGGCCACAGCGGCATGTGTCAAGCTCTGCGGGATAAACAACTCGCTGGCCATCCATGGAAGATTGACAATAGCCTTTCAAAAACTGGACCTTGCCCCGGGTCACAAAACTTCAGCTTCCAGGCCGTTTTTGGCCCGCTGGCCATGGTTTGCACACTTCTGGGTTCAGAAGAACGGCCAACAATAGTTTTGGCACAACTTGCGTTGCTGCTCAGCAACTATTGACTGACTGCCCAGACAAGCTGACACGCTTCAATATCAAGTACAAAATAAACCAAGCCAAAAAATCCAAAATAGAACACTTATTGCTGTTGGTTGAATGGCCAACTGTTGAAGCATTTGGACTCCAATAGGAGGTCTATATCTACGGGTTCAACTTTTCATCTTTTGTCATTTGTGTCAATGTCGTCGAGTTTTGTCAAAATATGAAAATATGTAATCTATCTTGAAATTTGCCATGAAGCGAAATTTCAGGCCTTGGTCAAAATGCGGATCACCCACAACCAACCAAAAACTTTTCAAAAGAGGATCTTTTGAGAACTGAACAAAGTTACGTTAGCAGAACTGCCATCAAGGTTCCCTTAGGACCGCAAAGCCACAATAGTGGCTATGGGTTTGTCCAGTCACAACCTGCCGACCGATAGAGCCAGAGAGATCTTCAAACCCTCTATTGATTCGTACAAGTCTTGTATTTTAGATTTGAAAAAAATTGGAAAGTTTCATATTTATATTTTTTGTGGGTGGCGTCACAATAGGCTAAATTATTTTGGAAAATAGGCTACAATCCGAGTTTGTAGAGCCTTCGATCGGCTTCTAGTATTTTTGATACCAAAATTATGATTCAAAAAATGAATTTTGCTTTTCAATAAAATCCCACAAAAGTTATATGGCCACTTTGGGCAAATCTCATAACTCGTCAGCCGATTGAGCTAGAGAGCTGTTCAAACCCTCGAAAGACTCAGAAAGTCTTCCTTCTAATTTCGACTAAAAATGTTAGGAAGTTTTGGATTTCAGGTTTCTATTAGGGATAGGTTTAGGCTTTTGTTGGCTTATGTCATCGGGCCAGGTGCCCCAACCCCAAGGGGCAATTTTTTGTGTCTTTTTTCAAAGGAAAACTAGGCGACAATCCGCATCTTCAGAGCACTTGGTTGGCCTTCCGGTGTTTGTGGGTAACAAGTGTGACCTGAAAACCACAAAATAAATAAACAAAAAATTAATTATATAATTTGTTGTTTTCAGACCATAACTTCCAAACCACATCGCTAGAAATCCGATCAAGAGCTCTAAAGAAGTGGATTTTCATGTAGTTTGTAATTTTAAAAAAGAAACAGAAAATGCCCCTAGGGGTTGGGGGCCCAGGGCCCGATGATTGTGGGCCAACTAACAACATAAACCTACCCCTTATGCGACGTCACCCACAAAAAAACTAAAATCCTTCCCATTTTTTAATCGAAACTGGATGACTTCCCGAATCCGCAGAGGGTTTGAAGAGCTCTCAATCTCTATCGGTCGGCAAGTTATGACTGGAAAAAGTCATAGCCATTGTTGTGGTTTTACGATCCTTATACGACAGACACTCTTCTCGACATGTTGCGAGTTGAATCACTATGCACCTCGTTTGCAATAGCTGTAGCCCTACTGCAGTCTGAACTGGCACTACTAACTACCAAATCCCAACGTTGTTGGGTTTTGTCCCATCGTTTGTCCCAAACCATAAAGAAATAGACATGGTGGAGCGCAGATATAACACCCTGCCATGAGAATGAGCACGTTTGATAACGTTCGATTAAGAGGAAATTAAATTATCCTTTACTGTAAACAAGAGCATAACCCGCTTCTACTGAATGCTCGAGCGCAAGGAGTATATCTGGCAGAAATGAACAACCTGCCCAAACACCATGACACGGGGCTCCCAGAGGGGGGAACAATGCAGTTGCATCGGATTAAAGCCGGTCCTAGTTATGACGTGTAGCCACCAAAAACATAAATTTCTTAAACGCAAGCTGGTCTGCGTCTGTACCCGTTCTGTTTCTTTTCGTTTAGCTGGAGTAAAGATTCTGACTTTCTTAAAAGCAACGTGGCTATACTTACTTCAACCTGATTCACTGCTGACCAAACCACCTGTGTATTTGTGCGATGAACACACTTCACTGAGTATTTGTCCAGTCCAGACCAGTAGTTGCGAGGGCATTCGGGGCAGTGCCTCGGATTTTTGTTGTGCCCCCAAAATTTTGTTGTGCCCAGAAAATTGATTATACATTTCGTTTTAAACAAGTAATAAAAACAAAAATCTTTACGCCCCAAAAATATATTTCCCTTCAAAGCTTAAAACCTGGCTACCAGCCTGGTCCAGTAGTGAGTCGCCTTTCATCAAAAGGTCTATTGAGTCAGAGAATCAGAGAGATTGCAAGATTTAATTTTCTGCAGTCTCTTTTTGTACAATAGACATCACGGTCGTTGAAGCAACCCTAGCTATGTGTTGTTTTCTTCAGCCCTTTCCTTTACTTTCTTCAAGTTATGACGAAATGCTAGATTCGTTATTTGCTCGAAATTTCGTCGTGAGCAAATTGCTTCAATTCTCGAAAAAAATTATAAGGGTATAAGCAGCATGCTCAGTGACAGAGCGGCATGTTAGCACTAGCCGTCCATTTGCACTTGGTCCCCTTTTCTATACTTCGTGGTTTATGTACAACAATTCATTTAGGCGAAATGTGAGATTGAACATGACGATGAACAGTCATTCTCTGGAGGTTCGAAAGGAATTTAGGAAGCATTTGCATAATTTACTTGTTTTTTGTTTCTCTTTTTAGTTTTCCGTTAAGACTGCATTGATGAATGTGGCGCTTATGTTCAATGTTTAGCATTTCTAACAACAAAAAACTGGCGATACGCCTGCAGCCACGTTCTTTTATGTCAAATAGGCTATACGAAAGTCAAAACATGGTGACTTATCCTCTAAAACTGAAAACTCTATGAAAAATTTTACGGAAATCTGCCTGTTGTTTTCGTAGTTTGTTTAAATTTTGTCTTCAAAACAGGAGGGGCCATGGACCTATTGGTCATCACTTATGAGCAGAGGTTCCTAATCCTTAGACATATTTATTACAACCAAGGTATTTATTACAACTGAGGTATTTGTTTAGTGGCGATCCTGAGCTTTCGTTTACAATTGTGTTCATCAGGCTCCAATTTGTGAAACACAAACTTAATATAATTTTCATCGAGCTGGGATTACAGAAAAGATGAAATGCGTGGTGCCGGAGAAAAATATCACTCTCCACCTCGCTGTTCAATTCCCTACGGTCTTTTGTACAAATGTGGCTCACAAGGCGCGACCTGTGTCATCTAGAAAAAAGTGCGACTGTTCCATCCCAACCTTGCAAAGGTATTGACGCCAGTTTCAAACACCAGGTGGTGAATGGTCGGTAGTTCTACACTTCTTTTGATACGCACATCGAACGCTGATTAGAACATTCAGCTGAACCTATGCAGAAATCAATGAGTGACAGTTGACCCAACAAACCTGCGCAGCAGATGTACGTGTGCAAATGTCTGTGTTGGACGAAAAGTGTGTTTTTACAGCACTGTTGCAGCAGACGTCATACGTTATCATTTACAGCATATCAGCATCACCATGTTGGCCAACTGCCCTCTTTCATACACCGGCATCGTTCTCAACGTGTGCATTGATGTCTCCCAAAAGCATCGTGGGTTAGTGAGCTTTAACCCCTCACATGGCATCGCTAAATTATTCCACAATTCCAGGACAGTGTATATGAGTTTGGGGCACATGCCTGTATCAAGTAACAGAAGTGTCCCAATAGCTTCAACCTCAACATGCACACCTTTCCTCCTAGTGCAGTGGTTCTTAACCGGTGGGAAATTCTTTCTAGTTTGGTGCATTAGAGAAATTGTTTCAAGTTTTTCTTCAATCTCCAATACTTAAGATAGGAAATCTGATTATTTAAACACAAAATTAGTTTTTTCTAACAAAACCCACTTGTCAATCAGTGCATTGCTTTGCAATTGTTACGGTTTTAGCGTTGAGCGATATTGAGACTCGAGAGTCACAATGGACTAACGACCATTGTCGTTAAAGTTAGCCAAGGTAGCTAAAGATGGGCAGTTTGGCTAACTGGTGGAAAATGATATTTGAAAAAGCTGATTTTAGTTGATGGTGAAATTGAAATTAGATTTCGGTGAAGATTAGGTTATATTATATTGCAGCAAGTTGTTAGGTGAACAAGGAACTGAGAAAAATGGCTTCGAACGTATTAATGCTTGCGGTGCAATATGCCAGCCTACTTTTTAATGAATCATTTTTGTCGCAGACATCTAGTGTAATGCAAAAATGTGAATTGCGAAGGCTAATACGCAAAAATACATGGAAAACTACATCATGTAATGACATTACTTGCCTCCACAAAGTATGGAGTGTTGTGCATCAAAATAAGCTGTCCAACAGCTATTTTAATACCATTCCAGCTCAAGAGCATTTGAACAATGCGTACAAGGACCAAGCTAGCAAGTTGATTGAATACTTAAGTCTAAAGAAAGTTGTCTAAAAGGTGTCAGGCTGGACAAGTCGAAACAACTTGCAACAAGTCGAAACAAGTTTCCCTTTCTCATGAAACAATCGAGAGCAGAATCGTGGAAATGTCTAGCGATACAGCAGTAATATCTTCAGCATTACCATTTGCGATTCAGCTGCATGAGCCAACAGATGTTGTCAACTTGTCACAACTACTCGTCTATATTCGCTATGTGTCCAGCGGCAGTATCAATGAAGATTTTATATTTTGTCATCTTTTGTTTATTTTTTTGTATTCATTTTAATTTTTTTGTTGGTGACGGAGCGGTCGATGCATTTCATAATCTGAGCGTCACTTTCGGTGACGGAGAACTACATACCGAATCAGACGTGACAATGCTGAGCGCCTGTGCTGTGTTGAGGAAGAATTACAAAATATATTCATGATCTTTCGGCGACGGTGCTTGAATAAAACTGGAAATCCTTTTCTACATCAAGTATGTAACATTCAAACAGAAGCACAAAAATTTCTTGAAGTTTTGAATGACCGTTCGGAAAAACATTGCTCTTTGACAGTATAGATCTGGAGTCTTTTTGGCGCAAGTGAAGCATACGTATCCTCTCTTGAGCAAACAAGCTTAAGGCTACTGATAGGCCTACTGCTTTCAACAACGTATTTATACGAAGCAGGTTTTTCTTTGTCTGCTGTTACTAAGGCAAAACCGCGCAACAAACAGGAATTGGAGGGTGAATTACCCTGCGGGCTTTCTACTATTAATCCTCGCATCGATGTGTCAATGAAGAGAAAGGAAGAAAAACAACATAAAAATGAGCACTTCACTTTTCTCTTTGACGCGACATGATGCAGGCGCGTAGCCAAAAATGTTGATCGGGAGAGGCAAACAAAAACCGGGTCTCAACATTTAAATATTTATTGACTTTTATTTATTCTCTTTGACGCGACATGATGCAGGTGCGTAGCCAAAAATGTTGATCGGGAGAGGCAAACAAAAACCGGGTCTCAACATTTAAATATTTATTGACTTTTATTTATTTTTAAACCTTCATCCACAGAATGTGCCTTTTTCTGGCGCTTTTTTCTGAATAGTTACAGTGTATTCACATTTAAGCGGGCATTAAGAAAGCCTGCTTTCATTGAAATGACAAGTTTTAAAAGTTTGTTTTAAGTGAAGTTCCAAGCCTTTGCTTTGGATGAAAGCCACCATTTGCTCGTAAAATATTTTTTGCGAAAGCGCTTGTGAAAATCTCGGTGCTATAAGTGCATGTTCTGCATTAGGCTTTTTGCAGCCAACATTGCAGTTGAGCCAGAAATGATCGTGGCCGCCATTATGATAGCCATGTTTATATTTACACGCTTTGCACGCCACATCAACATACGTTCGATCGAAGCCGAGTAGCGTCTTTGCTCTACGACACCGACTCCCGAGGTAGGTCTGTACAACTTGCACATGTGTAAGACTTGGATCTTATCCAATTCTTAAGTGAGGGGTTGACGTATGCCGTTGCTTTAGTTCCATATCGCCCTTGAAAAATGCATGGATTTTATGTCAGTACACGTTGTATGCAACTTGCACTACGCAGGGTTCCCAAAATTTATTAGGTATTTATAAGAATATTATAAGTAAAAATACATTCTTAACTGGATATAGAGTTAACAATAAAAAGCTCTACGTTTTCTATAGGCTTTAGAGGAATCAGCCGACTGGGCTCTGCATTCATCGTTTTGCGATGATTCAAACTTGCGCATATCTGTATTCAAGTCACTGCACTCCACACGTGAAAGAAGCAAGGAATCAATCACAAATTTTTAATAGAAAATCAATTTCACGTGACACTGCGCATCATCAGTCCTATCATCTGCAAGCAATGCTAACAAGTGTGAAACGTAGAAAGGTTAACACAAAGTCAGAAAAAGTAAGCAACCTCAAGACTGCAATGAAATAACCGCGCGTACCCAACCGCGACAAATAAAACAAAACCAAAACGTCTTGCTAAACTACATGCAAAGGCTGAAGCCTCAAAACTTACAGCATAAATGACAAAAACTTACTAAAACTCAACGCCAGCTAGAGATTAACACCAAAGAAAAAGTCGCTTTCTGATGAAAGTTACTATTCGCAGAGCGAGGCTTCCGAAGTGTTTTGACACAACAAGCATTATGAATCAGTCAACGTGGATTTTGGTCGCTGTAGCAACCACGTCTCTGCGGGCACGATGGAAACGCTCTGACTGACACGAACAAAAACACCTGCATACTGGCCGCGAAAGGTGAAACGCAAAAACGGTCTGTAGAATTGAAGTACATCAGCGTTCAGCGGCTGAGAAACAAAATGATTATCTTACGCGTGGGAGGATCCGCTCAAATTTCCCTTTGGACATGATTAATGACATGATAGCAACGGCATCAAATTGGGAGGAAAGACTACGGGCCCCAAAAGGCGAAACGGAAGATGTCCCAAAAGTTTGGGCTACATCTTTTTCCCACCTGATAACCCACACAAAGAGAGAGTAAAACTTAAACCCAAAAGAAATGATGACCTACAAAAGACCTACTACAATTGCACAATTGCTTACTAACTACAAGCAACTTGCTTTAAGCAAGACGAGAGAGCATGTCAAAGGGATGTCGGGCCCTTGTGGCCACTGTGCACTTTGTGGTAACCATGGAAAGCACAACAAATCAATGGTGCCATGTGTTTCACAAATAATGGGCAAAAATAAAACCTTCCAACTCAACCAAAAATTGACATGCGCAAACCATGGTATTTATGTAGCGACTTGTGTTATTTGCCACGAACAACATGTCGGGCAAACCAAGAACATATTTTCTATGAGATGGTCACCGCACCGCAGTAATTGGAACAGACCCAATTGTGAAATTGATGAAAATAACAAAGACAAAGTGGTCTTGTTGCGGCACTTTTCAGAGTTCCATGGCGACGTAAACAGACCGCCGACACATGAGGCTTACACCTTTTCTTTTGTTGAAGAACCTAATTCCCTTTCTTTAGATTTCTGTAAAGGTAAGTGGTATCACAAACTTAACGCACAAATAAATATTCAAAACATGATCCTCCCATGCGTAAGATAATCATTTTGTTTCTCAGCTGCTGAACGCTGATGTACTTCCATTCTACAGATCGTTTTTGTGTTTCACTTTTCGCGGCCAGTGTGCAGGTGTTTTTGTTCGTGTCAGTCAGAGCTTTTCCATCGTGCCCGCAGTGACGTGGTTGCTACAGCGACCAAAATGCACGTTGACTGATTCATAACGCTTGTTGTAGGGAGGGGTTGAAAAATGAATGTCGGAAGAAGAGCCGTGTGAAAGGCTGTTGGGGCCCCCCAAAAAAATCCAGAGGGGACCTTTCATATCAGCAAGCATTTAGGCAGATGGGTGCTTTTTCGAACCAGTTGCAAATTCGCCCCTTGAGCAGCGCTATTTAATAACCTAATCAAGCTAAACTAATAATGTACAACTTAGGAGAAAATAACTTTTATGAATTGCCAATTCAAAAGAAGTGAAACCTAAGTTCGTTTTTAGCCCTGATGAAGATAGTTGTATCAACTATCGAAACGTTGGCAAGTTTTTGACATGTTTTTATGTTTTTAGCGCCAGTAGAGCCTGATTAAAGTTTAAGTGAAAGCTAACTTTATCATTTGTTAGTTGTTATCATCAATAAAGCGAAACAAATATCTCTTCTTGTGATGTGATAGGAAATTATTTATGATGTAATTTACCTGTTTGATGTAGTTGCCGT
>JGI24159J19872_10011043_pt1 | contig 11846 bp, 9 predicted proteins | sample Ectturendosymbi4_FD_19872 | JGI IMG/M metagenome (IMG submission 19872) | reverse complement strand
TGAGCATTTGACGTGTTTAGGAAGGAGAGTAGAAGAATATTTTCCCTCAATCAGTGTTGATGAATTTGATTGGATTCGTAATCCTTTAGTGAATTTGAGAGACTCTTCTAACTTTGCAATATGTGAAGAGAAAGAATCAGCATCCCTCTCCAGCAATCGCGGACTTAGAATGAACAACGCGGAGCTTACACTGGACGCATTTTGGTTTTCTATTATGCAAAAGTATCCATCTATTGCTAAGAAAGCCATCAAATTGTTGTTGCAGTTTTCTACATCCTACGTGTGTGAACTTGGGTTTTCCATCCGAAACAATATTTAAAATATAAAACGTGAAAGACTTCAGAGCGTTCAGAAAGAATTGAGGGTGTACCTCTCACATATCCAACCTAATATTGCAGCAGTAGTACAAAATCCCAAGCTCATGTTTCACACTAGTTCTTGCACCATTTCAAAGTAGATTTGGAAGCTTCATTTACGTAAGTAAAATTACATTCGTAATTTAACTTTTAAATTGTCACGCAACCACTGGACATGCCGGCAAATGTAGGATTTAGTGTTCTTTATGATCATTTCTCTATTTTTAACATCACTTGATATTTTTTGTATATAAGAAATGCAAAAATTCTTGATGTATATTGCCATTTGCAAATATTATTTAAAATGAACTTGGGAACAGGCATCTGATGTGCAAAATGCATTATTAATATTGGGAAATACAGTGATTTTTACAACAGTGGTGCCGCGAAATTTTTTCAGCCTTGAAACTGTGCCGCCATGTAGAAAAGTTTGGGAACCACTGATCGTAGGCATCCAACCTGCTGAGATTCGTCACAATGGAGCCACATTGTTTTTAGCATGCTCTGCCCTGGAACTTCAACATCTGCTCCACTAAGTGCTCATCTTTCCATCAAGTGCAAATGCATGGTGCCCCAAATCGAGACACCTATTTGTACCTGCGGCACAACTCATCAGAAGTGCGGAGCTCTGGCATATCATGGATGGAAAGGGGAGTGGTTGGACAACACTACGAGATTCCATACTTTCATCCCAACATCAGCACCCACTCTCTTGGAATGGCACTTACAAGAACAGCATGGGTCTGGCTTGACATTTGGAGAGCTGGTGCATGATATACCCTACTAGGAAATCCACCTACAACTGGCAACAGTTTTCGATTGCCTTACCAACGCCATAGCTCCTCTGCCGATTGTGGTAGAGAGCTGTTTAAACCCTAAAATGATACAACATATCTTCTAGTCTGCAATAAAAAAAATTTTTGGTTGGGAGTTGCAGATTTTTTGTGGGTGACATCAGAGGTGAAGTAGTTTTTGGCCACTGTGACTCATCTTACCTGGCCTGATGCCCAACTGCTAGACCCAAGTATTTTGCTGAAGTTTTATTGGAAACTATGCTCGAGTCCAAGTCTTTTGAGCCTTTGATCACCTTTCTAGCATTTCTAGTTCAAAAGTTATGATCCAAAATAAACAAACTAATTAATTATCTAATAAATCAAATATTTTGTTTACACTAGATCATAACTTTTGAACCCGCAACCCCAGCAGGTCATCCAAAGCATCAGAAGACTCAGATTTCAGTCTAGTTTCCAAGAAAAGCTTCAGAAAAATACTGCCATCTAATGGTTTTAGCCCGGGGTCAAGTGATAAGGGCCAAGGTGGCCTAAAAGCCCTCCACTTAAGACGTCACTCCCAAAATTTCTGCAACCCCCAATCCAAATATTTTTTATTGCAAATTACAAGACTTGCGAAGTCTTTTGAGTGTTTGAACAGGTCTCTAGCACTTTGGCCCCAGAGTTACGCTTGTGCAAAGCCACATGCAATCCGGCTGTTTTGGCGCAAACTGCTTGAAACAGGGAAGATGCGAAGGTGTTAACCACCTTCAAACTCATCAGTTTTTCTGACAACATACGTGCAGTGCACGGGCGGATCACCAATGGAATGCACAGTGGGCTGACATCCCTGCAAGACTCCACATCTTAACCCCTGAAACCGACAACCTCCCTCTGGAATGACCTTCCCAGGAAGAGCCTGGGTTCGGCCTAACTGCGCCCGCACCAGTGTCAGACGTTTTCAATCCTGCTTGTACAAATGGGGTATGGTCTCTTCTGTGGCCTGTGAGTGTGACGCAGAAGAACAAACCATCGACAATGTTGTCCTCCAATATCCAATCCATCAACCTCGTCATGGGCTGCATGGCCTGACGGTACTGGACGATGAGATAATCGAATGGCTGCTCAATATCTGCCCTGAGATCCAGTGTGTCCAATCAATGGTTTGATGAACTTGCTCAAAAGAAGAACACCCAAAGAATGACTTCAACCTTTTGATGGAATGACTTCAAACTTTGAGTGCTAATGCGTTAACGTATTGGAAAGATTCTTGTGAATGTTCAGTTGAAACGACTGGGTACAATAAAGTTGTTGTGTGGCACACAACAAATGAAACAACTGATTATAACTTACTAGTTTGAAAAAAATGGCATAGCCCGCGCCACACAGAGGGCATTCGATAAATAATTGTGGAACTCAACAATTTCTTGATGCCTGCAGCTATGAACAACATTCATAAAAATTTTCATTGTAAAAGACCAAGTACAAAAGAAGTCATGAGCGTTTGAATGCAGGCAAAAATATTCTCGTGTGCCAGCACCAAACCACTTGTGCATAAGAACAAATATTCTCGTGTGCCGTGCTAAAAGGTGTTAACACTTTTGTTGCTGGCCAAATTTAGGCATAAATCAAGAATAGGCCATGTGTCTTAGCAACAGCATAACTCCTCAGCGGATTGTGCAGAGAGCTGTTCAAGTCCTCAAAAGTCTTGGGAAGTCTTAGAGTCGACAATGAAAACAATTTTTTTGGTTTTTGGTTTTGAAATTTTTGTGAGTGACGTCATAAGTTAAGGCGTTTTAAGCCTTTTTGGCCACTTCATCTGGCCCTAGGTCCAAACCACTAGATGGTAGTATTTCGCTCTAGTTTTTATTGGAAACTAGGCTAAAATTTGAGTCTTTTGATGACTTGCTGGGGTGTTAGGTTGAAAAGTTATGACCTAAAATAACAACATAATTAATCCCAAAATTATATAATCAATTAGTTTCGTTTGTTTTAGATCATAGCTTTTGAACCAGAAGCACTAGAAAGTGGATCAAGGGTTCAAAAGACTCGGATTCTAGACTAGTTTCCAATGAAAATTTCAGCAAAATTTTTGACCAGCGTAGAGATTTTCAACCTTTTTCATGCAGCAACACATTTTGCAACCCAATTTAACCTAATGTTTTTGCAACCCAATTTAACCAATATTACCTAAGTAATATTGCATTGAGATCAGTTCACTACAGTTGAACTCATAGTCATCTCCAATATGCAATTGGTGTCTGGGGTGGAGCTGGAAAAACAGCTTTGAGCTGACTAAATGTTTTACATAACAAAGCATTAAGAGCAATGACCTATAGCTCTTATAAGTCGAGAGTCTCACCATTTTATAAAAACTTAAACCTTCTTAAAATTAATGATGTACACATTCTTGAAATAGGTAAGTTCATGCATAGTTTGCACTGGGGTGGAATACCTGTCAATTTCGATCCTTTGTGTACTTCTGTAAGTCAGGCCCACTCCCATGCAACTCGTGCTGCCACACGAGGTGGTTACATTTGCCAATGGCTTCGACAGTCTAAGGCAAAAGATCTCTCAAATACCTTGGCCCAAAAATCTGGGACTCTCTTGCTCCCTCTTTATATGATCTGCCTTCAAAAGGCAATTAAAAGACAAACTGGTTAATGAATATAGTGTTTGATTATCCTACACAATATTATGAAACGACCCTAAGGTCAGGGCTGTACACCTTGGATTCACCGATCTCTGCCTGTTTGTAGTGTAGCATTGATTTTAGTTAAACAAGTATATCCTGTGAGTGCAACATTCGTTTTAGATTCTAGTGTGTTTTTGCGTGCATGAATTAACTGTTTATTGCTGTTTCATTTTTTGTTGTTTTTGTTGTTGTTCTCTCTTTCTTTGCTGCCAAGGTCTCTTTCTTTCTTTCGCAGGCAAAATGCACCAAGTAGGTTCATCTCCATCGTATGCAGCAGGCCGGCACCTTGGAAGATTTCTCACCATCATGAAATGCTTCTGCACAACCTGTAAAGCTTAGTACAACATAGTGCACGTGGCCCCTCAAGCGGCTGGCTTTCGCAGAAGTTGGTGAATTGACTTCTTCTTGGCACAAAAACATGAACTGCTACAGAGCAACAGTCTGGAAACCTGGGCAGAGTTTCAATTTAACTGGGTTTACACTTTCTCTGCCATGCTCAACTCTTTGCGGAATTGAGCAAACCACGATAGATACCAGTTGCGACCCAGCACTCCCACGCAACTGTGTTGATCATCCAGCAGACTGCAACCTCTTCGAAAATATATAATTTGCAATAATTCGGCCATCAACTTTAAACTACGATTTTGAAACTGTTGAGGGGCACCCAACGAGACAACCTGTTTTACAGGTTTTTTTTCAGTGTCCCAGCTCCTTAAATTTATTTTTGCATGAATTTGTTTAATATTTGTGCCAATAAACTCACTCTCTCTCTCTGAAGACCCCCTTCAGAAAATTTCCAGTCAGGCACGTATTATGAAGTTGTGTTTGCACAATAGAAAACCAAATGACAAAAAAATAACCTACGATATCACTATGTTGAACAAAGACTAATTTATCAACACTTTCGCGCCAGGCCGAAATCGAGGATTTTTGGAAAAAAAACACCAAAACGCATGTGGCTTTGCATGGGAATTTTTCCTGTCTGGTAAGCGCTACAGACCCGGTAAAAGTACCAAAAGACGTGGCAAGTCTTCTAGTCTGCACTCGAAAAAAGTTTTTTGCTTGGGGGTGCAGATTTTTTGTGAGTGACGTCACAAGTGGAGGAATTTTTACCACCTTGGCCCACTTCACCTGGCCCTGGGCGCCAACCGTTAGATGGTATTATTTTGCTGAAGTTTTTTTACTGAAAACTAAGCTACAATCCGAGTCTTTGATACTTTTAATGATTTGCTGGGGTTTCGCGTTAAAAAAATATGATCTAAAGCAATGAAAATATTAGACTAATTAGCTAATTAGACAATAGATTAATATGTTCTTTTTTAGATCATAACTTTTGAACTAGAAACGCTAGAAATTCAATCAAAGGCTCAAAAGACTCAGACTCCAGCCTAGTTTCTAATGAACACTTCCACAAAATACTTTGGCCTAGCAGTTGGGCCCTAGGCCAGGTAACATGAGCCAAAATGGCTTCCAGACTACTTCATTTATGACATCACTCACAAAAAATGTGCAACTCCCAACCAAAAATTTTTTTTCGAGTGCAGAATAGAAGACTGGCTGATCCATTTGAGCCCTTAAAAGGCTGTCTAGCACAATCGCTATGGCATTGGTAAGGCAACCGAAAACTGGTTTTAGGCCGAAATCTAGGTATGAATATATCGTACGCCGGCTCTCAAAGTGTTGAAATTCATGCACATGGCAGCATCAGCAAGAGACCTGTGCCATATGCAAATTACTCCACAGCACTAATCATTGAAAACTAGAATAACTCTCAATTTACTTACTGCATTCAGATATCTAATTTTACAAACACAGCATACTTTTACTTCAGAAAGTTTTTCATGCATTGCCAAACCCAACAGTACTGTAATGGTTATAATCACAATCACACTTAAACCAATTTTGAATGAAAAAGTAAGCTATCATTTTTTCCAGTGACAGGTCATCCTATTATTTTGGCTGCCATAAGTGGTTTCATATACAAAATATAGAATAGAGACGATATCATGAATATTTTTTATCAGAAGCTCTCGCAACCCCTAGAAAAAAGGCAAACGAGCCCTACAGAAGTCACAACCCCAAGGTTGAAAAACACTGGTCTAGTGGGTGGGCCCAGGTCAGGTAACTTGGTCAAAAACGTACCTCACTTATGACATCACTCACAAAAAAACTGCAAACCAAAACCAAAACAATTTTTTTTTCATTGCAGATGCGAAGACTTGCCGAATCTTTTGAGGGGTTGATTAAGTCTCTAGTGCAATTGGCTGAGCAGTTATGCCATTGCTAAGACATATGATTTATGCTTGATTTATACCTGATTTCCAAGTACGATATATTTGTACGCCAGCAGCGAACATGTTAAATACATATCCCAAACCAAAACCATTCATAGGTAAAATTGCATAAACCAGATGTTACCAAAGAACTCTTGTTTTGAGTTGTATCTTACCTTTCAAGAAGTATAAATGCACTGCACTGACGAAAGCCATGGTTGACCTATTTTGATGAAGCAAATGACCCCTCTGGGAATGGCCAGAAAGTAGAATTGCCACCCTTAGCCCAAATGCTAATATCAACATCACAGGTTCAACCTCAAAGCCGTAAATTTTCAGATTGAATTGATCAGAGAGAACCTTTGTTAATTAAAAGGCAGAACAAAAAAGACATAATAGTGTTAGTATTATGCAACTTCTATTGTGCTCTTAACACCTTGAGAGCTGGTCTCTGAGCATATCGCACCTGGAAATTGGCCTAAAATCAGCAGTTTCTTATTGCCTTACCAACGCCATAGCTCCTCTGCCGATTGCGCTAGAGAGCTGTTCAAACTCTGAAAAGATTCAGCAGAAAAAATATTTTTGGTTGGGATTGCGTATCTTTGTGAGTGACATCATAAGTGAAGTAGTTTTTAGCCATTGTGGCTCATGTTACCTGGCCTAGGGCCCAACTGTTAGACCGAAGTATTTCGCTGACGTTTTCATTGGAAACTAGGCTCGAGTCAAGTTTTTTTGAGCTTCTGATCGACTTTCTTGCGTTTCTGCTTCAAAAGTTATGATCTAAAATGAACAAATTAATTTAATTATATAATTAACTATTTAATCAAATATTTTTTTACTTTAGATCATAACTTTTGAACCCGAAACCCTAGCAGGTCATCCAAAGTATCAAAAGACTTGGATTGTAGCCTAGTTTCCAATAAAAATTTCAGCGAAATACTACCATCTAACAGTTGGCGCCCAGAGCAAGTGAAGTTGGGCCAAAGTGGCCTAAAAGTCCTCCATTTATGACGTCACTCACAAAAAATCTGCACACCCCAAGCAAAAAAATTTTTTTGAGTGCAGACTAGAAGAGTCTTTTGAGCCTTTGAACAGCTCTATACCGTTTTCAGCACCAGAGTTACGATCATGCAAAGCCACGTGCGATTCTGTTGTTTTGGCATGGAATCCTCGAAACAGGCCGGACGCCACAGTGTTAAGCAGCAACCAACAAAGTTTGAATTTTAAACAAATGGCTGAATACCTACTGCATCTATCTCACTGAAAGTAGGCAAGCTTGCAAACTTTGTTATTACAGGCATTTTGTGATCAGCTAAAACAAAGCTTCAAAATTTGAAATCTGCAATCCAGACTGTGCTGTCATTCTTAAAAACATTGTACAGTTTGTGAAAATAGCATCATCTGATATTTACCAGATCTGTTTAAAGTTCGTTTCTTTCAATTTTTTCCACCATTTTGGAAAACTTCCAAGTGACATTGGGGACATATAGTGATAGTTGCACAATATTTTTGTATCCTAATGTTCTACTTTTTCATGGGCACAATCATACATATAAGTTGCTCTGGCATGTACCATAAACTCTGAATCATGCTAGCAACATTATTGCTTACAAATTTGAACTAATCAGTGTGATCAAAGATGACTCTGCTTGAAAAAGTTCACAATTCCTTTTTCAGAATTTCTACGCTTTTTCAATGCTTTGCTGAATTCAATACTTTCTCAAGGTCTTGAAAACTGATTTCACATTTTAATACTTTTCCATAGTTTCAACACAGCATGGGAACTCTGTCATAAATCATTGGTTTCTTCTTATGCAATGGAACACTCAAAAGTGCTGCAGTAAAGCCATTTGATCACTGTCATCCTTATTATTTGATTTCTTCAAAGTACCATAGTGCACTGACCATGTTGTGTAAATTTATTTGCTGTTTGAACAACATACACTCACTGTAATGTGTTTTATTCTTATCTTTTGTGGGGACACCTGACATGATAAGCAAACTTTTTTTCAGTGTCCTGGCAGACTGTTTATTTCACAAATCTACATTGTCCCCTTTTTAGTAATAAACTGTTGCTTCCTACTGTTGTTTGCAAATCACACAAGTGGCAACATAACAAGCATAGTTTCTACATTTCAGCTTTTGATTCATCAGGACAATTTTATTCTTTGCCAGGATATGTGAACAGTAGGGACCATAGACTTTTATGATTTCCATGGCAACCACAAAGTGCACAATACTTGCAAGGCCATGATAAAACTTTGCTTTATCTTTTTAAGCATGGTGTTCTTAATTGTTAAGTTTTACACAATTATTTGGGTCTTTCAAAGGTAATCAGAGATTTGTACTTTTTTTCTTTGAACAATAAGTGTAACACCATTTAGGCAAAGAACTAATGTTTTATAAACTAGAATTAAATTTTGTGAAACCATTTATATAAAACACTAGTGTTGACACTACAAGTTGACAGTTAAAAATCATTGCTGAAATAAAGTATACTTGAAACAATTTTATGTTATTTTCATTTACACAGACTTTAAGTTTAAAAGGATCTCCAAACAAAATTCAGGAATAATCAAATTTGTAACCCACCTCAATAACTTTTTCAACATATGATGTGCTTCCAAACTTGGGTGGTTCTGTTTGGATATTTTTTATTGCAACATATAGGTTATTTTCCTGATAAAAAATACACAAAAGGATATTAAAATGCATCCTAAAATTTTGACTACAAATAAAATAATGCACATCTGTAGATAACATTTTGCAAAACAACAAAATTGCCTCTCCATTCAAAAAGCTACTCGAATAAAAAAATAAAGATGCAACGAAAGTACAGCACATGCAGCTCATTTGTTTCTTTTGCTGAAAACACTTTGGCTAAACGCGTGTGTGGTGTTGGTCTAAATTTTCATAAGAGCAGTTAATTTGATTACTTTATCCAAAGTAATTGAACCAAACCCAGAGGATAGCCGATACTGAAAATTTTGGGGAGTGTTGCAGGAGCACATGTTGATAGCCACCTGTTACTAGCTGTCAAGTTTCTGTATTCCTGCTCAGAAGTTTGTGTCCAGGTTGATAAAGTTAAATCACAAGCTCTCACGGTGGGTGTTGGACACAGACAAAGATGTGTACCATCACCACTGAATTGGATAGACCATTGGTTTCGAACTGACTGTCTATTGCCTCCAGGGGTCCACAGAAAGATTTATGGGAATCCATGACCTTAGCAGGCATAAAATTAAAGCACAATAAAGAAATCTCAAACAATCTGTCCTGGTGGTCTAGCTTGCAAGAGACAACAAATTGAGTGAAACTCTAGAATCCAAACTATATTGCAATACATGATTTCACTCATATGAACGGACATGTTTTATTTAATTTAATAAAGTTATGCAAGAAGGGTTTAATTAAATTCAGTAGAAAGTTTGATACAGTTTGTTCCAGAGCAGCTTATCCATATCAGTAATTTCTGACATATCACATCTTGCATCTGTTGGATAAATCCTATCTCAATACTCAGCACGCACCACAGACAAAGTAGTTTCAAGACAAATCAGTTTTTCAGGCAAACATAAAAAAAACATATGAGAGCACCTTCTCATTAGTCCACTCAGCAACAGAGTGAGCAGAGGCAAAAGAAGTAACACAAGTATAGGGGAAGACAATCAACATGTACCCTGAAAGTAAGAACATGCAGCACTCAGCAAAAACCAATACTCTGATTGCATCAATGCACCACTGTCAAACAAATGTATACAGCACAACCAATGTGTTATATATTAATAGCAACGCTTCCAGTTAATTGTCCTCCATTGCTCCCAGCCAGTTCTGGCCAGTGTGCCGTCTAAGCCGAAAAAACGGCACTTTCGGCACTTTTTTGGATGCCAGCCAACAACAATTTTGAAAATTGGCACTTGCAAATTTGGACGCAATTTCTTTCACTGGAGAAAATGCACAAACCAAATTTCTTAATTTTTTCAAAGATGTGAGGGACATATTTGCACGATTTAAGCCGTTCTCAGGTCACAGTAAGGATACAGCAGTGAGCAGTGAAAAAAGTTCAGACGCAGTTTGGAAATTCTCCACCTGCAAGTTTATAAAAAAGTTCCGGGTGCATTTTTGCGATTTACGTGTCCAAAAACAAAGCTGTTTACTAGTGATGTTCAGATGCATTTCAGAAGTTCTCTGCCTGCAGGCTTTACAGAAAAAGTTCTGGGCGCATTTTCACAATTTGTGTGTCCAAAAACGTAACTGTTTGCCGTGAAGTTCAGATGCATTTCGGAAGTTTTTGCCTTGCAGGGTTTATAAAAAAGTTCTGGGCGCATTATCACCAATTTGTGTCCAAAAACGAAGCTGTTTGCCATGAAGTTCAGACACATTTCAGAAGTTCTCTGCCTTCAAGCTTTACAGAAAAACTTCTGGGTGCAATTTCATGATTTGTGCGGTCAAACGCGAGGCTGTTTTCTGTGAAGTTCAGATGCATTTTGGAAATTTTCGCTTTGCCAGGTTTTGGGCACATTTTCACGATTTATGTGTCCAACAACGAATCTGTTTGCTGTGAAGTTCAGACGCATTTTGGAAGTTTTCACCTTGCGAGGTTTATAAAAAATGTTCTAGGCACATTATCACCATTTTTGCATCCAAAAATGAAGCTGTTTTCTGTGAAATTTAGACATATTTTGGACGTTTTCTCCGTGCAAGCTTGATAAAAAAGTTCTGGGTGCAATTTCATGATTTATGCATCCAAAAACGAAGCTGTTGGTCATTACGTTCAGACGCATTTAGGAAATTGTCTGCTTGCCAGGGTAACAAATAACTTTCAGGGCGGATTTTCACGATTTATGCGTACAAAAACTATGTTGTTTGCTGTGAAGTTCAGACGCATTTTGGAAGTTTTCTACACGCAAGCTTTACAAAAAAATTAATGTGCTCATTTTCAGTTTTTTTGCGTCCAAAAAGGAAGCTATTTACTGTGAAGTTCAGACGCATTTTGAAAGTTCTCTGCCTCCAAGGTTTGCAGAGAAGGTTATGGACAAATTTTCACGATTTTTGCGTCCCAAAACAAAGTTGTTTGCTTTCAAGCTCACACACACTTTGGAAGTTCTCTCCATGCAAGCCTTATAAAAAAAGTTGTGGGTGCATGTTCACGATTTATGCGTCCAAAAACGAAGCTGTTTGTTGTGAAGTTCAGACGCCCTTTGGAAGTTCTCTGCCAGCATGTTTTGCAGAACAAAGTTTTGGGTGCAATTTCAGGTACCAAAAAACAGGAATGAAACGCAGCACTAAGGCAACAGAACACTATAGCAAACTTCATATACAACAATGTCTCAAACATGCTTTCTGCAATACTTTTTGGGAGTGTTCAAATAATTATTACTTAACTCTTTGGTGTCCGCTAAGATTCGGGGATTTTCGGAAAAAGACGCCTAAACGCACGTGGCTTTGCACGGGAATTTCTCCAGTCTGGTATGCTCTACAGACCCGGTAAAAGTCTTAAAAGACGCGGCAAGTGTTCTAGTCTGCACTCGAAAAAAAATTTTGCTTGGGGTGTGCAGGTTTTTTGTGAGTGACTTCATAAGTGGAGGACTTTTAGGCAACCTTGACCCACTTTGCCTGGCCCTGGGTGCCAACCTTTAGGTGGTAGTATTTCACTGAAGTTTTTATTGGAAACTAGGCTACAATCTGAGTCTTTTGATACTTTGGATGACCTGCTGGGGTTTCGGGTTCAANATNGTGATAGTTAAGNTAA
>JGI24159J19872_10011045_pt1 | contig 11847 bp, 6 predicted proteins | sample Ectturendosymbi4_FD_19872 | JGI IMG/M metagenome (IMG submission 19872) | reverse complement strand
TCTTTTTTTATCTTTTTAAAATCTGTGGTGGAAGAAGCTGAAAAGACCAATGAATATTTTCAATCAGAATCAGCAGACCCATGTGAGATGCTTGAAACACTGACTGAATTTCATTCAGCTCTCACACTGCGCATCAAGATAAGTTCTGGACTAAACAGACCTTTGGAAAATATTGATTTTGGTATTAGGTTCAAGATAGAACTTTCAAAATGCCTGAACAAATATGCAGTATCATCATTCAACCAGGCAGCCTTGACTGTACAACAGACGTGGGCAAACTTTTTGTTATCACTTGTACAAGAATGTGATAAACAACTCCTACCAAATCAAACAGTGATCAAGGGCCTTGTCGATTTAAATCCTGGCTATGTCTTAAGCAGAGATTCCAGAAAACAATTTTCCAACCTTCCCATGGTCAACATTATTGATGAAAATCAATTAGATGTGATTGAGGAGCAGTACAGGCGCATTGTTCTTGTTGACTGGCAAGGGCATGATAGTTTCAAAGACAAACCATTGCATGAATGTTCCACCATGGAATTTTGGACAAGTGTATTCCATACTCAAGATTTCAAGGAACTGAGTTTGTGTGCGCTGAGTTGTCTGTCATTGCCATCATCAAATGCATTTGTGGAAAGAGTATTCAGTCAGGTTACGTGTATAAAAACAAAGTCTCGCAATCGCCTTGCTACTACAACACTAGATGCTCTTTTGTTGATCAAGTTCTATTTGTTGTCAAAATCTATATGCTGCAACAAATTCATTGTTCCCCGTCCACGATAACTTTGTATACTTCCGATATGTACTAAGTAAGAGTTAGAACTTGTGTTGGATGTTACAACTTTTCCAGGAGTCAATATTGCTTAACCTGCATATAACAATGACTATTCATTTAAAGCTTAATTCACTTTATTGCAAGTCCACATCAAGACTTGAATTAAATTTCTATCTGATTATAGGCTATCAAACAAAACTTTCTCTAACACATACAGATAAAATCATAATCTGATCTTTACACAATAATGGAAATTTTCCTATGAACCTTAAAATACTGCAATTGGCAAACATGCAACTGTTTTATTCTTTTGCAGTTGCACCTATATTCAGCATTCAAAGCCGTATGATTGGCTGGCCCTACTGATCAAACTATTCGATGAACATCGCAGCACGCCGGAGCGCACCACACTCAGCACCCGTCCGTGTACTGCGATCAGCCATTGCGTCACTAGCACTAATGTGATGCAAGTGTTTGCAGATTTCTTCTGTGCGGCTGTTTATGTCACGTGGTGAGAGCGCTCCGGTTCACTGCTAGGAATCAGCAAAACTAAAAATGACGGGCCTTAAACAACGATTTCTTTGAATTTTGCCAGATTTATTCAAAATGCCAAAACTATTTTGGCAAAATAGGCCACAAAATGTTTTGCCAAAGACATCAAAATTATGCCCGATTTTCACAATCTGGCAAAAATTATGCCAAATTGGTAACGCTGGCTCCAGACATGCTAGAAGTTGAAGCAAGGGCTCTATCGACGCGGGAGACTATCGAGTTTCCAAGAAAAGATTCTGCCAAAATTTTCACCCATTGAATTGGCATCCAGCGCTCGTCAAAAAAACGAAAACACCTTTGATTCAGTCCGGATCCAATCCAAATCCAGTCCAATGCTCATCTCTGCTGTGTTGTAGCGTTACGTGTATTTTCCTCCGATATCCCAACTTGGAGTGCTGAAAACTTGTTTCATTGAACCGAATATATATTTAAGGGAGTGCGTGCAGATAGACGAATCTATTTGAATAAGGACTGAGGATGCGTAATTTTACGTGAAATCGATTTCCTATAAAAAATTGCTGATCGATTCCTTGCTTACACCCATTGTGGAAAGTACATACTTGAATAGAGATATGTGCAAGTTCGAATCATCGCAAAAAGAAAGATGGCAGTCGACTGATTCATCGAATGCATACAGAAACACTAGTGCTATTAAGTGTAGATAGACGAATATGCATATTATGTCAAACTTCGCAAAGGTTGGTTTGGAAACATGAATATGACGTCCAGTTGTGACAAACAGCGCACCCTAAATTCAAGTGACCACCACATATTCTCGCTACAGCCGTTCAGCATATTGAAACGAATGGTTACACAACTTTAATCCTTCGCGCCGCACGAAGGAATCTCAATGCCGCGTCGTTTCTGGCAACTAATTAACCTTCCCTGCGGTTCAGTAACGATCGTTGTCGGGGTACTGCTGAGAGCAATGAATCGCTTTTTCTTTTGGTAAGCAGCTGTTACTACTACAGACCGTCAACACAACCGGATAATTGACCCCCCGAGAATTAAGAACGCTAGGTACAAGTTGCATACATTTTGCCCCCCGAAATCTTAGCTTGCTGCGAACCCGCTAACGATCACGAACAAGTCTGCAGTGTCTTCGTCGCTATTCCGCTAGCACAGCAGCGATATTCCTTTCGGTATGGTTGTTTGATGAAGGACAGCAGTGGCCTCGTTTTGATTTTATCTCAAACGGAAATCTAAACTGCAAACTCATCAGGAAACAGTCATTGGATTCGCAGATTTAAAAAACGGCCGCTTTGCTCACTATATGGTGAAGAGGCAGTTGCGTTCGGTATAATGCAATTTATTAGGCACGTTTCTTAATACAGACGCTGTGGTCTTCCCATCGTGCTCTTTATGTGCAGGGACCGTACGTTCTGCCAGTTCTTCTTCAGCAATGAAACCTACGCACAGACAGAAGCCAACCGTTAGTGCATAAATATACGAAATGTAGTTAAAACGGCCATTTTCGACCTGGCCTGCGACAATATCCACAATGTTGGATGCATATGAAGGATAGTTTGACATCCCAAGGACTCGTTTTGCACGCGACGGAATGCAAAAGTTGGCTGATAACACAGTGGCCCGGCTCACGCGTCTAGAGACGAACAGACTATCTTTCGGCAAAACACCAGAGCAACCCTGCGCGCGTCTTTGAGGCAATACAGGCAGAGTTTATGATTGTTAACAGTAAATTAACAATTGCCAGTTTTTTTTTTCAGGAAACTGTTAGGTACCCGGTATGGACTTGCAGCGACCGGATTTCTTTGATTCTAGGTACCCAATCTTCAATTCTAAAAAAGCACCTCAGAAAAAGGTTGATAGCTTGTAAGTGTTATTATCAATTAAGTTGTAAAATTGTTCGATCTGTAGGCGAACAATTTGAGGTACAATGTCTTTCATAAAAATTAGCAGAAACCAATCTACCCAACTTGTTAACCATATCAATTTTTCGGCCATTACCATATGCATGCAGTGTAACAAAGGTAAGCGTTGTTCGCACACGGTTTCATTATTCCACTATACAACGCCCAGCAGCGAAGCCTTAGCAACAGCCGGGCGGACACGAAACGACAAATGTCGTTGCGAACGCAACTGAGTTAAGTTGATTCACGCAAAAGAGAGGTAGCGTTTGTTTACGGAATTGCCTGTGACGGTAATTCCACATTTTGCCGCCGTCGGCACAAGGAATCCAGAAGCTGGGTTGAAAATTACCAGCATAACGCGGCTATCTACGCACAACCGGTTACAACCGCCACCAACCACCTACCAAGAAGTTGATGGCGAGGTTGAGGTTCTGAACCAGCTCGTCCTCGGTCATCTGGACGTTGCCAACGGCGACGGCCAGACACAAGACTTTCTTCATCTGGAACTTGATGGTTGCTTTGATGTCTTGCACCTGCACGACCAACACTCGGCTGGTGACAGTCCCATTATCGCAGGGGTATACAGGGGGTGGCGTGGTCCCAAATTTCTAGAATATCTTTTCATTTTGTGCTTTGAGAGAGCAACAGAAGTCTAAGTATTTGGCCCCACCACAAAAAAATTTCGGGCCGACTGCGCTGCTGCCCACGATGTCACACTTGGCGAACAGGAATCACCTTGTTTGCATCGCAAGCAGCACAGCGCTATTATCAGCCGTCAGCTCAATTAAATTGATCTACACCAGGGCTGAACAATTCGCGGGCCAAAGTTACTTGGACAGCGTAGTCTTCGTACTTAAATGCATGAGCCCTCAAGTAAAGATAAAAGCCGTAAACGTCATTTCGTGAGTAGTCCGCTTATCTTACGTAAGAAATTGTTGCGTATGCATACGTAGGTCGGCACCGAAAGTGCTATTAGCAGTTCACGGTAGGCTACACTGGCTCTGAGGTATAGCATAGCGACACCTAGCGTGAGCCGGACACTGCAGCGCCAAAAGAGCTCACAGGACGGCGTGGATCAATTCGATACTACATCGTGCTTAGCAACGCCTGTGCAATAGTGCCCACAGGAAGGGCCTAACCAGCGGGGCATACACGTCCCCATTAATATTTAGGCCGATGAAGGTGCAGATGCACAGCTTTGACGGCAAATGTCTTGGAGTGGTGCGAAGAAAACAAACTTCACTTGAAGCTCAGCAACGAGTTCACGAACAAATATATCGCAGCTGCGAATGTTTCACAGGTTACTATCAAACGTCAGACACCGAGCTCGTCTGCTGTTAGCGAATCCTTGATTTGCTTTAGCACACTTTCTACACCTCACGGCACGGACGGAGCCGGGAAGTTCTAGCAACTGTGTGCAAAGAAAGGACCTGCTGTAAACGGGAAAATGGATAGATAGAAGTCGGGAAAATGGATAGATAGAAAATGGATAGAAGTCGGCGCTTTGGAGTTCTCTAGACTTGATCGCAAGCGCTGGATAGAATTCGTTTGCCTCATTGACATTTTAAAAGTTTACCCACACCGACGCTTCTTTAATCACGCAGCTGGGCCGGTCTTTCGCATTTTTGTTGAAATAACCGAAAAAAATCAAGCCTATTGTCTGAGAAGGTATGCTAGTGAATGCTCTTAATGGCGAATTTTAATACTATTACGTGATTCATGACCGCAATGACCCAGCGAAGAAAAAACAGTTGCGCAGAAACGTTTTGTTAGCTTTTTATAGCGACAACTGCAATTTGTTTCAACTGAGCAGGTTGTACAGTGCTGAGTTCGAAGTCTTAAGGATTGGTATCCACTGTTAAGACAATTAAAACTCTCGAATAAAAACAGATTTCGTTGTAAATGCGCACTGTGGCAACAAATGGTATTCAGATTTCGTCTCGCTGGCTTCGGCCTTATCGACACTCTTAATCCCAGTGTGTTACTATCGTCGAATTCTAATATGCCACTCGGTTAATGCGATGCAAGCAGTTAATACCGTGTATACTGGGAACACCAAAATCAATGCTCATTACACACTAAAAGCCACTTCAGCAAGCCATTGGCAGCAGTACCTTTTGCACCATTGATTCCTGATGTGTAACGAGCGTGGGAAATTTGCCAGCCTTGTTCAGGCCAGGACCCAGAAGTCTGGGAATTTGCTTGATAAGTGCTTCCGAGGCCATGAAGGCGTCGTACTTCTTTGCTGCGAAACGAAGAAACACATTTTAAACAAACGCCCCGTGCTTCAGATGCAACTCAAGGCTTTCCATATGATTCACAAGGAAATATTAACAATATGCGAATAAGGCAAATATGGCTTCGAAAATTAACCGCGTGCATTATGTTTAACAGCCACAACCGTCGCTAAGAAGACTTCAATAGAGGGTTTTACATTTGCGCAGGGGCCTTGCCATTAAAAAAAAACGATAAAAACTCCGCTGATTTTTAGTGTTTTATATTTCATTTAGGGGGCCTGGCGATTTGGGGGGCTAAGCAACAGGACTGCTGCAGCCACAAAGAAAAAATCACGCGCATGAAAAACAGGTGAGCAATGAGAAACAAACACCCTTAAGATTTGGAGCAGTTGTGTAGAGCATATATGCAAGCATGGGACAGGCATTGCCTGCAGATAATCATTCATATATCAACATGGTCCACAAACAGGCACCAGTGATTTATTTGCCTCCAGCAATAACCGAACAGCATTGAGACCAGTACTACCAGTTAATTCATTAGAAAAATACTTGCTTACAATTGCAGATTACTGCCAAACAAGTAACTTCATAGGTCAACACTAACCAAGCTTCTTGACCAGCTTCTTATCTTTGTTCAGCTTCTTTAAAGCTTCGACGTCCATGCTTGGTATATCGTTTGCTTTGGCCTCATCGCAATGCTGAGCGTCTCCGAGCACACAAATCTTGTATTTGTTGCGAGGAATGTGGGGCAGTCTAAGATTAGTTTCAAAAACGTCACACATTTCAAACCAAACAGACATAGTACTTTTTACGAACTCAAAAAACTTGACTAATAATTGATAGCTCCTTTTTGAACCCTGTATTCTGAAACTGGGCATCAAAGGTTCGCAAGGGGAGTGCGAGTATGACAGCGACATTAGAAGATAATGGCAATGAATTGTTTTTTTCGTGTTGATTTTGAGGTTAGGTGTGAGTATTAATTACTAATGTCAAAGGGGCTCAGCTAACAGCTCATACAAATGTAGTATATTGCTAAACTTTGGGAAAACATAGCTGGTGGCAGAAGTTGTAAATAACATTTTCCAGTAATGTTCCGACCAGTGGCTTTGATTGGCTGTGACAGCATCAGCAATTGTACTTGCCTGACCACTATTCACAGTTGTTATCAGTGGCAAAGTTACTTGATTTTATCTTGAATGTATTTACAATTTAAATCCAGTAATTGTCATATGAACCCATAGAAAATATAATCTCTGCAAAATGCTTGTCAGAGCATTGTCCACAGGTTATAGTTAAAGCGGCAAGAATAGGGTTTGAACAAGGACTTGTTTCACACAAACAATTAAGGGTCTTTAAGCCAGCTCCTTTTAACTCACTGACGTTACATACAAATGAACTTCTTTGAAAATATTTGATTAACGATTTTGCGCTATTGAAGTTCCTAATACAAGATTATGAAATTTTTTACATCACAAACCACATGAAAAATTAATCACAGCATATTGACATACACTTATTTCAACGACAGGTGATGTTGTAAGTATACGCAGCAACTGTCACTGAGCGACTGCTGCTACCCAGTCCATTTAAGACCCTGGGTGGGGGTCCGCTCAGCATTTACTACAGCTGAACTACCAATTCTGCATGAAAACATGAAAGCAATCATGCAAATTGGTTGGAGCATTACACTCAGTCTCACTTGACAGTGCCCGAGAAACGCTTGTCCTTCTGAGGATCATAGTTCTTCAGAGAGATCTGCAGCTCAACAGTTTCCAAGAATTTTCTGGGCTTTTCCTGGGACTGCTTCAACACAGTCCCAACACACTCGTACAGCATGTCCCTTGAAACCTTACTGAAAATGAAACATCAGTGATGAGCTTAAAAACATTGTATCTGTGCACATTAACATGAGACAGTGTCTTTTTTGTTGATGTATAATGAGACTCACTTCTTAAATTGGATACACCCTGTAACAGATACTGTGTTTCAGCATTATGTATCAAACACTGTCTGACAAATATGCTGGAAGCCTGTAACATTTACAAATATGCTCTATTCCACAAAGTACGGATTTAAAATTGGTGTGGGATGCTTTCAAATAATAAAAATGCAAGAAGTGTGATTTTACCTAATTAATGCGGCTATGTCCAACCCACAGCCTGCTATAGGTTTTCACTGTAGTAAAAGTATGGTACATACTGACAACTGTCCTTATTTCAATAATCTTGATTTTCATGTTTTTGATGCAGGTGGTCCTCAGTGCCACTTTATTGCGTCTGTTACGATTATGGTTAGGATTCGAACACTTTCAGTGCATTGGCCTAAAACAGAGTAAAGAAACGCTACTATTGAAAACTGCAACCAAACTATAGCAAATACAACTTCTTCATAAACCAACAGGGATGAAGGGGGTTGGTGATGGAAGTGTACTTCCCTAGTATTTGCTTAGTTTTTATTATTTATTTGCCAATACACAGCAAATGGGTATTGGATTGACAATTCACACCTTGGCCTGTGCAAAGACTGTATTTTATGCTGATACATTTTGTTCATTTGTTGCATATCAGTATTAAATCTCACCATAGCATTATTAACTAGCCTACCTTTTCAGACATGACCAACTTGACCCAATTGTTGTAGTTAATGAAAATATGGTCTAACAAAAATGGTGCAAAAAGAATATTACTACAGTATGCATAAAACACACCTAGGAACTAATACGGTCAGACCAGTAGTTTGTGGATTTTACCTGAAGAAACAAAGTTCCTGCTGGCCCACACAAATACCACTGCACTTCTGTAACTTAGCGTTCCGACTTTTGCATTCTTGCTCTTCCAGCTATCTTTTATTTGCTTCCTCATTTTTAACCATGTACCTCTTTCCTTATATACTTTTGAGATTTCTATACAGACATCTTATGAACAGTATACATATTTTTAACCACAATGCCATGAATGTTGGTGAAGTAGATGAGTGAATATAGGCATCATTTAAATGAAGAGCTAAGCGCAATTTAAGCTGAAGTCAAGTTTAGCATTCTTAAGTTAGTTTTAAGAGATTCCATAATAACTGCTTGTTCATTTAAGATTGATTGTGGTTAAGTCATTGACAGTGTTTTGCAATTTCAAGTCTTTCAAAGGATCATTTTACCTGCAACATGGCAGGTGGACAAGACTATGAAAATATATTCTCATCTAAAAAAATTGTTAAGCTGTTGTATTACTAAGGATTCCTATCTGCATCTTTATAGGTTATAACAGAAGATTTCATACAGTATTAAATATTTGTCAAAATTTTGAAAAATGCTAGAAATAAATAAATTTGACATATGCTTCAACAAAGTTGCACTGTTTGTGCCATTTGCTTACTGGCGCCATAGTTTGCAAATTGTGTAGAAACACAGGTTTGGTTGGGGCATGCAACATGGTTTATGTCAAATGAAATCAGATAAGCTATCCAGATGACTGAGGATGATTTTTGCAAAGTATTGTTTGGAAAATGTTATCCTACTTACTGAGCAATATAACATTGGTAGTATCTATTTTTGCCACCAGCAGGCAAATCTCTGCTGGGACTATTTTGCCATCACAAGAGTTAACACTCGCAGTACAATGAACCTGGTCATTGACAGTGGTTCAAGTGGGAAAGCTTCTATTCCTGCTGTGCAAGTGGTCATCAGTTTAGCTCTCACCATTGTTGCTTTGGCTTTGCTAGTAGAGATTATACTTTTGATGGGAGCACTTTTTTTGAACTACATTATAGTTTTTAATACCAGACACAGGTTTGCATTTTTGGTTTGGGTGAAAAGGATAATACGCTAATTGAAGCGTATAGTCCTTATCACAAAAAGCTCTGTTGTGACTATTTTGCCATTCAAACTGAATTCAGCTTTTGCCACGTATAATGCTGATTTCATGACACTAGCAGCATGTAGAGTAGAGCGTCTATGCTTGCTGTGTGAGTGGTCATCATTTCGGCTTTCACCATCATTGCTTTGCTAGTAGAAATGACAACTTCAACAGGAGCACATTTTATGTCCTTTTTTCAAAGGTTCGGGTTAAGCTTAACACCTTCGGTGTGGCATGAATTCTACTTCATTATTCAGCAGGTGCAGGATGGGTTTTGGGTTTTTTACACAACAGTTCTCTCAAAACTTAGTAACACAAGAAGTATTTGTCTGACTGACCTCAAATTTTCAAGATTGAATTGGACATTTGTGTAAAGTTTGGTTGCTAAACACTAAGCATGAGAAAAATTCCGTCCTATGCACCAACTCACTGAACCCAATTTTTTTAGATAAATGTATTGCTAACAACATGCACCAACAGCAGTCCGATACATTGCTAAGAGTTTGGTTACTCGATTGAAAAATAATAACTCTTAGTTGGATGAAGTCAAATTTACACTCTTGTAAATTTTGGTTGCAAAACATTTACAAAATAAAAGTCATGGTGCTTTATGGAACTGCTCAACCCTGCTGAACAGGATAAAGTTTTGTAGCCTATATGTGTGTCCTTGGTTTTTGGTTATAATTATGTAAAATTTATGATGCGCATGTGGAAATTTTTTCCACAAATACAATACTACTTTGTTACACACAACAACCGTCAGTACCTAAGTGTTTTGCGAAATGTGTTGTAGCCTAGCCTTAGCAAAATGTTGCTGAATACTAAAGTGCATAACTAAAAAAGTTCATGCTTATGTTCTTTTTTTTCAGTCATAGACCGAAACGTTTTTGAAATGACAAAAAAATTTTTACATTTCAGTCAAAATGTCTTTAAACATAAGCTAATGAACACTGTTATGGTGAGATTTGATACAACAGTGAGACAAATGACTGAAACGTTTCAATGACCAATAGGCCTATGTCTCAGTGAAAAAAAAGTTGTGCATATTAAGGTATTACCTGAAATTTAAGGGTTATTTGGGATGGGATGGAATACACCAGTTTTTTTTAAAGGCGTTTTAGGGACCCGATTCGGGTCCCTAGAATCAGAAAATTATCATTGTGCAGCTCGCCAGCCCGCGGAATATTCATGTTTTTCATTTGAAAACACGGCCCTCCAGCCTGCCTGGCCCACCGTTTAGTGTTATCCCAAACAAATGGCTACAAAAAACATTATCGTGTTTAATGAAACAAATGTTAGCACTTAACTTTTTTTCAAGTCTTGTGGCCTAGGTCTAGCAAGATGGTTTGATGCCATACTTCATGACTTAAAGTTTCTGGTGAATTTGTATGAAATTTCTGGGTTTAATGTGTCTAAGTATGAAGAACATTGGTGGAAATTCATTGCAAACAAGCAAGTACAAAAAAAGTTATCAAATGGCAAAGTGTATGACATATATTTATGTGTCATACCACACACAGTGCATTTTGATGAATTACATATATGTCAATCCACACCAAATGTGTTCATTGCGTTTAGGTTTGGGGTTTTTGGTCACATGACCGACCATACGCTAATCCAAGCATATTCTTCTTGTCAAATGACCAATTAAAACAAACAGGGTGGCCTACAACAAAACATCATCAGTAGTGCTTTTGCCTGTGAGGGCACAATAGGGATACCCTGTAAAAGGCGGAGCTTGGTTGCGCAGGTTTGATGACGTAACTTGAGGCGCTAAAACCGATATTTTGCACTCAGCAATGAGAAGTAAACGATAGTAAAATTTATTTTATTGCAAATGGTGATGCTACACTACAGTAAAAGAAGTCTATGCTGAAGTTTGATCATTTTTGCTTATCTGAGTTTCACAATGGTTAGGGGACGAAAAAATAGGTTTCAACAGTTGCGAATGTATAAAATTTTTTAACATCGAAAATATCCATATATTAGATGTTTGGGGGAAGCGCACATTTATTTGCAATAATTATATATTTTTCCTTCGCTTTTTCTGTTTACTCCTTTTGCAAGGCAACTTTTTTCCACTCCGGTTACATCATCAAACCTCCACAACCAAGTTCCAATATTTACGGAGCTCCGCCTTTTACAGACAACCCACAATAATAAGCACTGCCAATTTTTAATGAAATTTTGGTGTTTAGATTCACGTATGGGTGGTTTGATTCTGTATGTGGCAGATTTATTCTATTTGGTCAAAAAAAATATTAGTTGAAAAAGGTGGCAGATGTTAATACATGGCGGACTCATCAGTTATCGTTTGTGAAAGAGTACAAGCATTTTTCATCTTCTAAATACTATCACATCTAAACAAAATGAAGTTGTCAACAAGTTGGGCACATGCTAACTAACACTGTTTGAAGGAAATCAATGAGAACGAATTTGCCAGAGAAAAAACTAACTTATTTAGTTTATTTCAGTAGACAATTTCGCACTGAAGTTAGAACACGAAATCCTTCGAGGAATGAGAAAATTAAAACACGTGACGGTAGAAGAAGATCCCAACTACT
>JGI24159J19872_10011044_pt1 | contig 11847 bp, 9 predicted proteins | sample Ectturendosymbi4_FD_19872 | JGI IMG/M metagenome (IMG submission 19872) | reverse complement strand
ATAGTTGTTTGTTACAGTAGCCTACGTTTTAGCCCTCGCAACCACAACTTAGAAAGTGTTGCGCGGCCCAATGAAAAGTGCTAAACGGCCCACAATTGGGCAGAGGCCCACAGTTTGCCGACCACTACCTTAAATGAACATTAGAGATTTTTATTTTTGTGCCATTTTAAAACTGAATGCGTGAATATGGCGGTGATATACGTTTCATGCCTTGAAGCTCAAACTTTGTCTAAGAAGCAATCCAGCTTCAAAGTTTTTTTCATTACGCAGTTAGGCCATAGTCACAGATTAGCAACAATAACATTAATTCTAGATATTTATTTGTGATGATTAAACAACTTGAACTGTGAGAGTTCTTACTGTGGCGGTTCAATCACAATTATGTGGAGCCTTAACGTTTGCATCAATTTCACATTACCTTGCCTACGAGTAAGAGTCCGACCTGCACATAGTCTGAAGGTGTTACAACTTTCATCTGATGTTGATTGCCAGTTGCCTATCCTACACTAAATTTGAAACTATTCAGCTGCCACGAAAAGAGTCAGCAGCAAAATCTAACGTAAGTGGGAATAGATGCTTTTGTAAGTGCCGAGGGTATTGGCACTGCCATTACTTACAAATAGCTTGCAATCTGTTTTCTCGATAAAGCACATCTGACTAAAATGAAACCAAATTGAATTTTTTCCCAATCGATTGACAATTGTTATTTAAACAGTAATGGATTAAAAAAAACATCCACAGTTTACGCAAAAATAGCTAGATCAGGGGTTCCCAACCTTTTTTAAGCGCGACCCAAATCTGAGTTTGGTGAACACCTCGCGATTTAAGCCTCAAACAACGTATGAAAAAATAATGATCGTATGAATGATTTTTTGCAGTAAGTTGCTAAGTCATTTTCAATGTCAGCAATCTACTCAAGTACGGGACAGACGGACACAGACAAGCAGTGGTAGCGTCGAAAACACACAACTGCGGTTTGGATCGCCTCGGCGTGATCCATTTTCTGACCCTTCCCCACCCTTCTTTGGGTTTCGACCCGTACTTTGGGAACTACTGGGCTAGATCAACGAACCGACCGCTGTGTTAAGCTGCAGAAACACGTTTTTCCTAATTTTAATGCGGAGCCGTGGTGATAATCAATTGCAGCTTCGTTTCCGCAAATACAAATTTTGTGCAGACTGAGTGGGTCAAACATGCAAGTTTGTTTAGAGGACATGTGTAACTTTCCCCGATTAACAATATTGTCTATAATTGTATATCATTTTTGTGAATTGTATTCTTAACACCAAATAGCTAGCTAATAACCTAATCGATTTTGGTAAGCAAGTTTAGTGCAAGTAGCGTACAAAAATGCTACCGCAGTGGCATTTCATAGCGTTTAATGACATAAAACCCCAAAATTTATCAAACGCCTTGAGGGACACTAGCTTTTACGTTATCAGCTACAAACGTCAACCAGTCGCTCAAGAATTGGACAAGATCGACATCTTACATGCGCGCAAGTTTTGTAGACCTATTTCGGGAGTCGGTGTCTCAGATCAAGCTTGCTACTCGGCTTCGATTAAACGTGTGTTGGTGTATGTCAGGAACGTCTAAATACAAAAAGCGCAATCTTAATGGCGGCCACGATGACTTCTTGCTCAACTGAAATAATGGCTGCTAAAAGCATAGTGCTGATCTTGCACTTATAGGATGGAGATTTTCACAAGCGTTTTTGCAAAAAAATATTCCGAGCAAATGGTGGATTTCATCCAAAGTAGAGGCTTGGAACTTTACTAAAAACTTGTCAATCAAATGAAAATAGACTGGGTTTCCGGCTTAAATCTGAACAAGTATTCAGTAAAAAGGGTCAGAAAAATGCACGTTTTATGCATAATGCTTTCAAAAACAAGGGCATTAAATATTTCAATGTTGAGACTTGAAGGTTGTTTGCCCCCTTTTCAAAATTTCTGGCTACGCGCCTGACTCCAACCCCGGCCATTTTTGCCTAACGGTCGTTTACTGGCACCAACCCACGGGATGGGAGATGCCTCTGCAGTTCGAATTGAACAAGCAAACATAACTAAATAAAAAACAACCGGATCAATGCTTTTATTAATAGGCTACATCACTACACTAACGATTTTCCTGCATCTGGGACTTGATACTACTGAGCATACTCACCTTGGGTTGTGCAAGTAAATGTCTGCATTGGTCTGGGTGATCAGCAAATTGAACACCAAGCCCAACGCAAGCAGAAACGCCGACCTTTCTTTCATCTGTAGTATTCACTCCAAGACTTGGTTAATGTAAGCTTCGTTTTGCAAGGCTAGCTCTGGTATAAATAAACGTGCCCCGGTAAACTTAACAAACAGGAGAGTTAATGAAACTTTTGTACCTAAGACAACAACAAAAATGTTTGCTTTTTTCGTACTTTCTAAGTCGAGCCTTCATGTTGTAATTCTGAAGTTATGCCAAACCTTCCTAGCACAAATTCGAGCCTTCATATTGTAATTCTGAAGTTATGCCAATTCTAGCACAAATCCGCAAGAACTCCACACCTGTGGTATCTGTTCTGCAACTCGCGCAATGCCTGGAACTTGTGCAGTTTGTGAAGTTCTTTCTGTCCATGTCAAGTAAACTAGAGCCTAAGCATTCCTGACCATAATGAGAGGAAAACCCGTAAGTCGGTGTAGAACCTTCCGTGCGTATCCACACACAGTGCAACAAGGCACTACTGGCTATACAGCAAGCGTGACGCACTATTGCTGCGAGCGTCACAGGCATCACGTGAGAAACGCGATCTTTTTTGGCAACAAAAGCAGTGGCAAGCTTACAGAGTTGTGAGCGCGGTGGTGTAAGCTGCAGACGCTTCATGAAAGTGGTGATTGCTAATGGCTGGACTGATGTATTAGCTATCCCCGGGCTACGAAGTCAGAGGCAGGATATACTTGAAAACTGCTTAAAACTTTGTATTTCGCAGACTTGAGCATATTCGCTACTGCTGCTGTGAGAAAAGAGGTTACTCTGTTGGATTGTCGCAAAGGAACTCTTATACAAGCGCACCATGATACTCAACTGCGTGCAGAAAACACGCAGTACAATTTTGTTCCTGCAAGGTCTTAGATTAGTGTGAGCTACCTGCGCAGCAGTGAAGATCGTTTGCACTCCATTTTTTACTCACATGAACAGCTATAGAAAAGTCAGAGCGCAAGTTTGATTGTCAACTTTCATGTTGCTTAATGCTCATGGATGTTTTTATGACAAAGTATTTATTCTCGAGTTGGTAGAAAAAAGATAACATGCGATGTTAACGATGACTTTTTGTCTGATCTAAATGCTTGTGAGTTTGGGTTTTATCAAGAACTACAATTCGCTGAAGTGAACTTCTGACCTATGAAAGTATGAAATATTCATAGAAAGGAAAGAGTTGTCAGTCATTTGTTTCAACATGAACATCTTTGCGAATACAATAAAGTTAACGTGTTTTTTTGAAAGAGAGCTTGATGTTGGGGACGTCTTATACATATCCCAGCATAAATCTAAACTCATTTAAAACGCAATACAAGCAAGAAAATGTCTAAGGAATCGCAAGCGCAAGAGAACCTAAAGCCTTTCACATCTTATGATCACCAAGGAAAGCAACTACTACGTATATTTTTGATGTTCGAATCAGTTTGGGCCCTTTTATACATATCCCAACATTAAGTCGATTATATTCATATGAATATAATATTTCTGTTCCCAAAGGCTCAGCCCTTTGTATTACGAATGAACCAAGTTGGAACGAGACCAGCAGTCAAGTTTAAGTGTTTCGGGAGGCTTTTAATCTGAGTTGGGTTGGGCGTGAAGAACCTAACAGCTTGCAAAATTTATAGGCCTCGTATCGTGCAAAGCGAGGGAGGCTTGAACTTGTATGTTGGTTGAATGACAGTACGTTAAGTCTACTCAAATCTTCCATAGCAATGGATCTGTTTGGAACACCGGATTAAGAATTTGACTTACGTTACGGATGCGGGCACAGTGTGCCTGCAGTTATTTTGCAGTAAACCTCGCTGTTTTCCAGCATTAGCTAAGAAAGGTGGCCTCAGCTAAACCCTGCCTTTTGTTCCAGTATTTGGTCTGGTGAGTAGCTGCCAGGAACTAGCTCTACCCAACCACACTGTTCTTTTGCGCAGGTTGTAAATATTGCGGTGGAAACGAGCGGTATGAAACGATTGGCTGCCCTTGTTTTGGCTAGCCTTATATCTACTGTTGCAAAAGGTGATATATATCTCCATAACCCACGTGGTTCCAACAACAGGTTAAATGAAAAATCGGCCACAAGAGCTAACAACGATCGTCTCTTTGATTCCCAGGTAAATGCGTAACCACAAACCCTTCGCCTTTTTCTGGGAAAATATAAAGTGCAATGTGAAATTTAAGAGTACCGACGTTGTTATCACTATCAGTAGTGCACGACTGGAACTTACTACACTAGTGTCACACAGTATAAGTTCATCATATAAATTGCGATTGGTAAACGTCTTGAGTACTCTTCAGTACTGAAAGCAATGTAATTCAAATCACAGATGTTATCAATTCTTCGTATCTGTGTTCCTGAGGTTATAAGCTTCTTCCGTTTCGTAGGATATCTAACACTCCATTGCCTAAAACAGGGTTTTTATTCTTTTTTTGCTTGGGTAATTATTTTTGCCTGGGGGCCACTTTGAGAAGGCCGCATTTGGCGGAGGGCCGTACCTTCTTATGGGAGTAGAAGCAAGTCTTGATTTATAGCCTCAGCACTAATATTTACTATGAGAAGTTGGAGGAAATTTCAGATTTGAAGATTTTGCTGAATGCTTCTGCGAACGCTGTGACGGGCCACATTTGGCCCCTGGGCCGCTATTTGTCCACCCCTGGCCTAAAATGAATAGTTACAATGATGCATCGAACGTGGGTTTTTCTTCGCTGCAACATTTCGGTCATTTGTCCGAAATAGCTTTGAAAGCATTTGTCATTTTTTCGATTTAGGATATTGTTTCGTGACGGGAAAAAGGCGTTATGATCTTATGATCGAATAGACTTAACCTTTTTCAGTCATTAAAAAAATTCGGTCAATGACGGAAAAAAAACACCAGGTATCGAATGCTGACCTTTCTGTCTGTGCCAGCATGATGGATTGCGCTGAAGAAAACCGTATTAGTTTGGTTGGTTATAAGAATTTGCTCGATTCGAGTTAATTTATCGGCGATGTGCGATGCCCCAAACATTCCTGTTCATGCATGCGCTTTTCAATTAGGGAAAAGTGAACTAACATCACGCAAAAGCTAGACACGCTTAAATACCACTTTATATTTGCCAACAAGCAAACCTTATGCGCACATTATGAAAATATTTTTCTAAAACCTATGAAAACGTTGAAAGTCATTGTGTCCTGTGTTAATCGCAGTTGACGTTTTCATTGCATGGAATCTAAAATATTTATTTAACGCCTGCTGGCTCACAAATTTTACTTAAAAACTTTAAGTTAAACCTATATTTTTTTAAAAGTAAACCAAGGTACATCAACAGATGGCTCTTTGTTGTAATGTTTGGGTGGCCTCAACAGGTTTTGCTGCAGAACCTGTAAGCAATCAGCGTTTCACTTTTGCTGTTATGTGCGGTTTCTTCCTGCTGGTCTTAAATTGCCTTTACAAATTGATCTCCCGTAGATTTATTCTACACAGTGAAATAATAAAACGCAAGTTATAAGCGTGAAACAGACCATCCGGCTGCCCAAGTCAGTAGAGTCTGTGCAAAAAATAAGATAGCAAACTCTGATTTTATCACAGACCCGAAAACATACTGGCCTACAGCATGCAGAGAAATGCTAGCTAACATTTTTACGGTAAAGTTTTTTGCACGATTTTCCCTTCTTCGCAAATCGCAAGCTTTAAACGCGATGGCAATTTACGTCAATCTTCACGAAACGGCGACATGATCCCGGTGCTTTCCGCAACTTTTGTCAGCATAGTAAATCTTTTGATAATCAAACGTATCAACGAACTGTGACAATTCCATTTTGTAACGATATGAAATAGTGTTAACTCTAGCCCGTCAGTATCTTGTTCTGTTGGAAAAACGCTTGTTAACAGGCTTTCTTGTGCATCCACAGTGACGAGAGTTTAAGATCATTTGATTATGTACGTAGAATTTAAAGCAGCTTACCAGCGGGCAACATACATTTCGACAGAAACTTCTTGACATTTTTTTTACAAAACGAAGCTTAAAATAACGTGCATTCCCTTTTTATCTTGACTTTGTTAGCGTAGCACTGTAAATTTCCCTCCTACGGAAAATCAAAGCGCCAAAGCATTCTAGATTTACCAGAACATAATCAGAGATGATTATGTTATTGCATTTTACGCCACAGCAGGATCTGGAGCCGGAGTCAAATTTTTAAGTCCTACCCGGAGCAGGAGCCGGATCCGGAGTCAACACTAACAGCTGTCCAGGAGCAAATCAACATTTTTAAAGGGACTATTAAAATTACTGTAGTTATGCTTGGGTCATCCAGAATGGAATTGATTAAAACGTGTTTTCTGACCAACGTCAGCTTTGTCATATGTCACTATGGTGTGACACTGGTTGGGAGCAACTAGCACCGCTAATGATAGTGTTAGTGCATATGCAAATATGCGAGTGGCACTGCAGTTGGGGAATGTAGAAAGCCATGCAGCAACCATGATAATGCAGAGCTAATAATGAGTGCAAAACCCCAAGACATACGACAAAAAACAATGGTGAACAGCACAGAGTATGAAGATGTGACAGTGTGCCAAACGACCTACAATGATAGGATTTGACATGTTAGGAATCTTCAAACAAAAAACAGGATCGGAGTCGGAATCGAAAAAATGTGACTCCGCTCATCTCTGAACATAACACGCATTGCAAGTGGTTTGGCATCGGTGATTTTGGCGAATCATAAAATCTGATAATCTTATGGTAATTGTTATTGGATGTAGAAAGGTAAGTATGGAGGAATGAACGATATTTGCTCACTTGTTCGCAGAGATTTACGTTTCTTAATAACGCGGTGATCCACTGTAACGTTTGTCAAAACTGACCCTCATTTCAGACAGAAACTTTCTGGCAAATTTAATATTTTTCTCTTTCAGAATAACGCACGCGGAGGTTACAATGTTGGGGATAAAACTAACAGTCGGGCCAACAATGAAGGCAACCAATATCGTATGGTGGGTATCTTATATTTTAACTGCTTGGTAGTGATTTTGAGCTAGTAATTGCAGCGTGTGCTGCTCATAACGGAGGAAAAAGGTGTTAGAATTCGTGTAAAATTCTTACCAAGCTCTGCTATTTTCCCAACTTGATTTAAAACTTTTAGGTATGTTGTGCTCAGAATAAAACTGGATGAATGGCAGGGTAGCACAAGCTCTATCGTAAATTCTGCGTCTTCCTGATTCTATGCAAGGGAAAAGTTATGTGTAAATCTGTGACTGATCCAATAAGAAGACATAGTCGTAACGTGAAATCTGCGAAAAGATTCAAGATTTGCCCGTCTCTATTACAACCCACAGAGCCTATGGAAATGAATTCTGCGGACACAAAGGTTCAACAGCTCCCTGATAAAATTCAAGGATTGACGATGCGTAGTGTTACGTGAAATTGATTTTCTATTAAAAATTTGCAGATGGATTCCTTGCTTTTCTTACATGTGAAGAATAGTTACTTGAGTTAGCTTGTGAGAAACAACATTGGTCTACGTTAGCTGAAGCACAATCTTGTTGCTTATTTAACTTTTTTCATTTTTCCGAATTTTTTGAGAGACATCACAAAAAACGTCATCTCAATGTATACTTGTGCGCCGGGAATTATCGATCAAGAAAAGTTACTGAAAATTTAGGGGTCATTGAACTCCCTTAGGCTTCTGGATCCGGCTATCTGACGTTATGTTAGAATGATCTCGCAGTGGAGCATTTCGGGTGGCATTGGACATATATACTTATGTCAAGGAAGATCACAGGAAGTTTTGCGCTTTTCTAGAGTTACTTTCAAAGTGGATTGACGGGAAAAACTGACCTTGTGGTGAAATGGACAAATCAACACGGTTGTGGTGGCGACGAGAACACGTCACCGCACAAACTAAATTGCAACATGGTCTTGCAGTATATGTGTCAGGTGGACGATGGTGAAGCTTCTCGTAAGTTCCGATTGCAATTAGATGTACCTGAGCCAAGCTGCTGTAAAATAAAACACGGTATCGATTGATTTAAGGCNTATAGCGAATGTCTGAACGACAAGTGAACAACAATTGGTATATTTATGCTGCAAAAAGTGCATTAATTTCTAGCGCGCTGAACGTTTCAACCTGTCAACTGCTTCATACACAATAATGTTATTTCTTTTCTTTGTCGTGCATCTTTCGAAAACTTTAACTTAAACTGTGGAGCGTGAAAGGTTCGCAAGGGGGGCGCGAGTATGTCAGCGGCATATTCCTGAAAAGCAGTATAATGGCGAATGAATAGTTCTGTTTTTTTGTGTTTGATTGTGATGTTAGGTGAGGCGCGAGTACCAATGACTAACGCTAAAGGGGCGCGACTGAAAAAGTAAGACACTTTGCTTTAACCGTTAATGCGGCAAGATAGCAACTTCAGCGCAGACTGAACTAAATTTATAAACGAGTTTCCGTACAATTACGTCAATCCATTTTGGAAATTGGTGAAAATTTATTGTGATTTTTGAGGACGCGCTAGATGTGACCGTTTGCATAGTTTAGATCACTTTGCCAAAGACTCTCGGAAAAGGAACGTTATATTAAAGGTTATAAGGTGGCATCCACTGACTTTTCTGAAATTGACATTTGCAAGTCGTTTGCAGATAAGTCAGTAGAACCTGTTTTAACAAAAGAAACGATAGTTTCTAAGTTTGTGAAAGCATATTTGTGTTACTCGGTAATCTGTTTAGAGTACTTCAAACTTGAAATTGGACGTTTTGTTCGTAATCAACCAACATCCTGTTAAGACTTTCTTCATTAATGGAACACGCGACAGTTACATAATGATTCTACCCATGACACCTTGCAGCCACCGACAGAAATGCATTCCGCAATGGTCAGTCGACTGCACGGCAAGATTACACGAAAGCGAACAACGACGACGACAGTAAAATCGCCGTTGAAGGCCGAAGAACCGGTGACGTTAGACGTGACAGAGGCGTGCACGAGCCGTGGGAATGGTACGACGCTTGCTACAGACGGGAAAGAAACAAAGGCAAGTGACAATTGTCATTTCTTGATTGCGGATATTTGTGGCCGTACATGTAAACTGTTGTACAAAAAGACGTTTTTCGCCCTCGGTGTCACCCGTTTCTGTTTTATATCTGCACGTATCTGGACAATATATACATAATATTGACAATTGTGCACTCCATAAGCTATCGTACGTTTAATCCCTTGAAATTTCATAATTCTGGAAATCATTTTTGAACTTCTTCGGCTGGGCTGCAATTTACTAGAAAACAATTGCAATGTTGTCTCATCGGTCTATATTTTGAGACACCACCAACTCTCGGTCGCCCTCTTGTGTTGCTGATGAGCCAAGTGCCCCTGACTTGCAGTCAACGGTTGTGTTGTCGATTGTCGCAGGTTTGTTCACCGCCGACCAAAATTTGAAAAAGAACAGAATGGGCGTGTCTTCAGCAGTCTTTACGCGACAAAACCCGAACGACAACAGGCGCGGCTATGAGTGTCCCGAAGAGCGAGATTATTACCCCTACTGGCATCCAAGTCCGTGGAGGGATATTGCAGTTCTGGCACACAACCAATCATCTTGCTCGTGAGTTTTTTTTACACTTGGTTCCTCACTATTCCTGTGCTTGTATGTTTATGGAATGTACATTAAAGCAAGGTTGTGCAAAAATGCTAGAAAAAAGAAAATGTCCATAATACTCACTTTGTGCTCTCTCTGGAGTGTCACGAGTGAGTAATCTGCAGGCGCCCATCTCCGCTTACTCTGAGTTGGAGATCACGCGGCTGCTTTCGCAGTGAATGCTGCGCTGGTGGCGAGTCATGTTTGCACCTCGTGTGAACCGTTTTCCTTGCATCCACCCATAACGCCGAGCACGAGGCTGAACCGGCCGCAAATACCATTTTGCAAGTCTTCGGCATGACCCGGTCGGGAATCAAATGCAGCTTACCAGTGTGAGGCACGCGATCAACCTACTCTTCCACTTGGCCGGTTCAAAAATTGCGGTAGCGCTAAAATTCTCTCATTAACTAAAGTGCGTGGCACATCCAAGTAGTTACCGTACAGCCTGGCATAAAACATGGCTGTTGATGTATGTGACACATAAAAAGATGAAAGTTTAAAACAAAACTGAGTATGTTTGCGTTTGGAGAAATACATCTTGATAAGGCATGGATGGTTGCTGAACACCGCCTCGTACAGTATGAACCGTAAAAATTATTGACTATCATGAAAACGCGTGAGGTTCACACCACCGGATGGCGTGCTGCGCACNCAGTAACTTTATTGTGATGTTAAGTCCTATCCGCTGTGAATCACAAACNAACCTTCGCGAAATTTTTTAGCTTTTGTGGAAATACACACGGATGTAACGAAGTGTTTGCGGTGTGTGGTTGATGTGTTGTTGCTAGCGGTTACTCCAAACACTGCCACTTTGAAAGGTCAACCTAGCCGTTGTAAGAGCACTGGTTTGCTACTGAACATAGAGACATTGCATTTTAAGTTTTTATTTTGTATTTTAAGTATTCTATTTTAATGTTGGATTTTATTTTTGCACTGCATTTCAAGTTTGTTACCCCGAAGCAAGGCTGTTTTGAAAAATCTCTCGCCACTTTGTGCTGGCTTCTGTGTAAGAGAATCTTTAACCTTTCTGTAAAATGCAAAATTCACGCAGTCGCTATACACGAAACTGCGAAATCGTTTATATATCCACTGTACATTTTCAGGTACTACACTCGAAATAGTTTTAACTCACGAACCTACGGTGAATGTGTTGAATCTATTCGAGGAGGACAAAGGAAGCATTGGTCAACGGCAAACAATGCCAGCAAGTGCGCTGATAAAGGTGGGACCTGGGTCGACTACCACAGCTATTTGGAATTGGATTCTGCGACTACAGAACCAGCGGTATATATCGTTGAAAAGCTTATATGCGACATACATGTGCATATGGCTGCTATCGATCAGTGATTTAATCGCAACATTGAGACTAACGATAAAATGCCAAGTCGGAAAACACGTTATAAACAAGCTTAATTTTTAGTTCCGTTTGACACGTTGATCGGGCTTGCATTGAAATGAAGCAAGCGCAGAGCTAAAATGTCCAAATTTAAAATCTCAGTCCAAAACAAGTTGTGATCATCAGTTTGTTTATTTAAGTGCTTGGCGAAGAACACCAATCAGAATCGAAGGAACGGTATAGTCTACAAGTGGGGGAAGCCGTACAATCTGAAGAAAATATCTAAACACGAAACTATCAACGATGCTTGCTTCGTGGCAATGCCGCCTGTTGAGTGCAAGGTAACTACCAGTAAACGCGTGCGTGTTTCAACATCGGCAAAACTGGTGCTGCTGCAACTTTGGAATTATTTAAACTACAGTGGCATTGCGTACACATCACCCAACACTTGAACATTGGTCGGGGCATTTGTTGAAATCGAAAAACTCGCGTTTCGTTCAGCAGGCGTAAGGCGGCTTCACACAGAATCCGGTTACGGCTTACGATCCGGCTTATGGCCAACAGCAATCTTCACACAAGCTCGGTTGGCCGTATCCGGGTGAATTTTCTCGGTTTCGACCGGCTTCCGGCTTACTTAAAATTGTTTTAAGTAAGCCGGATTGTCGGTGATGGTGTTCTTGC
>JGI24159J19872_10011042_pt1 | contig 11848 bp, 12 predicted proteins | sample Ectturendosymbi4_FD_19872 | JGI IMG/M metagenome (IMG submission 19872) | reverse complement strand
GGGGTCAGGATTTTTTCCAGGTGGGCGAATAGTGCATTTTTCCAAGAATTTTTCTAGGGGGCTAAATGTGGTAAAACTTCGTTTTTCCCACTCGAAACTAAGAAAACAACCTTTCTTGCTAAAGATTTTAAAATCCAGGGGGACGCCTTCATCCCCTGCCCGCCTTCCAACGCCCATTGGTCCGGGTTAACCGCCTCCGCACCAGTCTCGGACGTTTCCACTCCTGCTAACACAATGGGGGCGTGTCCCCTTCCGTGGCCTGGGAATGCGGCCCAGAAGAACAGACCGTTGACCAGGTTATCCTCCGCTGTCCAAACCATTAAACACTCCCATCCAATGGATTGGATGGCCTGACGGTTCTGGACGATGAGAAAATCGAATGGCTGCTCAACACCTGCCCAGAGATCTATTGCGACCTAGCAGTGGATAAAAACTCGCTTAAATGATGAAAAAAAAAGATATTCTACTCACTGGTAGATTTTCACGTGTCTGCTGGCATGTCGGTTCAAAAACTGATTTATAGTTTTCTGATTTCTACTCATGTGTTCCTCTGTACCAAACTGGTTTCCAAGTACACCCGTGTTGTTGCATTAGCAGTAAATTTGCTTATTACGTACCAGTCGTTACCACTGTAGTTTGTACTCAAATGCAATGTAGCTTTAAACCAAACTAAAACTTTGTTTTGTGAAAATGAAAGCATGGGTGGTGTCGGAAGGGGGGCAATAGGGGAGGGAGCTTGGCGCCCCTGGATTTGAAATTTCCAGCAACAAAAGGTATTTTTTTCGGTTTTGAGTGGGAAAAAACAAATTTCACCATTTTTGGCCCCCCCTGGAAAAATTTTTGAAAAATCCCCTGGTGCCCCCCTGGAAAAAATCCTTCCGACGCCCATGAATGAAAGCAAGTCATTCAATGTGCGGCCCTCACGAAGATAGCGACATAATTTTTAGCCCAGTGAGGCATTTCGGTTGGACATAGCTGGCTTAGAGACAAACGATTGTCTCCATTTTGCTGTGAGCTTCAGTAGTTTGAACGAAGTGCATAATGCCGTGCCCTGTGATATTCAAACTTTAGGTGTAAGGAACGCCAGATCATATTCAATGTCAAAGGCTCAACCAGTGGCGTGCAAAGGTCTGATGATGCCCGGGGCGACTGCTTGATTGTATGCCCCCTACCAATTCTAGTACTGAGTAGTGGCGTATGGTGGTCATTGTTACTGGATATACGTTGTTTTTGACGTCACAATATGACGTCATATTTACGTTTGCAAACCAATGTTTTGGCGAAATTTGTTGACACAACATGCAATAATTCTCATGCTTGTAACCAGGGGGGTGCAGGAAGGACGAATCCCCCCTTTGGAAAGTTTTTCAACACCCCTGGAAAAATGTGTTGGACATAGTTTAAAAAATTTGGGCCCTTCTCAGAAAACTCTTCGCCCCCGTAGTGTTCCAAGCTGATTACGGGCCTGATTATTCTACACGCACTCTCCTTACACATTGTTGTACAATGTGTCACTGGAGTAAACATAAATCAGCGCTCCAAGTGAGGAGACCGGAGCAAAACACAGCACTAAGGCAGAGCATTTCATAACTGCAAAAATATCCGGCAACGCGTTTAAAACAAGGGAGTAGAACACTCTCAGTGCTACGCCAGCGCAGTTCACAAGTACAAAAATATAAGGCTACGCATTAAAACTGCAGTAAAACACACTCAGTGCTACGACAGGGAAGTTCACAACTGCAAAAACATCAGGCTGCGTGAATGACTCGTCGAATAGCAGTCGAGCAGAGAAGACATGCGGCTGGGATGGAGGACACCCAGGGTTGATAGTTTGAAACTTGTAAACTGCACAAGAATTGAGAATGCGCATAAAATACGCAAGAAAACTTACATCTTTTATTATGTGACTGTTATATGTACAGTACAACTACAGTACTGGGGAGACAGACTGAACAGATACGGGCTTGTGTGGGCCGTTACGATCAATCCGCCTAAACTACCAATTAATGACAAAGCTCGAAATGATACACATATTGCAAGCACAGGCGTGCGGCTGTATTAGCGCATACCCAGGTTTGCAACATCAAAAACCGAAACGGGACACTAGTGGTGCATCACAAAGTCAACTAAATCAAGCAATGAGACAGTTTGAAATGAGACAGTTTTGAAATTTGGCTCAGATAAACGTCCATAATTATCTTTCAACCCTTTTTTGTGATTTTCCCTTCATCGGACGATCCGGAAAAAATCGAAAAAGTCACGTCACTATCAGTTTGTTTGGGTCTGCGCTGCACACCTGGAGTGCAGGTGCCTGGTATTGAGGAATGTGAAAATTACTGGCATCGGATACGTGAAAGCTAGTGTTGACAAAAAAACAAGTTTTGAGAAATTAAATCCATGCAGCATGTGTTAGTAGCCTTACAATAGGAAAAGCCATCTAGTTACAGCCTTTTAATTTTTGTAATTTCACTCTTTTAATTCCTCTGCCTGGGATGCCCGGGCCGTCGCCCCGTTCGCCCCCCCTCTGCACGCCACTGGGTTCAACTAAAGACGGTTTTCAGATGTTAACTCATGATCGCGTTTTTGGTAACATTTTATTTATTGCTTCATTTATTTGGAAAATTTCAGGACAGTATCAATACAATAAGTTACTAAATGAATGTGATTAGGAATTAAACGACGCAGCGTCCGCTGCTCTTTCGCTATTGCGTCATAAAATCAAGCTTTAAACATCACAATTAAGTTGTTAGTGTTAAATGCATTCACGTAGTAAGGGCTACCTTGTCCAGTAAATCAAGCTTTACGCGCAGGAGATTTTATGCAATCTCCTAAACTAGATGCTGCCAAAACAAGGAAAAGATCGAGAGCAAAATAGCCAACTTTGCAAATAGATCTTAAACCGTTTGCCGATGCTACAGAATCGCTTTTTAGACTGTATACTACTTCAAACATATAGGGGAAAGTTAAACTCTGAAGCTGGCGTTAACGCATCTGTCTTTTCCTGGAACTACTCTTTGCATTACTAAGAGCTAATAATCCGATGCTACGGGCAACACGTATATGGCTTATCTTATCACCTCATGTACTTCATATAGATATCTCGTGGCAATAAACATCAACCTATTTTGACCTTCCATTGAGCGAAAAACTCATTCCCTGACTTAATAAATCTCCACCAAAGTTCTTTCGTTTGCTCCAAGCAAACTGCTTTTCTGCCAAACCTACGCTACGTTCCATGCCAAGCAGGTGCCAAATACTCCTGATTAAATATTCATAAGGCCTGATGGCGTTCCGAAAATATCTATATTAGGCGCTGACTAGACTGCAACTTAAAGGAAATGACAAATGAGAGTTAAGTGCATGTTTTCTTGGCCTTCTGCCTGTCACTGAAAGTGTTTTCAAGACGAATATGTCACAAGGCATCACTCACCTGGAATGTTTTGCCTGGCACTTTAAACAATATCATGCAAGCCCCATGGAAGTAAAAAGAACATTGTAGATTAAATTCACGCCAATGGTGAAGACAATATTTCACGAAATGGAGATTTTGCGAAAATCGAGATTTTCAAAAACGGAGATTTTCAGGAAGTTTGCAAAAATGCAGATTTTCAGGAAGTTGAAGATAAAGTTACTTCAACCACAAAATGTAAACTTTACCGGTATATAAAATGGAATAGGCCTCATTCACAGTGAAAAACTTTCTGAGAATGCAAGCATTTTACTGAAACAAGAATGCTGAGCAACTGAGTAATATACGAAGCATATCATCTTAACAAATCCTATGCAATAATTGATTATGACCTGTAGGTGCAAATAAAATTTCTCGATAACTATTGCTAATAAGGAAAGACCTTGTTTCGAGCAAATTTGAAATTGCTCTTGGATGATCCACAAAGATTCGACAAGACACAATCAACAATAAAAGCTTCGACAATTTTTAACTTTCAAAGAAAATATAACTTTATAGCAAAATGTAATAAAGCAATTTATGAACCAAGCCATTTGCAACGTTTATTATGATTTTTGTAAAAATCCTGCCTCATTTCATTCACTTTCACATCTGCTTTTTCTCTCAGGAGAGTCGCGGGAGCAGCAGACCTAGGGGGACTTGAAGTGCTTCACGGTTTTTAACAATCTCAGGTAGTTCAGCTGGCTCCACACCAAGACGGGACAAAGCAAGGTCGGAGATGAAGTCACTCCACCTCAGGGATGTAGCGCAAACAAAAAGGTGTGGGAAGGCACACAAAAAACTAGCCATTTTAAAACAGTTTCAAACTCGCTTCAAAGCAAACATGAAAAAGGTGTGGGAACGCCGTTCCCACGCGTTCCGGCCCTACTACACCTCTGCTCCACCAGGTCCTTGGACGACCACTGGGCCGCTTTCCCGTGGTGTAGCCAGCAGAACTTGTCTCGCCAGTCTTTTGTGGGGCATTACGGACACATGGCCGAACCAACGTCACTGGGATATCTCGATTCGGAGAAGTGGTTCGAAATTCAGGGCTTTACGAATTTCACAGCTGCGCACTTTGTCGTAAAAGTGTGAACTCTTCGCAAAATCCCATTTCCGTCACTTGCACTTGGATAGCATTATTTCAGTTATTACTCAACAAAGACCGATTTAAAACCTGACAGCTTTGCGGTGTTTGAAAGTTCCCGTTTTGTGACCACAGAGCGATAAAGCTCAGGCAGAACTGCGTTTGCTTCACCAATCCGTGCATCAATCTCCACCTTCCGCCACTCGTGAATGCCACTCCAAGGTACTTGAACTTGCCTTTATATCTCAAAACCATAGTGTTTGTTTCATCACTTGCCAAATAATCTTTCTATATAAACTGTTTTGAAATCTTCGTATGTTCAACTCTTGCTACAGTGTTTAGTTTTCGATGAATTCCTTCTGTTTTGAAATAAATTATAACATCAGCGCATTATCCAGACTTTTGACTTCCACTGACGTTCTTGCTGAAGGAAAATAAAATAGATTTAGAAATTTTGAATTATTAAATACTTGAAATTCAAAGCTTTTCCCTCATATACAACTTGCTCAACTCTGAAACATGATCTTTTATCATAAAGGGCCCGCTCTGGTTTTAGCATATTGGCATTTTAAAACATCAACAAGGTAGAATGAAACGATTAATAATTCAGCTGCTTCTGCGCCTGCATCTAAACTGTGCTTCACTGCAGTCTTTGCAGGAACCCTCCAGAGCAAAGGAAATTCTGCATTCATCTGGGTTAGAATACGATCTTATTACTATTATTTATTTATTTGGTGAATGGGAATTTTCAGTATATCAGATGTGTTTTACAATTAAGTCATACATATCTTCTTTCCAGCTGATCATATTCACAGTACGCTTGGCGATGGGATTACTTAAGGATATCAAAATTCTTTTGTGCGCAACACAAATCATCTGCCTGAGCACCTATGACAGGTGATGCACAAGTACTTGGATCATGTTTTTTATTATTGTATGACAATGACTACGTGCATCGCTCATTCAAGACGAAAGATCAATAAGCTGTATCAATGTTCGGCAAAACCTTGTTGGAAATTAAATGTCGCGGCAGCGCGATGTTAGAAGGAAACGTAGTTTAAATTTTGTGATAAAACAGCAGAATGTTGTCATACGACCTGAAAAGTGACGTGGGCATCTTATTTGAAATTTCTCCACATCACCGATTTTGAAGAAATAATCAGCAGCTAATTTACAGAGCTGTTTGAAAATTTCATTACAAGAGCAGGTTGGTTGGTTCAGTCAGTCACAAGACCATCCTTAACCATATATGGTTATCATTTGTGCTGTTCGCGCAGTGGTTATGAAATATGGTAATATGTACTTGGTTATCTCTTCACAGAGACCTTATAATTTTCGTTTCTTCTTTTTAATCTTTTCGTGAGACTCAGCAAGAGAACATACGGAGGAAAGGTCAACTGCCAGGAAGACGAATCGTGGCAAAAAATTACAGCTTACAAAACAGAACAGTTTTAAAGTGGGGAATGCAATCTGTTAAGTAGTCATATTTTATTCACGCTGTTGAGGGCCTTCCGACACATCATTGCTTGTTTAGACCTCAAACGTAAAAGTAAATGCAAAAAAATAGAACGCAAGAAACAACCACTTGTTATTCCTTCATGGTGTAAAGTTAGGGATTTTTTGTTAACTACATAAAAGCACAGAAGTTTTTCATCTACACTGCGCGAAAGTGCTTCAGTTAAAACCGGGTCCTGTGCTCTCAAANCCTATAGAGCAGTGGTTCCCGACCTTTGCCATCTCGCGACCCCATTCGAAATTATGACAAAGGAGCTCGGCCCCAGCCATTAATTGCAACTCTAAAGATGTTCAAATAACAACCGGCAATATACAACACGCATCATTTGAAATGTTACGTTCACTGTATTTACATTCTTATGAAAAACAAACAGCACCCATGCTAACCAGTGGAACGGCTGAACTTGCAGCTGTGCAACTAGTTTTGAAATTCTTGGGGGCTTGTTGGAAGTCTTATGTCAATCTCAACGTCCAGCCTATTCTTTGACTTTTGTTTTAATGTGGACAAAGGTTGAAAATCCAGCCTTACAGACAAAATGTGGGTATTAGAATTTAGGGGCCTGGGGCAAACTCTTAGAAAGGTGCCCCAAAACAGTTGTTGAGGAGCCCCTTTGAGCGCATTTGCAAATTGTTGCTTTATTTTGAAAAACATATGACTTGCTTCAGATCTTATTAAAATGTGGCTTTAGAGTAGTTCGTAAGTTTTTTAACAGAACAATACAAAAACCTATTTTTTTCGCTGAGACCTCTCAGTCGTTTGTCTTGCAATAGTATTAAAATGTGTTGAAACAATGTTCACTACCCTACCTATTGGACATAATGACCGAATCGACTTGATTTGTTTGGTCGTTTCAAAATTAATTCGGTCGATGACTGGAAAAGCCAGGCAAAAACAAAGTGCGAAACTCTCAAAGGGTACCCGCGGAAAAGGGGGACCCGAGGTGACTGTTTCTCGTTCACCACCCCTAATATCCACCCCTGCTCACAGAGGTAGGTGGAAGCGAATGGAAACAGAAAACGAAAAGGGAGAATATAGTTGGTTTGGGTGTGACTGCTGCATAGCACACCAAGAGTGCGTCAGGGATTTTTCAAAGAACAAGTCACGTGCTCAGGAATCATTTTGCAGTTGCAAATGCGCTCAAACATAAATAACATGACCATTTCATTCAAAAAATGAATCCAAGATCGTTACGTCGAGTTTCGATTGCAGGAAATGCAAGAGCATTATCTTCTTCGGGATGCAACCATTTGTTTGAACAGCAAATTGCTCTACGTTAGAAAGTTACCTTGAACTTTTATGTACATCATTATCACTTGTTAGGTCTCCTGGCAAGATCCCGCCATCTGTCAGCTATACGCTACTTTGTACTGGAATCATGACCTTGAACCATAACGAATACAAAATAATTAATGCAATAGACTATGGAATTATAAAGATAAAAATATCGGTTGAGCTTAGTTGCAATCTTATCTGGAAAGGACAAATGTTTACGAGGGTGTCGTAATCTCAGCATCACTGGGCAGCGCTTAGTTCTTCTAGTGATGCCGTATTTCCACAATCAGATCGATTGAAACTGTATAAGAGAAACCAAATAGGAATTATAATGAAGGTAATGCGAACTTCACAAAGATTTGTCCGTGTTTCGGTTTTGCTAATGTAACGCAAAATGTTGATATGCGAAGTTCTAAAAATTGGAGACTTCAGCAAACTATTGACGCTGCTATTCGCGACCCACAGCCACTCCTCCGCGACCCACTTTGGGGCCACGACCCACCGGTTGGGGAGTACTGCCATAGAGGTAACCTGAAAGACGAGTTTAAAAATTGTCGTGGAGGTTTACAAAATATGTAAATGAAAATGTATGACTTTGTAGACGTTGCACGTCTTTTCCTTAAGAAAGTTAGGACAAAAAAAGAAGAAAGAGGGACAGACTTCTACAGTCTTTAAACTCTGAAGAAGCTAAAGAACTGAAAACTGCTGGAAGCTTCAGCCATCCCAAAAATGTTTACAAACGAAAAAATGAAGAAACTGAAACAAGAACCAAATGTTTCCTAATAGTTTTCACATGCCTATAGGCCTCTTATGTTAAAAATAATTCGGAATACAAAACTTAGCAAATGTCATTTTGTTTTCTCAGCTGTTGTTACGTTTAAAGAAATCGAAGAATCTCTTCCGGTGTGCCTTCTCTGCAACAGGGTTTGGCAGAATATCAAACAAAACGAAATACACTCCATTTCAGCGAATGGTTTGAACGCCACAAGAATAAGACATTGTTTTTTAATATTCTAAATGTTGTTGGGATATTCTCCAAGTTGAGACGAACCACAAAAACTGGAAAAATAACAAAGCAAGCTAAATTTTTTTCGAATATATTTGATTACCTGCTTCAGTAATTCGGCAGTTCATTGATAACAAATTGTTGAACATAAAAATACAGCAAAAACTTTTTTTTAATCAAAATTTTAAGACTAAACCTTCTGAGACCGAGAAGCATGGGCGTCCGCAGAGGGGGTGTCAAAACAGGCATTTGCCCCCCTGAAAATTGGGACAAAGAACCAAAAATTCATAGAAAACTTGAAGCCAACAGCTTAATTCCGATTACTAATTGATTTAATTTTTGCAATGATAGTTTATTTGCCGGTATGATACTCAGGCCCGTAGCCAGGTTTCAAGATTTGGGGGAGAAAAATACACATTTATGGGGCAAGATTTTTTTATTGTATGTTTAAATTAAATTTTTCTGGACACAATAAATTTGAGAGGAACAAAAAAATTTCGGGGGCATTGCCCGCGAATACCCCCTGCGGTTACGGCCCTGATGACACTCACACTGCACAAGAGCCGCGCATTCGCTATTCTGATGTCATGCAATGGTGAGATTGCATTTCACTCATGTCCTTTGCCTGCAATGACAGGTTGCAAAACTTGCGAGCGGGTTGTTCTAAAGCTGGTCTTTATTACGTGACCATGATATGGCAACAAGCCTTTAAAGGTTCACTTCAAGCTACGGACATACAACAGTAGGGGTTTTGCCTCATGTGTTGAGCGCAGGTAATGCAGCAAGGCAGTGACTGCTGATAGCGGTAAGCCACGTAGTGTTATAATGTGTGAAAAGAAGCATGAATGAAAAAAAATTGAATGACCTGCAACTTGCAGTTAACAGTGAACTTCTTAAAGTAGACAGATGGATGCGTTTAAATAAATTATCGATAAATAATTCTAAATTATCTTACATGTTAACCAGCAAGTCCTTGAGAAAGGCAGATAACGAGAATAACCCATTGTCTTTTCAAATATGTTTAAAATGATGTGTTGTTGAGTCAAAAAACATGTGTCAAATACCTAGGTGTCCAAATTGACAGTAATTTAAACAGGTCTTCTCATGTACAATTGGTGAGAACTAAATTATCGCATGCATCGCATTTATTATTTAAAATTAGAAAATTTGTTTCTATTGCCGTTCTGAAAATGTTATACTATTGCTTTGTATATTGTCCCTTACAATACTGTATTATGTCATGGGGTACAGCAAACAATTCCGTCCTGCAACCTTTGAAGGTTTTGCATAATAATATATTAAGAATAATGACATTTAGTAACTACAGTATCACGTTACGTCTTTATATAAAAGTCTTGATGTGTTAAAATTAAATGATATATATCGGCTTGAATTGGCAAAATTTATGCATAAACTACATCATCGTGCGCTGCCCAAAATCTTTGACAATTTCTTCACAAATATTTCTAATATTCATTCATACAAAACCAGATTCGCTGATAACCAAATCTGTTTTATGCAAAGAATCTGCACAAATTCTGGAAAAAAAAGTATTTCTTGTAGGGGGGCTACGAAACCACTTAAATTTTGATTTTAAGACGCATCATCTTTTTTAACCAAACAGATTCTAGATGACACTGAAGACTTTCTGGCGACGCTTCTGTCGAAATTGTGTCCGCAAATGGAACTAAAAACTGGTGAAATAAAAAAAAACAAAAAAATAGGATATTTTGTTGTAAAGGCCATTTGGCCTTGGGATGTGCCGTAATGTCGCAATATTTGTTAGAAATAACCATTGGGGGGCTTCTGTACGCATTTTGTGGGGGGAAGAGTTGGGCTGCTACGGCATTATTAGTTACAAAAACAGTCACAATGAAACTAACGAAAAGGCAGCGGTGAAGTTATCTGACCACACTACAATTACATATTTATGGAGTACCTCACAGACCTCATGTAATCTTCTATAAAGATCTTTTGTTAGCGGAGTAGTAAAAAAACGTGCGTTGAACCAAAACAAAAATACAAATATAATGCTTACAGAAATGCTGGAAATTGTGTTTTATCCCAAAATGTTGGAGCCCCCCGAAATCGGGGGCCCTAGGCTTAAGCCTTTTTAGCCTAATGGTAAATCCGCGCCTGTCTCCATGAATATAATGCAAACGAAATTTCGTTTGCCTGTGTTTTTCTTTTTGTGAAGTATGTGCTTTGCACAGTTGTTGTTGTTTTTGTGTTTGCGATGCTTTTAAATGGATTTATGCATTGTGGCATTGTCTTTGTTTTAACAAATTTTTAGGGCGCATTGACTACATAACTTCAGGGTTTTTTCGTGGTTACGAGTTTACATTAGCAGTGTTTTGCTTTTGCATTGCTATATTGTATGGTAACCAATAAACTTCATGGAATCTGCAGCAATCAGGGCCGGATTTAACTGATGCGAGGCCCTAGGCTAATCCACTTGTGAGGCCCCCTCTCCCATTGTTGCGAGGAAAAAATGGAAAGCGTTAAATCTATTTTGCCAAAATCCGAACATGACCCTCTGAAAGTACGGTTAGTAAAAAATTCTAAATCATTACCGGAGTGCCCACGATCACTGTGTTTGTTGCTGCCTTCGACGCAAAAGTGCTGAATTCCACGGAATTGTTGAAATCCTACTTAACTGGCGGGAACAGGATTATTAACTGCCACAGGCAAACCAACCGAAATCGCCACAATTGAAATATTTACTAAAACACATGGGCCCGGTTTTTACATTTAGCTTGGCACCCGTCAGTTATGTCACTGATCAGGTGCATTTCAAACACGAACAGCCACGACTTCTTTTCATAGAGTCACACGTAACAATCGGAACGATTCAACAAACGCAAGACGCAGCAAGCGTGCTTTGATTATATCGACACAATAGTTGGCATGCATCTTGACCAACCGTCATATTGAGATTCATGCAAACTCGTTAGAAGACTCTGGCGTTATCACCACGAAAGATGAATAAAACTAAACTTCGTGAATAATAATCGAGACACAAATTTTGACGAAGTTTAATCTAAATGATCATACACCGGCCACTGACTCTATGCGTACCACAGTTTTCTCAGGCCCCCTTGGATCTTGAGGCCCTAGGCTTAAGCCTATATAGCAGAGGCGGATTAAGGGGGTGCTGAGTGGGCTACAGCCAGGGGCCCCCAACATTTATGGGGCCCCCATCCCTAAGCCGGAAAAAAGTGTAAAATGGGAACAATACACAATACGCTGTAAAAGATACGATCGCCAACTGGAACTAATAAGTAGGTGCTCTGTGTTCACTCATTGAAATTGCTTCGTTGACATAAAGTAGTTGATTCGTTAGCGTGTGGTCTGGCCGACACTCAATAGCAGGCTAGTAGCCTACTCCAAGGTCTAAAAATTAAGGTATTCCATCCGCTTGCCTTATTTTGATTTCCGACGCGTATCCACGTCATTTGAACATCGATCCTGAAGACAACCCCGAAGGAAGTTGTGAACTTGTTAAGTGGTGTCAAGTCT
>JGI24159J19872_10011041_pt1 | contig 11848 bp, 9 predicted proteins | sample Ectturendosymbi4_FD_19872 | JGI IMG/M metagenome (IMG submission 19872) | reverse complement strand
ATTGCCGCTCGAGCCACGGTTTGATCATCTCTTATATCATACTGCATTGAACGTACCTGACGTTGGAGCCTGTCGACGTAAGGTGCAACGGTTGTGGGTCAAGGTGAGCTGCCCCTGAAAATGCCAGAACGTTTTGAAACATGAGCAGATGAACAACCCCCGTAAAACGCATCACATCGAAGTTCTCCGAGGCTAACAGCTTGAAACAGCAGCGCATTACACATGAAATCACGATTTTTGACGTGCTTTGAAACGTTTTTTTCATATTTATATTGGGCTTAAAATAAAATATCTCGTAACCACCAGGCGGTTGCAGCTTTTCGTTCATTCATTTGGAGAAAAAATCGTAAGGCTGACAGCATCGTGAACACGTTTACGTATGGCAATCAGCACCAAGTCCTCGTCGCAGACTTCGAAAATCGGTGCTTTTTGCAAGTCGCAGCCATGACATCTGACGAAATGTCATCGTGAGTCATCGCGACTTGCGTCGGACAGATTGATGAGTTCGACAAGCAAACCCACACAGTTATTGCTGTCACTGCGCTCGATGCAATCGCGATAATCGTGCCACAGATCACAAGACACAGTGCCAGATGCCGACGCAACACATCAGAAGGCGATTATCACATTTATCAGTGTCAGAAAAACAATGACGCGCTTACTTCTAAGCGCACGCACAGCATGTTTATTTCGAGACTGTTCAGAAAATTTAAGACAAGAAAATCCCCAATATCTGGTCTCAGTGCGTGACGCTCCCCCCCCGGCTGAAATCATCGATTTGCAGTGCAATTATAACAACCTTCGNGTGCGAGGGCCACACGAATGTGAGTTTCGTTGTTTTTGTCCGTGAAGCTCTTGACACAGATCGAGTAGCGAAAACNTGACGTATGCGAAGTCGTTCGAAACAAAGTCTTGACGTTGCGAAGTGACGTCAAACAGCCTTATCAATCGCCTGGCCGCCGACCAGCATTTCTTTTTAATGAGCACTTACTTTTTTCGCAACAACGAACATTTAACAAACACGATTGCGATCGTATTTTCATTCAGGAATTGAGCACAGTCACGGCACCCAATTCCAACGGGGGGGGGCGATAATAAAGTCACAGCGCTCGCGTCGCGCTCACCTGTTGCGGCCGGCATGAGGGTGAGCGCTTGGGCGGCGGGAATGTGAAGGGTGGATGCCTTGCTCATGTCTGCCTCGTTCACTGACACGAAATTGACGGGCAGGTGAGACCGAACCTGAAAAACAAGACCGCATTTCAAGCAATCACCCGACGGTTGCGTCAATGTTTCTACAAATGGTTTAAAAACAAGGCATCGTTGGAGATTTTGTTCTGTGGAAAATCCATTCCTTGTGGTTCGGAACACCGCTGGAGAACCGTATTTTTTAAAATCAAGTGCATGTTGCTTAGCAACGGAGAGAAGCCTCAAACTAAGGTTAACAGCAATGGGGCAGAACTTCCATTCAGCTGTCTCATGATTTTATTCTAGTTTAATGCGCTGCTTCCGATACAGCTTAGCAGCTTGTTTTCCTCATCTCGAAATTTAAAATGGTGTTTACCGCGACAGCTTACTTGGCCAACAGGAAAATATAAGCGAATGCTTTCACAGATTGAACTCCGAAAGGAAGGTAGAAAAACAACCTGCCTTTTTTCTTTAGGAACACATTAGTGCATTAAAAATTCATTCGGACTGCTCCGTCAAGTAAAGCTGCTTCGAAAGATAAGAGTCTGCCCTTTTTATTAAAACTGAACATACTTTCTGTTTGACTTGACAACAGTTTGTTTAATCTGTAAAGTCAAGGACGCTAAACCATCACCGGGAAAGCAAAAGAGTCTTCGTAATCCGATCACTGGTGTATTGTTTCGGTGAGAGCTCACGCCTATTGGCTTGTCATCCAGCTCAACTGCGCCTGTTCATTCAATTCAGTTCCACGACGCCCCAGGGTGAAGGCGGCAAAGCAGGAAGTGCCAGCAAAAGGTCTTGACGCTGCCCAGATGACGCGATGGCGAGCTTAGCCAATGACAACGTGACCGAAATCCTTCTCGGGTGGCGCGGAATCACGACGGCACGAATGTGTGAACTTTTGGTTGTTTAAATCGTTCCCTGAAGCACGCTTTGGTGGGTAAGCACACGTGATGGCAAAATTTATTTCAGCGTCAGCGAATCCCCCTTGTTTCGTTCTACGGGTAAAGTGCGGTCGGACAGCAACTTATTTATCAGTCTCAAAAAGGCCAGGGACCTTACGCTTGCGCCATGGGTTATCTTACGTGGCTGTTTTTCCGTGCGACGATTTGTTTTTGCCTTTTAGAGGCCAGGCCAGGCCAGCAACGAGCGACTGGTCATAAAAATAAGCAACGAAAAGGCACTTCCTGTCGAGAGAGCAAAGTACTGACATCGTGAAGGTCATTCAAACGGGCAACCTTTCGAAATACTGCTGAGTCAAGATGCTGATGCTGAGTCGACTGAAATTGACTGCACGAAGCATAATATCGGTACCTGATGCTCGGACACGGACGGGTGGTCAATTTCTTGCTGTGAGGATATCCTGTTCAGGATGTGATAGGTTTTCTCCAGCACCGCTTCCTGCAAATGGGATTAAAACGTTAATCTTGGCGATTTCCTCACAAAAAATACAAAACAAAAGAAATGAAAAAAAACAATGTCGACCATTGAACGCACCCCCAACTACAGCGCCAACTCCTGTCACTAATCGGCGTCTACACGAAAAACAAATAAACGAACTTCAGGTGCTGCGTGCGAGTTTTCNCGNAGGAACTTTCCAAATTGGTTCCCAGTGCAAAGTTAGCAGACATTTCACTCGGACATTNCCGTAACACAAGCAAGCCTGTAGCCACGGGGGGTATTCGGGGGCAATGCCCCCTAATTTTGTTGGGCCTAGAAAAATCTATTCAAAACATATTATATAGACAAAAATATTTACCCCGAAAAAAAGATCTCCCCCCAAACTTTAAAACCTTGCTACAGGGCTGAACACAAGTTGCCTGTATTCAGTGCAGCGTGGTGAAATGGTCCGAGACAAACCTGACTGAACGGCAGAAAAACAAAAATCTCCAACGAACTCGAAGAAAATGCAAAACCTTGGAGTCTTCCGGAGGTGCGTATGAAAGTTCGGGTTCTTCGAAGCCCTGCGCGCTCATTCTCTGGTCGTCGTGGGCCGCGTTCCCCGTTGGCGTAACCTCACCCGGGTCAGGCGAGTTCAAGCAAGTTTGTATGAGCTGCTTGCCTGCGTAATTTAAATGATCCTCCGTAACCAAGGCATCATCGGTGAACGTGGAGATGAAAACATCGCTCCGAAACACAATTAGCTATTGCGAGGATCTGGCACCGAGCTAAATCGCAATACAACTTCAAAATGTGATAAGCAAAACTTTGCTTAATAGAACGAGTGAACATTTGCTTTTAACTCAAATCAGTAAAATATTGATTACTACATGGAAATATTTTCGCACGCGATTTTAGCAATCTAACAAACATTTGAGCACAAAACTTTAAAATCGACCTAGTGCTGGGGCGAGAACGTAGTTTAGGTGATCGATCTACAGATTGTGTGAAGCAGAGTTGCGGAGTCGGAGGTTTTTGGATGGAGTCGGATTTTTTTGTCCGACTCCGGATGCCCAGCTGGATATTTTTTACATCACACTCCTAAATTGGGAATTCCTGTTGAAATGGTTCAATTTCTTTTGAAACTTTTGTTGAAATAGATATTTCTTGCTGTGTCCCACGATTTTCATTGATTTTAACAGCCAAATTTCATTCCCTTTATGTTAGGGAGTCGGAGTCGGACATTTTTGAAAGATCAGAGTCGTAAATTTTGGAAAGTCGGATATTTTACCACCGACTCCGCAACCTGTTGTGAAGTGTGTCACGGTCATTACCAATTCGCAGGCATTTTCAAGTAACAACTCGGAAGTCTCTAAAATTTCAATCCAATTGTGAGTTAAGTTCCAGTTTTATTTAATTTCTGCTCGTAGCTTTTTACAAGAATTCGCTCTCATGTGAAAACACAAAAAGCTAAGCTCAACCGCGGATCGGTGGCCCCAAAGAGGACCACGAGAATTGCTCTGAGAGCCACGAGGCAGAGGCCTTCACCGGCTTACCTGGCCAGCGTGGAAAATGGAATACCCAACGTAAATAACGCGAAAACGATATCTACACCTTTTATTGAATGGCAAGGGGCCGCGGGTGTTGAGCTTAACGGTAGGGGAGCCACGGACGATGAAAGGTTGAGAACCTATGCTCTAGTCTTTACCAAACATGTGGCGCCAAGAAAATTAAGTGCACCACATAAAAACTTCAGCACTTAATAGTAGTAACGTCACGCGAACGCTGTATGCCAAGCACGCCAGCAGTTTTTTCGCAATCAGAGTGAGAATTGGACAAATATCACATTCGTGACAACAGTTTCAGCCAAACTGGCGCTCAAGGAAGGAGCCTGTGAAAGCTGAACTTTTTGCTCCTGTTATCAGGTGCGTTGAAGCTCTTAAACTGCGCCCGGACGGGATTTGTAAAATATGCTTAAATCTCATTTTGAAGGCAGCGAAGTTAGCAGCCATTGCTACGCCATGAAGCGTTTTTTAATGGGTTTTTAATGTGTGCGATTTTCACTTTATGATGCGTTGGAGCTTTACCCAACGTAATTTCTCATTTCTCAAGACTTAGGAACATCGTCGCGGCTAAAGTAAGGGTGGCCTGTCTGCAACAGTGGGTCAGAAATGTTCTTTGAATGAGTTGTTTATTGGGACTAACCTAGGTTTTATCCGTTAATAATAATTTGACGGTTATCACCCTGACGCGGACTGTGTCAACAGCCTAAAAATTGTCCGAAACTTTTCCTTCTGCTGCACATGAAACTTCATAACCGCAGTTCAGGCAGAAACAGCGCTAGCTTAAGAAAAAGCGCTTGACTGGCATCGAACAAATTAACCAGACACATACACAGGGCAATCGAGATTCAATGAGTTGATTTGTCAAAATTCCGGTCATACTTTGATACGCGAATGTATCGCTAAAAATAGGTTCTCTTTTCGTACAAGAAATGCTTTCAGAGCGAAACTGCGCCGATATCAACGAGTTTGCTTCAATTCTTGAACAAATGTGAATGCAAATAGCTGTCTATCACAAGAAATTCTTTCCCAACAAAGAATCAGACACCAAAGATCTTACAGCGTGTATATTTTGCCTACAAGGTAGGTATCAGCTCTTTAATAGCTGTAGTTCATTAGGAATTCCTTCAGGGAACTTTATCGTGTTCAACGAGTTATTTGCAAATCCACACAACTCAGCTTTTGCTCCAGCTAGAATGTTTAAACAGTTACTCAGCACAAAAACTGCCAATATAATTGGGCACACAAGCAACAAAACAGAGGATGTTTATTTTAGCATGGAAATATCTCATTCAACAAAACATCTACGTACAAATCTTACTGGACCGGCGAAAACATGCCAGCGTGTAGTATACCTGCTTCGCTTGAAAGTATGGGTTGCAATTTCCTGGTGGCGAACGTATACACGTGTCCAGTCTCGCTGGCAACCAACAGCATGACTTGCGTTCCGGTGAGTGTAGCAAGTTCATGAGCCTGTGAAAAAATCAACAGTTTACGCGTTTTTTTGAACGAGTGACGAAAAATGGTTGAAAAACAAGCAGTGCCGCATTGACAATTTCTATGGGCAAACATAAATGCAATTAGGCGCGCAGGGGCACGGACAACATGAACTCAGTTATTATAAAGCTTTGAACAGGTTCTTGTCTGCACAGAAGATAACAGCAAGGGGGTTAATATCAATTTTGGTACAGGCACGAGAATCTATGATTAACATGTAATTCGGTATATCCATATCACAGCGTAACGCCAAAGGGATGAACACAGCAGTTTCTAAAATTATTATAGTTGCCCAGGAATGATATTTTAAAAAGGAAGCTAAAACAATAGTTTTTGAAAAGCGTTGTGCTAATTGGTCTATTTTATGTAGGTACAGGCATTATTCAGTTAAATCACTAGAGAGCAGCGTAAAGCCAGGCCTTCAGGCTGTTGCTCAAATGCATTTGGACGACTAATGAATACCACGTCATGTGCATGTGCATGAAGTCAGAAATACATGCAATGAGTACGATACGATGGAACGGTGACGCTAAATGGGTTTCCTGCACGCGAATATATGAAATCATGCAATCTAAGCAATTTACACAAGCCACAAAATTTTGCATTGGCGATTTCCATCTGAAGATACAAGCCTGGCAAGCATCAGCAAGATAAAGAAACCTTTTAAACAGACATCACCAATCAGCAGCAAGTCACTGCATATAGACGTGGGCCAAAGATGCACAAGACATTCTCTAACATTTTTCCTGTTGGCAACACCCTCCTTTTTTAAGCAGCATAGTCGAAAGATGTATTTTTTGTTTAAAAAGGCCACCTTTGAGTTACCAGCATTTTGGTAGTGTTGCTCAAAACAAGAAATTGTACAATGTAAACAGGGTTCCTACACATTTTTGAAACCATTTTCCATACAGTTTCAATACCACATTAAAAGACTTTAATACCATCATTTAGCTTCATTTTTCCAAAATTTTATTCATGGAACACACTGGAAAAAACATCTGCAAAAGTGTCATCAGCAGTGAAAAACAAAATTTGAATAAACTAATGGCTGAATTTAGAATTTCCATACTTTTTCAATACTTTATGTACATTTTGACCAAATTCAATACTTTTCTTCAAGGTCTTAAACTGATTTCAAAACACAATACTTTCAATACCACATGGGAACCCTGAAACAAAGTTAAGGTCAGTAGCAAAGCCATTAGCAATTATCGTTGCAGCACATAACTGAGCTGTATCAGAACGAACACGTAAGAAACCCAGCACTTAGCTTCTATGAAATTACACAGCTGCTAATGAAAAAACCCTTAAATTCATCTGTGTCAGTAACCTACAGTGTGACATATGGTTTTTATGTTTTGAATAGCTTTCATGACAAAGTAGCGTTGTTGGATGTTTTCAGAAATTTCACAGTTTTGTTTTGTAGATTCACTAGAGGTTGAATAGCAGGTTTTAAGAAGCCCTGCCCCAGCTTTACAATGAAATCATCATACTGCCAATCTAATTAGTGCCCAACACAAACTCGGTTCAGATGATCTTTGTGAGCAGCAATGTTTGTTAACTGCTTTTTTTGCCTGCACTGTCATCCACTGCACATATACCACTTAATCGAAATTAATTCTATGGAACTATCACACATGTTTCCTGCAATAACAATTTTCATTTCAAAGTGAAACAAAAAATTTTCCTACAAAATACATTCTGAGCAATAGCAATTCTTATATGTAGGCCTTCTAGTCAGATCATATAAGTAATGTTTTATGAACACAAGTGCATTTGTGACAGAAGATTCAGTTGTGTTTCAAACAGATCTAATGCCTTTTTGAAATCACGACAACAGAAATGGCTGCCGTTTTTTTACTTTTTGGTCCTGACTTTGTTTACAGTGTGTTAAGATGAATTTTAATCTGGTTGTTTACCAAGGCTGGAAAAAATTTTGGAAAGATTATTAAAATCTAAGTTCCAGTTGAAATCACCATTCTCCCAAAAGTGAAATTTATTTTAGCAATACAGTTGATAAGTTGTTTCTCCATATGAAGATTATTTAGATACTGATGCACAACGCAATCAACTTAGGGCACCATGACTACACTTCCTTCTATGTATGTTTGCTTATTATAAAAAGGCATGGTTTTAAAGTCACAGCTTGGGTTAATATAATTTTACAAATGAAAAGTTCGACATTCAATTTAAATAAACATCATGCTACACTGTTATATGGAAGAATATGCTCTATGTCTTCTATGCCTTAAAGGTTTCTGTTTTCCAATGGAGTTTACACATTTGTTACTTTATATTCAGATTCAAGGTTGGAATTGAGTTCAGAAGAAGTTTTAAATTTTTGTGGTCATGCAATAGAGGATAAAATCAAAATGGAAGTTTCTATTAAAGTAACTCAAGCTGTTACCAAAACTTTAATGTCATGTTATACAGAAATTTGTACAGTGAAAACCCAGGTATAAGACAGTCCACATACCATTGTGATTTTTGTAAGAACTGTTCATTTTAATATCGATAAGAACTTGTTCATTTTATCTTGATTTTTAATATCAGCAGATTTACCTTGCTAGCTTTTTTCCTTAAGCTGCTTTTTGCATGGTAGTTATTGTATGCGCTTATACAAACTGCTAACCACTGCCTAAACATAGGATTTGAAGTTTTGCAGTTGAGGGCTATAGATAAAAATCTTGCTTGTATGATAGCAAACAAATGTTTAACCTGACTCAATCACAATGTAACTACCACTAAAAAAAATCAGATTTGTAGATCAAACAATGAATCTGTGTTGCCATACAACTGCAATGTGAAATGCATCTTGCACCAAAAGATATGTTTAAGACTGCTTCATTTTTATGCATATAGAATTTTCAAAAAAGCTGAATAAAGCCGTCTGCTTGATGAAACCAATTTGCCACATACAGTACATAAAATTTATTTGTTTAGGTAAGTAAAACCAACATGCTGTTGTTTAGACAATTTTCTTTATAAAATTTGTCTAAGGTTTGTTTGAGAAAGTATGACGACTTGCAGTGCATTTTAGATCAAAACCAATAAATCTGTTTTGGCCTTTATGCGCCAAATATGTGAAGGAATATGTCTGTGATACAGTTTACTGCCAGCTATTTATATTAATTTAAATGCCAGATGCAACAACTAAAATTAATCAATCATGACCTATAGCATATTCCTATGCACATATATGTTATAACAGCTTGATTGCACAGTGCAAAGTATGTTATCTACTATTGACTGTTCTTACCTTGTTTTCTTGTAAGAATTCTAATTTTTTAGGTTTGAATATAATACAACCAATGCTTTTGCAAGTCTTAAAGGAGTATGTCATAAATTTTATAGGCTACTTAATACATATTGCTGAAAGTTTTGCATGCTTTTTTTAATTGCCTTGTGTGTTGTTGTTTCCTTATGTCTCACAAAATTTAATACAGTAGACATTGATTAACACAGTAAAAAAGCTACGGTAGTGTTTACTTATAGGCCACTGCACTCCATTACTATAAATTTATTTTCTCTTCCAATCATATAAAGGTTATTTTAGTGATGTACCACAACAATACTGGTTCACATTTAAACCAGTTAAAATAGTCTTTTTTAGAGTTAATCACAAATGAAGTTGTTAAACCATAAAGCGAAACAAGGGGTATGGAAAACAAAAGGAAAAAACACAGTAACAACGTACAGAACGAAAATAAGATAAAACACACAATAGACATCAACATAACACAGATGATGGTGGGCAAGCAATGGGTGAAAGGTCGATACATATACAGATGAGCAGGTGAAACAAGCACACAGGTGAAGGAAGCGAGCAGCAATAAAGGTTGAGGCAGATAGCAATAGTACATTTTAAAACAACATTTTTCATTACAGAAACAAGTAACAAGGGCAGAAAACAGTGTTTACATATATAAATTGTGAAGAAATGTAAATTTATCCACAGACCTTGCCTTCAAATGTTCTTTCAACTATTGTAAAAAAATTAAACAATTGGTTTCAAAACAATACTAATTCTCTTAAAGGTAAAAAACATTACCAAAAATCAAAACATAAGTGCCACCATAGCACAGCGAAAGTCATGTGAAACTGTAAAATCCCTGACTGGGTGAGATGAAGATAATAAAATAAGTTACTAGAGACCAATTTCAGCAGCAATTGATGTATTTAAAGCGCAGCAGTGCACGCTTCCTTCAAAGGGAACTGAAACCGTTATTTCGTCCGTCCGTGCAAATGTTAGTAAGCTTTGAGCAGGCTCATGTGTCATGCAAAGAGCAACGATTAATTAACCTACAAACCTTCTTCATAATTCCCGATTTTCTTTTGCTAAATGTCGTATACCTCCTCAGCTTGTTGTCGATAAATTCCATATTGATCTTTACCCTTCCCCTAGTCTTCTTGCCAGCCTTAGGTTGAGGGGTATTCGGCCGAGAACCATGATTAGCAAGGTCATCGGTAACTAACGAATCGTCGCTGTCTAAGCTGGGTGTTTTACCATGTTCTAAACCTAAATCATTGTGCATTTGTACAACGTCAATGCCTGCCTCAGTCCGTGATCTCTTTAAGCTTTCCATAGTTTGCGATTTTCACCAAATATTGCAAGCTATGTCTACGTAGCCTTTAACTTTCGCGCTCAGCTCCGTAACAGCTGCCTGCAGTTCCGTATTTGGTTGATGACGCGAACAGCTGAGTGTGGACAACGGTTACATGTTGTTGCGCAGTGAAAAGTAAACGCTGTGCATTGTTTTAATGCATTATTTATTACAAATGTGGCAACGTTACGCCAAAATTGATAACGAATTCACAATATAATTGTAAATTTTTCCTCTTTTATCATTTTCTTTCACGAAAGTAGAAGAAAAAAGTAGTGTGATGCTTCGGCGGAAGAATATTGCTTGACAAAGCGTATGCCCATAAATGGATAGCGCTTGACAAATATGGCGATAACGTTCCAAAAAAGGAATGTCGGCAGCACATGTAAGTTCCATAAATGGAATTTTCAGTGCACGTGCTCGTGCGGCTTCAAGTGTAAACAAGCATAAAACCAAGCTCAGATATTTTGTGCGGCGCCTTCGCACCAGAATAACGAGCCATTTTACGACATCGCTTCCTGTTGTTCGAGACAAATTCCTCCGCAGTCTGCTCGACACTTTCCTTGAGCAGCGTGTAAAAAAATAATGTTTGACTTCAAAGGAGGCTTCGTCTTGTTCTATTTGACGACATTTTTAGTGGAGCGAGACTTTGACTGAAATTGCATCCACAATCCACATCATGAATGGCCAATAAACAGAAATCGGAATCGTGTTTGAGGCTCGCGGAAAGAACACCATTAGAAAATATCGAAAAACCTACGTATGTACTTAGATGTGCATGTGTTTTAAAGAACATTGACATTTAAAAGCATATGTATCTAATTTAATTTTAATTTGAAGGTTTTGTAACAGACACGAAGTCCATAGAGCACAAATGCACACACTGTCTGCACAGTGCAGATTGATAAAAACAGACACAGCAAAATGATTAATAGTGTACTAATGCAGTAGCAGTGGCGGATCCAGGGGAAAATGTGTGCAATTGCAACCTTGAACGACCCGACTCCCCAGAAAATGTGTGCAATTGCAACCAACCTTGAACGACCCGGACTCCCCATGAAGGGGCTGCCTTTTTCTTAGCTGTTATAGAGACTTTGCAGCTGACGTCATAATCATAACCGGCCGTGAGTCGAAGGTAAAATAAGACACAGATCCCAAAAGCGGGAGAAGTCTGTAGCGAAGCGAAGAGTTTGCGAGAGATTGTAATAAATTGAAATTGTTTGGACGAGCAAATAGCTGCATTTAAGCCTTGTCCGTATTAAGTTTGGCGTACAGTAATATTCTGGAATTCCATTACTGCAGTTCAATGGCCGTTGCAAGCTCAGCATTACCGTTTGCCTATTCCCTGCTCCAAGAAAGCGTGAGCATATCCAAAATAACTGTATTATTTTTGTCAGACTTGTGTTTTGCTTTTTGCTTTAAATATATTTCGGACCGGCCATTAACGATCAACAGTGAGACAAACAAAAAGTTTCTTTAGATCCAGAGGCCTGGAATTGTTTTACGCCTAAGGCAGATTCATTAGTTGACAGATGTGCGAGCAGTGGCGGTTCTAGAATGAAAAAACTGGGGGGGGGCACTGCAGGGCCAAGGAAAAAAGTAGGGGGGCCAACATAAATG
>JGI24159J19872_10011040_pt1 | contig 11848 bp, 5 predicted proteins | sample Ectturendosymbi4_FD_19872 | JGI IMG/M metagenome (IMG submission 19872) | reverse complement strand
AAATCTTGGCTTTTGGCCAAGTCCGCGCAAACGAAAATGGGTTGTGTCAAGTCTTTCGCAGTCAAATGTGCCCATAAATGCAACTTACTGCGCATAATTGCAAATTTCGTTGAAAATAAATGCAGCTTTCTCACTTTTTTACTGCAACAAAAACTCGCTCTAGTAATAACCTGAGCTGCACTCGTGCATAAAAGCTTGTAGGAAAAAATAGTATGATCTGCAGATTATTCGACTTTTGTCCACAGTCTTCTCAGTCCCGTCGCCACGAGGGGGCTTTCGTGGGCTTAGCCCCCAAAAACAAACCTACAAGACCCCAAATTGAAACATGAGCACTATAAATCAGTGGAATTTTTGTCAATTTGTAGAATGTCAAGCCCCCCACACAAGCGCAAAACTGCCCTGGTGAAAACTTTCTAGCGACGGTTCTAGTGATACTACTGCTTATTCATCTTTTGTCCACAAGAAGCCAATCTTCCCAAATGAAACAAGAGTTTAAATACTCCATGCACAGCGGCATGGCCAGCCCAAAATTTTACGTGGGTCAAAATGTTTGATTTTAGGCGAGCAACGGTATATTGTTTGAGCTACTGCCTCTTAAAGCACAAAATGACTAGATATTCTAGAAATTTGGAGGGGCTACGGCCACCTGGCCCCCCTGGCTATGCCTATGTACGTGCGGTTTACATAACGTATATGTAATGTAAATACTTAGGTGTTTATGTAACGTTGGAACCATATTTTTTATACAAAAACTTGTTTATTAGAAGTTTCATTTATAGTGAAATAAACACATTCAGACTGTCCAAATTCAGCAAAATAAGCTTTGCATTTAATATTTCGGCCCTATCCCTGTGCAAGAAATTGTGTATTTAAAGGTTATACAAAAAATCACCCCAATAGACATTTCTGTGTCGGGAACCATCGATGAAAAAACGTATCAGAAAAATTTAGGGTGGGCTTCAGCCCCCTTAGCCCCTTCCCCCCTTGGATCCGCCTATGACTGCATATGACTCACATGACTTTCGTTGTTATAAAATTGCGGCAAGCCAGCGGCTTTGATTCAGGCCGTGTCAAAGTTGCATGCGTGTACCGAGTAAACTTTTGCTCGCAATCCCTGCAAAGTTTTCTTTCGGCAAGACTAAACGCTGGTACGCAACTTAACGCAAGTGCAACGCTGGCGCAGTGGCGCTACTATAAAAAGTACGCGTTTACCTTTGCTAAAGTCACCACAGACAAGTGCCAAATTTTGATTTCTGGCAAGCACTAATCCCTACTTTTTACAGTGATGACATGATTGTTTCCAGTTACAAAACAGGCTTCCAGCAAGAAGACATTTTATACAAAATAATTTAATGAAATTCTTTTGTTATATCAATATCATCTTGGTTGCAAAAAGGAAAACAAATAGTAAGGATGATAAGGGTCGAAAATGAGAATGCGTATCCTTTTAAGTTCTGGAAACTGGCTTAGAACTTCGAGAAAATGCAAAACCTTTGATTTCTCAGGATAACGTTCACACAATGTTTCAATTTGAGGAAAAATGAAAATTTTTGAGTGAGATGCAAAATCTGCCATCAATACTTCTATTAGAGAAGAAGGCGTTTTTCCAGACTCTTATTTCCTAATTTAGGCTGAATTTTATTTTTTCAGATTGCAGCGAAAACGAAGAAGTGAATCAAACAAAGAACTGCCGTAAGTCCGGTATGTAGCCTACTCCATTTAATTGAAGCATATTTCCCTGCCAGCAATTTACCGCACGTAACACTATTTCATACATCAACCAAGCCTAACGCATTTCAGTTTTTCATGGGCGAAAAAGGTGACGCCACAGCAAACTACCCGAAATTTTGTGGTGTCACTGTTTGGCGTGTTTAATTGTTTTATTTGATATGAAAACATTTTTTCACGTACAATTTTCAACAGTTTTGTACGTTTTTGCTAATTTGTTTTTAATTGTCTGAAAAAACATAAATTTTAAAAACGTTTAAATTCTGCTGCTATAAAAGAAACCCACACAATCCCTTATAGTTGCAACTACACATGTTGAGAGTAGTGCTCTGTTCAGCCTTTCCGGTGTGCAGTACAGTAGTTAGTTGCAGGAAAAGTATCTGCCCATCAGATGGGATTACTCTAACGAAAAGCAATAGCACATTTATGTCAGTGATCTACACGCCACGTATGGGAATAAAAAAGGGTAAAATATTGTAAAGTTTGATAGAACTCCACATTTTAATTTACGTGATCTGCAATACTGGAGCTGTTTTCAAAATGTATTAAAACAGAGATGGGCAGACTTTTTGACACGAGGACCAAATTCGCGACTGCCTGGCCACTGGAGGGCCGGATACAGTGCGATTTACGTAATCGCAGTCCAGGCAAAAATAGTTTGTTCAAATGTACTGTAGTACAATAATAACAATTAAATCACACCATTCTGTTTACACTTTTATTTAATAAAAATTTTTATGCATCAACAAGATAATGCAACTGTCCACAGTTTTGAACAAGCCTTTTAATATCTGAAGTAAAACTTGTAGTTAAAACTTTCATAACTGCTTGTAATTTTACTGACAAAAATGCGCAAAGTATTTGACGGGCCGGATTAAACTGGTCGGCGGGCCGGATGCGTCCCGCGGGCCGGATGCGTCCCGCGGGGCGTAGTTTGGCACCCCTGTATTAAAATAATATTGCTACGGTATGACCGTAAACCGTTTCTAATCTCTGCCAGAAAATGCCAACCACAGTTGATCCATAAACTTATGTACGTATTATTTTAAACGTGAAATCACACATTAAGCCTGAAATAAAAGCATTATTAGCTATTTTTTGTTTTTATCCAGTTGTTCCAGTTTGGTGGACTATCCCAACGACTACAACATACAGTCCGAAACTCATAAGTAAGCTTTTAAAAAACTTGTGACGGTAAAAACTTTGTGGGTTTAATAAATTGAACAACCGTTCATCAGCTTTTTGACATTTTTTTCAGTTATGTTGCCTGCAGTGCTCTTCCACTACTTTCAATTAACCGGTGCATTTTCCCAATCAGTACTTCCACTGCCATTTTCCAGAACGATAATACCAAGAAGCCTATAGCGCATTATGCTTTTCAGATAGTTGTATCATTTGCAAGCAAGTACAACGGCTAAACCGCTTGAACTGACACGAGTGAACGCATGAAAACTTGCGTTTTTCACCCTGATTGAATTGCTCGCCATCTGGCAAAGTTATTAACATATGCAGCGATGCTGTTGTTCCATATGGTATCACGACAATTATCAACCGGGCAACTGCCAACTGGCTAAAATGCGATTAACAAGTAGGACAACTGCCACCAAAGAACAGCTTCTGTGAAGCGTAGCTGCAAGTGGATTCTCTAGTCTTAAGGTTCCTAACCTGGGCATATGTTCCCCTACCCATATGGGTACATTTACGTATCTGAAGGAGTACATTTAAGGTTATCAATATAAGGTAAAAAGATACTTGCATGTTATTTATTTCCAAATATTCATACGTACGTTAGTGAGTATGAGTATTACTTTCAAAATCATTACATGCTTTTTGTTAAATACTGCATATCTAGAATTTTTAGGGGTACATGCTCATCTGTCCAAATGCTGAAAGGGTACATGATTAGAGAAAAATTGAGAACCCCTGCTCCAATCAGCACACCACTGCTTCTAGAGTGTACACCAAAGCTGCACAGCTATTGTATTTTATGCCTTACCAGGTTGGTTACCGAAGCTTCTGAAGAACCGCGGCAGTGCTCGATAAATGAAGGCCTAGTAGTCAAAACTATGGCAGACAATTCTTCAAACAGCAGGCTTTGCATTTTTAATTTCTGGGCTCTTTGGTATGTTTTGTTTAATCTATCCTACTTCCCCAGTGAAAAATCTGCACGACAGTATTTTACAAGGCAAGGGCAATTGTGCGGTCATTAGCTGTTTCCAGTGGGCAGTTGTGCTAGTTGGCAATCGTGTCAGTTTGCAATCGTCCTGTTGATAATTGCCTGGTCGGTTGTTCCATACATTGCTACCGATTCCATGACTTGCTTCCGTGTGTCACTTCAGCTTTTAGCATGTAGTGAGTACCTGAGCGTTTAACTGTCTGAAGACCACATAAGCGCGGGATTGCAGACAAACTATTTTTTGTTCTCGATTTTGTTCATAATCCCAGCAGTCTCCGCTGTGTGTCGGGTGCCTGAAACTGTCGATCTAACATCATCCCATCTTTATCTGTCATCCGTTACAGCGTTTTCGTGCGTCTGATGCCCACGACATCCGACTCGTTTGTTTATGCCCTTTGTGTGTCGTGCGTGACAGGTAAAAAGCGTATATATCCGGAAACTAAATAAAGAAAACAACAGTACGCTGCTGGGCCGCTTGAAAACGCATTGGTTCAGCTTTTATCTGACATTCCCAATAAGAATTTGTGACAAGTGGCGGTTTCTATCGCTTTCATGTAGCTTTTATCAAATTTGCACTGAGAAGCATAAAAGCATTGGTTAACGAGTTATTTCGTCCAACAAGGAGTCCTNACCACTATTACTTTTATGTGCAGGTACNACGCCGCCCGACACTCCCGTAGTCATCACTCCAAATATACCCAACAATTTCACTGTTGGAATAATGATTGGCATGGTTTCCGCCGCAGCTGTCCTCATTGTCGCTGGATGCATCTATTGCATCTATTCGTGTCGTGTCACAGGTAACATACGCACAACTGTAAGGCGTCTAACGATTGATCTGTAGTTGTACGGACATCACCCCACGGCGCTTGAACTTCACCTGATGCAATGTATTGCCGCTCACGTGCAGCATACACTGGCTTGGAGACATAATACCTCGGTTTTTGCCAATTTTCACTCCCACTAGTTCGCACGCGGCTGCCAACAAGCAAAAGACTCAAGACTAGAGTCTACACGTACGCGCAATACGATCGCGAGCCACTGGAGCCATACATCGACATAGGAGAATCTGCAAATCAAGCTTTCTCAAGTGGAAACACTGGCCCGCAACGGAGGGTGGCACGAATGGTCCACGACCACAAAACTGATGCGATTTTTTTAGATTTGTTTTACGGAGTGTTTCCGAAACGAAAATAAAATTTTTTTGAAACGAAATTGTTTTTATTGAGAAAACATTTGCGAAGTGAAAGTGTTTTCGAAACGAAAGTAAAATTGCTTTTGTTTGTGAAACGAAAAGATTTTAATTTGCAAACAAAAGTGAAAGTGTTTCCGTAACGAAAATAAAATTTCTTAAAAACGAAGATGTTTTTATTTAGGAAACATTTGCGCAAAGAAAGTGTTTTCGAAACGAAATTAAAATTGTTTTAGTTTTTGAAACGTTTTTTCAAAAAAATGCCAGAAACAAAAATATTTCAGTGTGGCAGGCATGGGCCACCACACTAGGCGTGGAAGAAGTAAATTAACAAGACCACGGTGGTTGAACTTAGAATTAAGCCGATTGTTTTTAACTCGAAAAAACTTTTTAGTGACGAACATTTGACAACGTAATCCTACCAGCAAACCTGCATCAATGTGGAATTACACAACCCGATAAATATGTAATCCTCAACCTTCACACAACTACCGTTATTTCGCAAAAACCGTTTACAGATTATCATAAGCAGCGGCTTTCAACAACCGTACATAAAAACGCACCCATTCTAATCATTTTCTTGTCAGAAGGTGGTCTTCCACTGTACAGTACAATCAACCTTATTGGCAAGTTTTCACCGTGATATCAGTGTAATAGTAAAATCCAGGCTTGTCAACGGGACACTTTTTCCTGTCCCATCGGATGCCAACTTGTGACTCTCCCATCACATGAGATTTCCACGAAACTAGTAATAAGAAGTACATTTAAAACATGTGCATGTCTAATGCTAAGCTTCTACAGAGTCTAGCTACTAAGGTATCCCAAATCGCCAATTAGGGTGGCTAATGAAAATTGAGTGATTCTGTTTCAACTGCCACCTGATAAAAAGCCCAGCAACCGTACATTCGCGGGTTCGCATTACAATGCCACGGCGCTAGCCCCTACGTTTAATACGTACTGTGCTATGAGCATAATATCTTCAACTTCAGAAAATGTATGCTACATGACGTTAAATTTACCTACAGTGTGGCATGGGACCAGGGCCGGATTAAATGAGCGCGAGGCCCCGGGCAAAATCGTGACCGCGAGGCCCCTAAACGCTTAGTGCAACTGAGTAGCGTTTCACAAACCCTCGTTTCAACTTTGCAAAAACACTGGTCAAAAACGTCAAATCTGATACGATTTGGCAGGCTAGACTTCAGAGGCAATTGGGGGTGATCATGTACGGCGGTTCGTATGTGGTTAATTCACTTAATTTGTCCAAACATGCAGTGATGAGATTGCAGTTCGCTCATGTCCGCTCTTTTAACTGCGGAGGAGGTTGCGAAACTAGCTAGCGGATTGTTCTGCTGTGGGTTTATTGCGTAACAATAACACGGCGATAAATCCTCAACGTTCACTTCAAGTTACGGTGGCAGGCGTTTGGGTTTTTCCACCCAGATCTGCTTTTTTTATTCGACCTGGGTGTCTAAGTTTAATTATGAAAACTCTCGTTAAACCTGGGTTTTTTGACGTGATAAAATCATCAGCAACTTCAACGTGTTCAGTAATACAAATATAACTTTATATTACAGTGTTTAAAGAAGGCATATCTGATGAAGCAGAACGTGTTCAGTCGGTTTCATTTTATAGTAATCACTGGTTTCATATCCTCATATAAGATCATTGTCAGGGTTATATGTATATATAATTTTATTGTCTGTAGTGTCAATTGAAAAAACTGGTGAAACAAGGGTTAGGACTGATCGTTTATATTTTGATGTTTCCTTATGCATACAAATTAAAAAACAAATTTCAATTGGAGGAAGAAGCCATTGGGAATATATTTTTGTGGGATTTTAGATCCCGTTACAGTTCAAGATTGCACAAAATTTCCTAGTGTCATAACAAATGTACTCCTACAATTATTGGGAGATATCATCAACGGAGTATGTTACCAGCGTTATGAAAAACGTATTGAGCAACAAAAAAGGTCTTCCAAATGTTTAATGTTTGCGTTGCAGAAGAAAATGTGAAAGAGGAACTATAATTAAATCAGTATTCGAGTCTTGTTTCAATTAAAATAAGCACACTCGTATGTTTTCCTTCGTAACACAAATTATCTGGGTTTTTATTCAGACCCGTCGCCAGGATTTCGCAGCGGCGACCAAAAACCACAAGGGGGGAAACATTTTTAAAATACAATATTGGATGTATGCAGCAACCGAGGGACCAAACGTGACATGGGGACACATGTTTTTGAATGGGGGAAGGGCACTACTAGCCGCCGCTGGCGATGACCCTGTTTTTATTGTACGAATACGGGTTTATTTTGGTGTGCAATCTGAGTTTATTTGAACTCACTGAATGGGAGCCCTGCATGTGACTGTTGAACACAGATTTCTTTGCAGGTAATGCAGCGAACAGACTTGGACAACTAGATTTTTTTAGCTTTTCTAAATTAGATTAGAATTAAAATTAGAGCAAACCCAGCTTTCATAAATTAGAATTAAAATTAGCGGAATTTCGAAAACCAGAAATTGAACTAAAATTAGAATTAGAATTACATTTAAACAAATCAAAGCGACTTTAATCCAAGTTCAATTCATGCCCAAATGTGGATTCATTCTCATAAGCGTGAGAATTGCAAAGATTCGTACGCCAAGATTGGCGCGTTTCTTGCTGTACAATTCGCCTGCATGTCTAAAGACTCGTTGATGTCGCTGTTATACCCAATTCTCGAGGAGCAGCCTTCAGATAAGGGAAACGATGTCCGCTTTTCCAGTGCCCTAAAACAGGCATCTCCAAACATTTGTCTGAGGGGCCACATAAGCTTTTACAAGGGCTGGACATCTTACGTAATGCTTCCGGATATGTTACATTTTACCAAATCAACAAGTTTTCCGTAAAACATGTTTTCATTATTAAAAAAACGTCTTCGCGGGCCGGAGTTGTCCCACGGGCCGTAGTTTGGAGACCTCTGCCCTAAAAAATCGCAGCTGACTGACTGTCGCAAGTAACTGGTGACTATTTGACTTCTGCGTGTGAGCGGATAGACGTAATAATAATCACATATAAGGTCACATAGTTTCAATTTGTACTGCAACTGAGAAAAGAAATTGATCGAGTTTTTACTGTTTTTGTTTTCAGAGTGATGGAATGGCGGCATAGCACTTGTGACCGTTTTGTTGCACTTTTCTTGCACATGGGTGCATTCTCGTTTCATCTTTGAAAATACCGTTGGACAAATTAGCATTTTTTGCAAAATCGGAAATTAAATTAGAACTAAAATTAGAGCACTGATGCTTTCAGTAAATTAGATTAAAATTAGAATTATCATCAATTCGCTCTAATTCGTCAAATTGGTAAACAAGAATTATTTAGTTGTCCAAGTCAGCTCGCAGCGAGACAGTGACACTGCCGATAGCGGTAAGCCACGTATAGTTATATATTCTGTGTGAAAAGAAGCATGAGTAAATATGTAGCAGTGCTTCCACAAGTTTGAAAAATACATTGTTAGTGTGAGACTGCATGATCAATGTGCCCGAGTGAATAGCGTAAATCAAACGACTCTTATGCAGGCTTCTTTTCACGCAGCATAAAAATACGTAGCTTATTGTTAGAATACGTCTAAGCAGACTTTTGGGAACTTGTCTTTATCGTTAAGATTTAGTCTGACTTCTTAGTGAGCACTAAGTGCACAGTTATATTTGCTGCTGCGAGTTTTCGTTATTCATCTGCTCAGTTTTTTTAAAGCCTGCGTGGTGTTGTAACTTTGGTAAGTTGTCCGATGGTCTTGTCAACACACAGTATAGTTCTACTTCTCATTTCTTGAAACAGTTTTGTGAGAGAGTCTTTTCACCGCTCATGTTGTTCTGGCCGTTGATTATTATTCTCAAATTATGACTTATTTGTAGAAAGTGCTTTTAAAAATGGATATTAGGCAGTTTATGAAAAGAAAAGCATTTCTGATAGCCGAAGTGTAGAAAATATTTCAGACAAACGGTTGAGAATTGAGGTTCAACCTGCACAGACTAATGGGGTAGAAAGGGTAAAGCGTTTTGTGAACATTGCATCGTCAGCAACCTGAAAAGAATAAGCTAAATTTCGACGTTGCCTCCACCCTGGAAAAATTTCTGCGGACGTCCATTGGATGCATTGATTTCGATCTAATTCTTGGCTCACAAAGCGTGGTGTTGTTTGGTTCAATTATTTTAAGTCACTCAAAAACGATAAATGCCAAAGTTATCAGTTTACCTGACCTATATAATAGCCTACTAAACGCAGTAATCAAAAAGCTCTACAACTTTGGCGTGTGATGAACAGCCTAAAAATTGAAAAAGAAAAACCAGTGGAGACCTTTGATATCCAAGTGCGAGGCCCCGGGCATCTGCCCGGTTTGCCCAATGGTTAATCCGTCCCTGGATGGGACAAATTTCAAGCCCACTGTCCCATTCAATGGGACTAATCCCGTTCCCATGAACAAGCCTCGTAAAAAGTGTTTACGTATTTGTGTGAACTCTGAAGCTATGTTTGCCACCGCATCAAAGAATCCTTCTGGGTTCCACAGCAATGAAATGAAAATACGTAGGCTTAGCCTTTTCTAGCAATCTCCCGCAGTACCAGAACCGGCTAAAAGGGATACGGAGAAAGCTAGCATTTTCCAGGCCCATGCTTTGTCTAAAAGACCCAAAGGCAAAAACGGTAAAATAAGTCGTGATTAGAAAACTTGTGCAATTGTAACTTTCACTACACTGAACAAATTATACGAAAAGAGTTTTCTGTCTGCAGAGAAGCTAAGAGCACTATTATTTTTGGCTTCAAGTGAATTCTGTAAAATTGTCTTCCACTTGCCGCCATAGTTTTTTACCTGTGATAGTATCTCGAGTTTTATAGTATCTCGAGTCTGTAATAGTATCTCGAGTTTTAACCAACTAACCTACAATCCATCACTGTAATAAAAATTTTGAAGAAGGTCATGTCTTCGTTGAATTGCCCGATTTTTTAATTTTCTGTATGTAACAGAGACATCTGAGCATGTTTGTACTATAACTGTGCACATAATTCGCCGAACCTGGCGGCAAGAGTGCTAGTTTGACATAAACCGAGGAGATTTTTTTTCAAAAACTCTGTAGATTCTTCCCCCATAATAGGCCGACAAGCGTTTGACACAGCTTGTCACCCTGCTATGGGTTGCTTACCGCGTTGGTGTTGTTGAGCAGTGTTGACAGATGGTGTAATACAACACAATTTTTCACAAAAATGGTGTCATTTTACATGCTTGTGTGCATGGGCGTCGAAAGGAATTTTTCCAGGAAGGCCAGTAGTGGATTTTTCCAAAAGTTTTTCTACGGGGGCCAAAAGTGGGGAAATTTGTTTTTTGGCACTCGAAATTAAGAACACAGCATTTTTTGCTGAAATTTCCAAATTCCTGCCCCTCTTCCGACACCCATGCTTGTGTGTAGGAAAAGTTCGTGCCACACCATTAAAAAATTTGGGTAATTTCAAGCGTTTTAACACCATTCCAAATAATGACATTTTACTGAATCTTATACGCAAAATGAAATATGTGACAGATCAATTTTAATTGTGTTTTTGTATTTGTATTGGCAACGCTAAATAGCTATATTTTATTTCTGCGTTGACAACACAATTGGCAACCTTACGGACAACTTGCTGGTTGCTACGTATGCTTTGTCTTGTCTTTGCATTCAGGTATCTAATGTAGTTGTAGAATGAGTATTCGGTCATGATACTTTTGTGTTCAAGATGAATAAAGTTGTCATTTTGAATGTGTTTAAAACAGGTATCAATGCTGTGTCATTTTTGCCTGTTGTTGGGCTGTGTTCATAGTACGGGCTCCTCGGGCTTAGCCCGAGTTTTCGATTACGATTAATATCGGAGAACGCAAGCTTGCTTCCTTTGTATGTTTGTTCCACCACCCACGGTCCCACTTCACTAAGTTGTTAACTTGGGCTCTTTTCTTTGGGCCTTGTCACTGTTCATATATTTTCGTTCCATGTCTGGCCTCTGGTCATGTTGCAGATGACCTAAGTAAAACAATATCATTCGTAGTAGGCGTTCCAACGACTTCGTTCGCTCGCGCTTTACTCGGGTTCATTCATTAGAGTCCGAGCTGTCCTATGCGATTAAGTATTTTTTGAAAAATAATTCATATCGGACTGAATTTTTTTTGAAGCAATGGATTTGTATAGAACATTGGATTTGACGTTCATCCAGTGGACAGTTCCCATTTCGAAAGTAATTTCAAACGAACGATAAATTGTGCAACAACTCGGGCTAATATGAATGAGCCTAGTAAGCGGATGACTTACTGGCGTTACAGTGGCGATTCTAGAATGAAACAAGTGGGGGCACTGCGGGGCCAAGGAAAAAGGTAGGGGGCAACATAAATATCTCTCCTGCATGGTGATTTTCCGTTGTAATAAAGATTGATTTGCTATGATTAACCCTATCAAACCCAACATAGGCTTGTGAATATCGTCAAAACCGTCGCCAGAAAGTTTTCAAATCGTTTAAAATTTTTCTGGCTGATAGTTATCTGCTGTATATGTCAATCCAACGAACTTGAACGTGAAATTAAGCAAAAAACTGGGTGGGCCAAGCAGGGGGGCAGTCAAAAATCTGTGAGAGGCCATGGCCCACCCAGGCCTCCCCTTAGAACCGCCACTGTGGCGTTATCATTGCTCTGTGACGTACGTTACTCGACAATGGAGAAGTTATCATGAGAATTTCTCATTTATTGTTACATA
>JGI24159J19872_10011038_pt1 | contig 11849 bp, 10 predicted proteins | sample Ectturendosymbi4_FD_19872 | JGI IMG/M metagenome (IMG submission 19872) | reverse complement strand
TGCTTTGCTCCCCCAAACCTTAAAACCTGGCTGCGGGCCTGTGGCCACCGCCTATTTTTGTACGAATCAAAGCACTCGCTTCTGCCCTTCCAGGCATGACTTGTCTGCACCATTCGGCGAAGACCGGGTACCTGGAAGGCTGCCACCTGCTGATCACATACGGCAAAGCGAAGGTCAACTCCCTGGACGACGGCGGCTGGACCCCCGTGGTCTGGGCCGCCGAGCACAAGCAGACGGACATGGCCCGATACCTGCTCCACAACGGGGCCAACGTCAATTGCGTCGATAACGTAAGCTTTCGGTTTTGCTTTTGGAAAATCAATCCAAACACCGTGAACTGATAACAAATCGGGAAGATTCGTGACTGACCTGTTGTTTAGTATTGCATCAACAAGATCGCTCGCCATCAAGGTTTGACTACAGTGTCATTCGTCTTCTGTGGGCAGGCTGGGCCAAGGGACACTTTTTCTGTCCCACCCCTTGAAATTTCCACGAAATTAGTAATACCGAAGTACATTATACCGTGCGCGCATGTACAATGTCTATCCCAGTGGTCCTTAAAGTTTTAACGCCTCAATACCCCTAAGTCAAGTTTTCGTTAATGTGGATACCCCCCTTTTCAACAAACTTTATTAAGAAAGTCAACGGGTATCAAATCAAAGTCAATCCGGGTAAAAGCAAGCCCACGTTTTTAAAATGAGGCACTGAGTCCGGATTAGGACTTTGCTTCCTAACACTGTTGAATACCTCCAACATCTGATCTTATTACCCCCTGGGGAGTATTGAGGCACCACCTTAAGAACCCTGGCTATTGGTCGTCAAACTTTCTGGAATTCGATAAAATTTTATTTTGTTTTCAACCGTACCTGTGGATACCTGGCAAGCGTTAGCGAAATGCTGTTTGGTGACGTACGGTTCGAGTGTCAATCCTCATTCAACAACTACTTACTTCATGGGCTGATGTCTCAGTCGTTTCTTCTTTTCCACCTCAGGAAGGGAACATCTGCTTGCAGTGGGCTGCCTTGTCTGGCAATCTGGAGATACTTGCCATGTGCTTGCAGGCGAACACCAACGTTGCTCACGTGAGTACTGATGGATTGGATCTTGCACACAATGTGTGATGGGGGGATTGGGGGGGGTATGTTTTGAAACGAACTGTGAAACGGATTGGCTTCTGACGATTAGTCAGTTCAAATCGCATTCACTGCGATTTCTTGCCGATAGCTACCCGCGAACTTTTTTCCACTATTTGAGTATTGAAAAAAAGCAAAAGCGAAGGGAACTCGCTGCACCGAGATGCAGTCCCTGCTTTATCAGCCATCCATGGGCATCGATTGCAAAAACCTTAACGTCAAGAGCGGCATTGCCGAGAAACGAGGTCTTTTATGTTTTAGAATGTCAAAAATTACTCATCATATTGTGGTGTATGACCTAATGATACTGTGGTTCTCAATCTTTTTGAGAAAACGTAGCCTTTGGGCAATATTTTGTCTATCGAGTGCAGCTTGACTGTAATCATAGCACAAAAATTAGAAATGTACCTGTAAATATTATGCTTCTAACTTAAAATTACACTTTGAAAAAAAAATTTTAAATCCGCACCCCTTGGAGCACCTTCACGTGACCCAAGGGGAGCGCCTAGACCCCAGTTTGGGAAGCACCGGCCTAGAAACGAGGTCCGATATGTTCCGCTGCAGACCAACGTTCACGGTGACACGGCTCTGCACATTGCGTCACGGGAGGACCACTACCGGTGCATCACTGCCCTGCTGGCCGCTGGATCCGACCCAGACCTGAAGAACAAAGACCAGTTGACCCCTATCGAGGTAAGGGTGACCGGGGTTAGCGATTCGCCGAGTAAGGGACTGGGAGCGGTTGCCATGCCAACGGCACCGTGGAACAGGACGAACCATCTTCGTCGTTGATTGGCTGAGAGCTCGTGACGCGTCATGCCTTGGTTTAGAGCAGGGGTGTCGAAAACTGCGCCCCGCGGGCCTAATCAGGCCTTCGAAGCCATTTCATCCGGCCTGCGAAGCCATTTTGCCAATAATGAAAAAATTATATATTTACGCAAAACTTGTTGCTTTGCTAGAATGTAACATATCTCGAAACAATCACATTACGTAAAATGTCCGGCCCTCGAACTGTTGTGTGATAGCTTTTGTGACCCTCTAGCAAAAAAGTTTCGAGACCCCTGGTTTAGGTAAAGCGGCTTGTTTTCTGGACCGCTTTTTTCTGCCTGTCAGTGTGTTTCGTTGTGAAACTTGCCACCGTTTTGTATGACTTGCTTTAAAATTCACACACTTCCAAGACGATTGTTGACGTCAGCACGATCGCCCCACGCACCTGGAAAGAGCAAGTGTTGCTAAGCGCGTTGCTAAGGTTTTTAAAGAATGTCATGGTTGACAAAACCTGACCCAACCGCCCCAGTCCTCAAATAATGGCACGCTTTGCGCGAAGCAATGTTTTTTGAACAATTTCTCTCCTGACATCTAGCGGCTTGTTTTCGTCGTACGCAGCTGGCGCCAAACGGCAGCATGTCGTGGATGTCGATGAAGATCAATTCGTCGATCAGGAACGCCTGTCTCCTCCACGGATCGGAGCTACCCTTCAACAGAGAACGCATTCTGTGTCGCGACCTCTCGCGTGGCTACGACAAGGTGGGGGGGACGCACGGGATTAAAACGACCGTTGCAATCAGGATTCATTTTAAAAAGTTGACCCCGTTAAAAGTGTTGGACCTCCGATTCTTTCGTACTTGTCCACTCCTACAATTGCGTTTCTGCGCAACAGTAAAGCGTACCTCACAAACACAACGTTGACAACGTTTCTTTCACCGCAATATGTTCTGTGTACGTTGCTCAAAGCGCCTGCGTGTAATGCTTTTCGCAGTCGTCATTTCTTTTCTTCAAACGTTGGCTTCTTGTGAGTAGACATGCGCGCCAACGGGTGATAATGGCCTGGGTGCGGCGTGTTGCGCCAATCCCGGGCCAGGGAGGTCGGCAGCCTTGCACACCCCCACGCATTTTATAGATCGGTCTACTTGGAATTCATCCCGTCGCTGCACTATAACCGTGATGGTCCTATTCATGCGTGTGCTCTTTGCGATAGCACCACATATCTACGCTTGTGGTTTCATCAAAGTAATTGTGCTAGCGCCATTAAGCGTATGCTTTTCTTCTACTGCCATATTTTCGTGCTCTTTCATGAATCTGTGTTCCCGGTTACTGTCGTGTATGCTTAAGTCTACTGCGTTGCGTGTGGGAGTGAAGACGTTATATAATACATAACTTCGCAGAAACACGGCGAACGGATTCTCCAATAGGCCTATAGCATTTACATATTTACAGCGCTCTTACGCGAGTTGCTACTGCTACGTATACTAGAGTCTAGTGCTTTGTGTGTGGGAAGTGAAGACGTTATAAACTACAACTCAATAGCAGAACAAATGCGAACGGATTCTCTTCTTAGTATGACGACCTGTAGCAATTGCGCATTTACACGAATTGTACCAGTAGCCGTTGATAGGATGGTGAAGAAATGGCGGCCTGTCTCAAGCGCATTGCACTGTGTGAGTCACTCCGCACGTCACTGTCAAATTCGTGTGAATCTGACGTACAGAGCACAAAAGTTACCGTGATGATGTTTGGTGTTCATCCCCTACTTTTGTTCTGAAAGACTGCAAAACAAAACTTTAACTCCCTCCCCCCCAGGTCCCCATCATGTGCGTGAACGCCGTGGACAGCGCCCCCTGCCCCACTGACCCCCCTAACGGGTTTCACTACGTCACCGAGAACGTGCACACGTCACAGGAGACTCGAATCGACTCGGTCGTATCCGGCATCCAGGTGAGTTTTTGATTCTTTTTCCTTATTTTTCGAAGTGATGTCGCGACGAGGCGTTGTCGCCAGGGTAGTCATAGCAACAAAGAAAACGAATCCGATGCGCTCGCCCCACAGAGGCCTGGGTTCGAAAACGCTGAAGAGTACAGTGTTCCCGCTAATGTGCAGTACCAGCAGACCATTTGCACAGTGAAATCTCATTCTCGCGCACTTCCAACATTCCAAATGTAATACAGTATATATATATATATATATATATCGAATAGCCCTTTCAACACTTGGAACGCTAGTTGTGTGTCTGTGGTTACGCAGCTGCATACGTTTCGTGCGCCACAAAACAAACATTTGCTCAGTGTGGAATTTTCTTAGAGGGAACACTGCACATAGCCCTTAAAACGCTTCACTGGTTGTGTGTCTACATGGTTGCGCAGTAGCATGCGCACTAAAAACGAACATTTGGTTAAGTTCAAAATTTTCTTAGGGGGAACACTGGTTCCGTCCTTACGAAGTCATGTTGGAGAGAAAAAGTGTTATTTTCTGTTCTGAAGAAAAGTATTCTTTTCTCATCAACTTCTGAAAGACGACGTCTGCTTTGTCGCTACAATGAAAGGGGAGGACAAGTCCGACCCCCCCCCATTGTTAATTTTTTCCGCATTTTTTTCTTTGCGCAGTCCTGTCGCTGCACTGACAATTGCGAGACGACCTCGTGCGTCTGCGGCCTGATCAGCGAGAGGTGCTGGTACGCCAAGGACGGCACCCTCGTGCCGGAGTTCGACATACACGAACCCCCCTTGGTGTTCGAATGCAACAAGATGTGTAAGTGCAGCAGGGGCTGCACCAACCGGGTCGTGCAGAACGGGATCAGGTATGGCGGAAGCGTAGGGGGTTGGTGGGAGGTGATGGGTATTCACGATTTATATTTGATTTTGCGGCGTTGTTGACTTCGTTGAGGTGCGGGCCCGAATTGTTTCGTGTGTCGTTGCGGCAGTTCGAAAGGGTCGTTGCTGAGTCTCAATCGGCGAGCGAGTGAAAAAATACCCTGTTGATACACAACCATCGCTCATTTCTCAAATGTTTTTGAAATAGTAAAATAGACAACCAGCTTGCCAAATAGGTTGCACTACTGCAGTTAGCAAGGTTCTTACGGAGTCATAGAAATGTACGGAAAAAATATGGTCATTTTCCAGCCTTGAAGTCAGGAAAAATTTTTTTGGTCCATTAGTATGGAAAAAGAAACTAATTTTCTAGACTTGATCTTTTGACATGCATTTTCATAATATTTTATACAAGATTGATATAATTTTACTTACATCGTGTTAAATATAACAGTGCCTGTATTTGACCTGGGTAAGCCGTACGGAAATGTTAGGTATGGAAAAGGTCTGGGCATTTTACTCCAGCATAGCGTAGGAATCCTGAGTTAGTAACCGAGCAGCATCGGTTGTCATTTTCCCGCTTGAGCGAAGCCATCAGGTTGGGTCGGCGTTTACACTTTCAAGCGAGCAGCCAGAAATAACTCCGCATTCCTTCGTTCAGATACCGCCTCCAAGTGTACAGGACGCAAGGCATGAACTGGGGCTTGAGGGCGGTAGAGAGGATACCTCGCGGCGCCTTCGTGTGCGATTACGTCGGCGAGCTGATCACGGACGCCGAGGCGGACATGAGGGAGGACGACTCATATCTGTTCGACTTGGAAAACAAGGTCAGCGTCGGTTTCGCCATGGAATGTTGTTAGAACAGGGTTTCCCGACATTTCTCTGACCGTCTACATTTTGACAGATGAGTGTGTACCCTTAAAATTTCTTATGACGAAAAAGGCTGAACGAAACAACAAAAATCCACCTGAATTTTTAATGGAAGTTTTTGATTTTTAGACTCCGTTTTCAAGTATCAAAGTTAATACCTTTATTCTTATTATGATTTTTGAAAATAATGTTCACTGATCTTTGTATAAATATTTGGAAGTAAATAATATACAGTATAAATATATTTTTCCTTTCTATTGGTAACCTTAAATGTACCCCTTGAGATAGGCAAATGTACTCCTGGGGGTAAAAGTACCCCATATTGGGGACCCCTGGGTTAGAAGAACCGTTTTAAGCGCTCTCCCCTCAGACGCTCACTTTGAAACTTGGTTTTCTGTGTTTGTCGATGCGAACATCGAGCTGTATTGTGCGGTTCGCCGGTGATTATATAACATCTTTGTTGCAACACAATGCGCTAGGTGTTGGGTTGCTTTTTGGAGGGCACAGAGCGGAGGCCATCTTTCAGCAGAAAATTGCACGCTCCTTGTCATGCGTGACCGAAAAAATGTGCTTTTTCGAAACTAACTTTGCCTTTGCTCGCGCGTTGCGTTTTAACCAACAAGCGAATGGCTTCCACCCTGAAACCAGCTGGAAGAGATTGGATCGAAGGAATTAGATTTCACCGCCAGCAACACCTTCGCAATGCTGAATGAGCTGTATACCTGCTTAACGCCTGACATTGAAGTTTTGGTCAACAATTCGCGATGAACCCAGCAACTCGCCTGTCATTACTGACGTCCAGCTTTTGCAGCATCGTATTTTTACGTTGCAACGCTTACCATGTGGTTGTGCGTCGTGGTGGCGCTCGCACGCGCCGAACGCGGGAGCTTCGCACTCCCGCTAACTTTTCATTTTTTTGTTTGAGTAGTTCTTCTTTAACAAGGACTAAGACGTTATTCTTATCTTTGCTGAAACGTTTTCGGGTAAATTGTGAGATTGGGATATTCCAACCAACATTATTTTACCATTTTAAGCAGGATTTGACGTCATGTTTTATGACGTCATGAGTTTCGCACGCCCGTAGAAATTTCAAACTCGGCGTCTGTGGTGGCACTGCGTTTGATTTGACAATGTTTTGGGGCGCTTCGGCTGGACAACTTTGGGCTTTTCCGGCGTCCTGTTTGCGAGTGCATCCTAACAGTGTTTGCTTACGCGTTGCTGTGTTGCAATNTGACAAATAAACTTTACTTACTTCGATATTTCTGGNAAAAAAATCCTACTACTGGTTTTAAGGACGGCGAGATGTTCTGCATCGACGCGCGTAACTACGGCAACGTGTCACGCTTCATCAATCACTTGTGCGAACCGAATCTGATACCGATTCGAGTATTCGTCGACCACCATGATATTCGTTTCCCGCGGTTGGCTTACTTCACGACCAGGGAAATCGTGCCCTACGAAGAGCTGGGGTGAGTTCGATATCCGACTGTTTGTTCGGCGCTGACGGAATGATTCGCGCCGACGTCATGATTTGCGCTGACGAAATGATTTGCACCTGCGTAATGATTGCGCCGACGTAATGATTTGCACCTTCGTTATGATTTGCACATACGTAATGATTCCGATGACGTAATGATTTTGCGACACGTCACCGCGATTACCGTGTCATGAACAATCGTGACGCATTAAAGTGTGAGCGAATAAAAAGGTTTTGCAAATAAAGTGCAGGCGCAGCGCCACGTTGCGGCATCATCGCATTCTGCGAAGTCGTCACACGGGTCGCTAACAAACACATGCGCGAATGTCGTTTAGTCGCTTCGCGCGAAGCTACCTCTTGTTGTTATAACTACGCGCCGCAATCTCCCGTTTTCCTCCAATCCAGCTTCGACTACGGCGACCGCTTCTGGGATGTCAAGTGCCGACAGTTCACTTGCCAGTGTGGGTCGCCGATATGCAAGTACTCGGAGGAGGCGTACAAGAAGAAGGCGGAGCAAATGAAAAAGGGTGGGTGACGGTGTTTGGCTTCTTTTGTTTTTTGTTTGTGTTATCAAAAGTAACGGTGTATGTTTGATTTAAAGAAACCAACGTATTTTTTCGCCCACTCTGAGCTGCAAGCGTAATAATGAGCCCTACGCGTACACAAATGGATTTCAAATCTAACGCCACCAGGTTTCGAACCCGTACCCTGTCGATTGCAATTCCATCGTTTTTCTTGCACCAAGTGGCAATGTTACTTTATTCGCTCATTCGTGCCTTGTTTTTTGCCGCCTTTTGCAGACGAGGAATCTTCTCGAACCAACCTTAGCAACGTCGACAACGAAGAGGAAGTCTGAACCGAAAAGTCGCGTTGCCGTGGCAACGCAACTGTTGTCGATACGTCGTTTCTGTAGCGCCTGTGTGTTTTATCGAAACACTGCCCTTGTTCTTTGCTGCAAGGGCCACGATCCTTCGCTCATTCGCGTTTGCACCCCTACCCCCCCGGTCCCGTGTGTATCATGTGGCGCGCCAATGGAAGCGGAACGACACGCATGATTTATTCTGCTTCGGATGACCGACTTCCGACAAACCTCATGGTTTTGAAGGTCGCGCGATCCCTTTGTGACGCGCGCCGCCAGTCGTCGTTGGTGTGATGGATCAAGTTTTTCGATATTTCAGCCCTTCGTGTCCATCGAACCCCCCACCCCCAGAACGCTTTCTTTTCTGACAATGTCAACCGACTGCCGTTACAAGGTGTGGCAGAAAATGTGGGGTCCGGCCTTGAAACTGACTTAAGTTTTCAGACCTGCGAACGTACTGCCTTGTTTTGTGTCTCGCGCTGAACGCCTGATCGCTTTATCGGTGCCAAATATTCGCAGCCCTGGCCCTGGCCGAGCCATGTTCTGAAAGTGTTCTTTTCTGGTCTCACCAAATGAATGAGGCTTGTCGCGTTTTTTTCACAGAGGGATGGCTTTGAAAACACCTCGCGACCTGAAACATGCAAATGTTATGAAAATAACGTTCGGCCCGGACAGGAGCCACTCGTTGCAGGGTTGTTCGACATTCGGCCCGGCCAGGGGCCATTCGGCGCAGGGGGTTCGAGCGCCAGTCTCGGTACTTGTTCGTTTCACGTCGAAATGTCCTGTTCGTTGTCACGTGATTTGATAACAAGTGACGAAGAAAAGTGAGTCGCTCGTAAACTGCTCACAATATCCTGCTGGTGAAACTATTGCCTCGATCAGAGAAGGGTGTGAAAGGAGCACCGAGACGAAATTTGGCACATCCGGGGCCTTGGACCCAGGCTCGTAGCCAGGTGTTAAGATTTTTTAGGGCAAAATACATTTCTAAGGGGACAAGACTTCTTTTTATTATATTTTTATTAAGTTTTCTAGGCACAACAAAATTTGGGGTGGCGCAAAAAAAGCTGGGAGGCAACGCCCCCCGTGGCTACGGGCCTGCTTGGACCTCTGTCGGCGATGGCCCGTGCGTTATCAATCGGGTCTTGGCGTTGTCCTGTCGAACGAAACAACGCTCGGCATTGTCTGTCGCCCCGTTGCAGGGCGCGTGTAATGGTGAAGAGAGTAAAAGTAATATTTGACGCAGTTTACGTAACAATGCAAACCACCGCAATGGGCGTCGGAAGGAGGGGGAAGCTTGGCCCTCTCCGCATTTTGAATTTGTCATTTTCCTGTCAAATTTTTAGCGAAGAAAGGTTGTCTTCTTAGTTTCAAGTGGGTAAAATGAAATTTCACCACTTCCCCCCGGGGAAGTTTTTCCAGGGATGGTGCAAAAAAGTATTTTACATGCAAAATACTCTACAGCATCCCTGGAAATATCTTTTTGGATCTACTTGGAAATAACCCGCTCTTGTCCCCCTAGAAAAAATCCTTACGACACCCATGACCATCGTCTCGTAACAGGCACCCCGGGGTGCAAAAGATCACAACGATCTTGTTTCTCGTCGCTGGTGATCTCATTCTCAGCTGTCACGGAAAGCAAAATTTCGAGACATTTTGAAGAAGATCGCATCCAGTGTAGATTTGGAAGCTCGCATCCAGTGTAGATTTTGGAAGCTCGCATCAGAGATGAGCGGACTGTGAAATTTTTCAGTCCAGTCCTGGTCCAAAAATTTTTTGAAAATCATCAGTCCGATCCAGTCCTGATCCGCTCGTGTAAAATAATGAATTTTTATTTTGCCTCATGAGGCAAAAGCACCACTGAAGCTTTTTGCCTTTAGCCAAATATGATTGGTTGAAGGCAAAATTGTTGTAGGAGTGCTTTTGTCTCACGAGGCAAAATAAACAGCCTTTGGGCATCTCCAAAGTTTAACAAGGTAGTGTCTATTTTGCCATTAGGAGAATCCGATTGTTTGGAATGGCCAAATGACAAGGACGATGCGGGTTACACTGGGACTAGCATAAGTCCTTGTAACATGACCTAAAACTTAATTTCAGATTAATCTACACACAAAACCTAAACTAACACCCAAACCGGAAATCTAAACCTGAAACTTAATCCGTAAGCGTAAGCCCAAAACCAGTGGTTTCTCAACATTTTTCAAGCAGCGACCCATTTTGCAACTCAATTCAACCTATCGACCCCTTCCTAAATTTTCCAGTCAGACATAGGAAATGCAGTTGTGTTTGCACAATAGAAAATCAAAATGTCTAAAAAAATAACGTACGCTATCACTATGCTTAACAAAAATCATTTTTTAAATTGATGCACATGGCAGCATCAGTGAGCTAGACCCGTACCCAGTCCCGTCGCCCCCGCACCTTTGGTGGGCTTAGCCCCCCCAAATTGAAACGTGAAATACTATAAATAAGAGAGTTTTGGTAGTTTATAATGTCAAGCCCCCCTATTGAAAAGTTTCTGGCGACGGTTCTGCCCGCACCGTTACGAATAACTCGCCAGCACGACTCATTCAAAACTACAATAACTCCCAACTTGGCTACAGCAATCAAATATCTAATTTACGAACGCAGCACATTCTTCGGTCACAAAGTTAATCGTATATTGCCGGACGCAACAGTACTGTAATGGTTGTAATCACACTTAAAACAATTTTGAATGAAAAAGTAGGCTATCAGTTTTGCAGGTAACAGTAGCGCAGCCAGAAAAAGGCCATGGCCTCCCCTGAAACAAAATTGGTCAGATGTTTGCTGGTACCTTTTATCAATTATGAACTGTTTGATAATAAACAGAAGTGATAGTTGGACTCAAGACGACGTCAGTGACTGACCATGTCATCGACTGGCCCATCCCGAACAAAATTCTTGACTGCGCTACTGCCAGGTAATCCTATTATTTTGACTACCACGAAAAGTGGTTCTATGTACGAAATTTAAAATGTGGAAGTAATTATGAATGCATTTATAAGAAGCTCTCGAGGCCCTAGAAAAAAGCAAACAACCCACCGGTTGATAACAAAACCACTGCCCTAAACCCCAAACTTTTTGAAAAAGTAGCCGACATGAAAAGCATTCACATCAAAGGAGTAATCTCTTCAAGCTAAGCCAATGGGAATGGAATGGTGAGAGCAGAACCAACGAACACTTGCACAACAGGCATAGACACTTACTACTCAATTATGTTCACGTTACTACTAGAACTCAACCGCGTATATGGGCAAAGGTGGATACAGTTCGAATGGCAAAATGGTCTCAGCAGAGCTTTTGTCATTGATGGCAAAATTACACTGGCATTTAGCAAATCTGTAAAATCTGATCACAACTTAAATTTTTGATACGTTGAGAATAATCACATTAAAACGAAAAAGCATTTTCTCAGTCCGATCCAGTCCTGATCCGGCCAAAATTGGCTTCAGTCCTGATCCGTGCTCATCTCTGGCTCGCATCCAGCGTAGGTTTTGGACGGCGACAGTTCGTTCGGTTGTTGAAGTCAATCGCGTTTATTTCCGAATTTTTAGGAAGTGATACGAGACCGGGACCTTGAAGTTAAGGCAGTGGCTGACAACTGACGTGCCCATCTACAGTACAATACAGAGGCATCGGGAGCTGTTCATATTCTCACATTTTCAGTATGCATGTAACCACTAGCGTACGGAAGGGGATCACTGTGCCGTGGCCGCCCCCTCAGACCCTAAAAATAAAAAAATGTCTAAGCAGTATTCGGCAGCGTATACCAAAATGTAATTTTAGGTGAATAGCACTTTTTTTTTGAAAAACGTCTCTCAAAGCACAAAATGACTATTTTCTAAAAATTGGGGGGGAGGCATGGCCCCTTTACCCCCCCCCCCCTTGGCTACGACTATGCTTTGGTC
>JGI24159J19872_10011037_pt1 | contig 11849 bp, 7 predicted proteins | sample Ectturendosymbi4_FD_19872 | JGI IMG/M metagenome (IMG submission 19872) | reverse complement strand
TTCGTTTCGTAATATGTCTTTACACAAAAGATCTTCTGCTCCATCGACCAAGGCATCATTAAACTATTTTTTGTTTAATATATAGAAAGGTTAACTATTTTCCTATGAAAATCTGGAAAGAGAAAAATGAATAAGGTCATCGGTAAAGGTTTTAGAAGCTGCCGCTTTGTTTCAACAATTGTGAAACACCCTGTATATGGTTTAAGATAGTCAATCCTTTGAGTATGGAGTATGGTTGAGCATAATGTACTTGAGTTCATTCCCAGATACTGACCCCTGAGGTAACCTTGGTTGACCTTTGAACCAAGATTGATTGGCAGCACCTCTTATGATCACTCATGCAAGACATCATTTTTAACAGCCAATATCTCGAGGAGCTCTGAAGGTGGGATGATATGTGATACCTCATCTGCAAGGTCTATTCAAGGACAATTCAAAGCAAAAATAAAATTGATGGTTTATTGAGTGTTCGTGAAAAAACATGCATGCTAATTCAACCATACAAATCTTATCAAAATTATTAGTCGAAGGTGCAATCCTTGTGCATTTTGTACTCTCTAGTCTTGTTTTCAACTGGAAATGAATTTTTTCAAACACAACCAACAAGCATACATTTGCACTTGGGGTAGTTTGCTGCATTCATGTCTATGCATAACACTTCAAACATGTTTTCATGCAGTGGAAGATGATAGTCAAAGTACAAACAATAAAGTTAAGCTCTATATTTTTCCCAAGCCACAACTATTTCATTCACACATATATCACCAGATATATTGTCCACAAGCAGTCACAAATGAAGGTACATCAGTTTTTACAGAGTACATGTTAAAAAGATATCTTTTTGGCAAATGTAGTGAGCGAGAAAGGCCGTCTGTATGCATGAAGTCTCGACTGTTGCAGGTGTCCACTTCTTTTATCATGCCCATTGCCTATGTACCATATTTCATCATAGACAACACATAAAAATTCATTTAGCCTTTTAAAGTTATTGCCGCATGTCGTTCGATGTGAACATGTAGTAAAATGTACAGTATATGAGAAGAGCTGGTCAGACAGGTTCTTGTGTAGGATTGTGCTTTGCGTTCAAACGTTAATGGATACAACGGTCCAAAAAGTGAATGGGTAACCGTTTAGAGACCACATTCGTTTAATATTAACTCCTTAGACACTGTGCAGTTCCAAACAGCGGGCGTTTCCATATACACGGAGTAAAGAAGCCGTAAGTTTCATTTCCTGTGTAACGTTGCGAAACTAGTTCATTTTGAGAGTAAAATCCTGTATGTGTGGGTTTCGTGAAAAGCGAGGCACTAAAACAGGATGGTGATTTTTTAAGGAAAACACCAAGAAAAAGCCTGTATGCGTGGGTTCCTCAAAGTGGGAGTGTATGAAGCCTGTTGGCGATTTCTTAATNAAAACATCAAGAAACTGGACCATGTTGAATGAAAGCCTGTATGCGTGGGTTTTGCGCAACTGTAGATCATAAACCGNTTAGTGATTACTCAGTAAAAACAAAGAAAATGGAGGCAGTTACTCAGTTTCAGTTTCCTGCTTTTTCACCTCACGAGAGGTCGTGGTTTACAGCTATTTTCAGCAAACAAGTACATTTCTTCCAATTTCAAGTAACTTCACTCCACAGGTGAAACAAGCAAGGAATCAATCGCAGATTCCTCCAATTTCGTGTTGGAAAGAATAGTTTGTATCGTTCAATTTTCTATTCACACTCTTTCTAAATTAATTGATATTCAAACAACAGGAAAAAATTACGACAGAAAGAAGAGCTTTGCCTTTAAGCAGATGGAGGCTAAAATTCAATGCACTGTGTTCAAGGCCTGCTAGATACACATTCTACGCGAATCAAGTGATTACGCACTGAGGCTGATCACAGAACATGGCTGTTTGCTACACGGGCCTAAGAAAATTTGCGTTATTATTGTTCTCCCATAAAAAAAACGATCCCTGTTGACAACTAGCAACGCACGGAGCTTGGTTAAAAACGCAGACGACTTTTTATGTATTGTTTACTTGTATTCGGTGCGACCATCATGGCTGTCTACCTCTGGTTAAACTACTGGTCACTGGTTTAAATTCGATTTTCAATGCATTTTCTGTGCACAGAGAGTATACACGATTTGTTGCTGTGTACTTGTCAAGTCCGTGAAAGCCGTTTCAACACAGCGATATATAAACTGCGGTGTAATGCTTCTTTTACGAGTCGGTTGCATGTGAACCTTGTATCGTTTTTGCAGAGGCGGACAAGCGGTTTTGCGACGATTGTGTTGCTACAGATGCGGACTGCAGCGAAAGCAGCGGGGGTAAGTAACACGACACGTGCAGCTTTCAGAATATTTCATACGAAGAAATATATGACTTGTGCAGTGAATGCCAGGATCTGTTGTAGCCTGATTGGCACAAATTTTGCATGGATTTCTACAGTGCTACAGCGCATAATTGGGTGTTATCGTTTTCATTGCAGCTTACGATGGGCATGAGAAAGAAAACGTTCATTCGAGTAAGTTTCAACCTTGATTTTGACGCAGGTTTTGCTGGCAGTGTGATGGTTGCATGTATTTGGGTGACTAAATGCGTCACTTTCCGTAGCTCGCAGACCTGGAGGTTTAATAGAATGCATCGAATCTGCGTGCCACATATTAGACCCATGACTACCGGGGTTGACTTGACTGTAGCTGCGATTGCGTTAGCAGCAGAGCGTTTATGATTTGAGCGTCTGCGATGGTGATGAAGAATAACAGGCGAGGCAGCGCAACGGTATTTAAATCGAAGCTTGGATGTGGTTTAAAGTTTTGACAAATGTGACCAACTGCCCTTGTCATTCTCTGATATCTTTACACACAGTTACGCTAACACGGCGATGACTTGGTTGATTTCGTATTTATCTACATGCTTAACTGACATTAATGCTCTACGGCTTACGATTACATGAGCCGAAAGTTCCGCCACAGCATACAAACATTTTAAAGAGCGTTTGTAACTGTAATTGCTGCAAAACCTTTATAAAAAAAGATTCCAGCAGTTTTCGGTGTATTGGTTCTACACAAAAAGTTGCTTCTTTCCAGCACTCTGCGACCCTATGCTGGTTTAAGACAGCGTGAAGAGTAAATTCAGGCTTCTCTTTCTCTGTGGCAAACCCTGGAGCGGTTGTGTGTTAATAAAGTTAGCGTAAACCAAGGAAAAACCAAGCCAAGTCATTTTCTACGCCTCGTCAGAATTGCGCTAAAACGAAGATATGTCTGGAACGATGGCACTAAACTCAGCTACTCAAACTGAAACTTATACAAAATCTGCCTAAAATAAAATGTTTGGACCTGCTGCCATATGTCGAAGTCTTTCGGGCAGACCATTTCATTAATCTCAAATTACAAAAACTGCTCGAGCCCGCGCAGAGTTGTGTATTCTCAGGTGGGTAGTAACGTTGTCCTTGTTGAATACGAGGGAAAATGACGAATCCACCTTGTGGTAAGTCTTATGCAATAATGATAAGGAAGTTAATATCATTATTACAAACTTGTGATGATATCCTTTACGAAAAAATTGCATCACGACACTGTTTTCAAGCAAATGTTGAAACCCACGGGATATTCACAGATGGCTGCTTCTGTACATGAAAACGCACCGTTGCTTTTACAACGGTGCGTTTTCATGTACAGAAGCAGCTGTATGATCCAAGCTTATTGCGGTTTAACATCAGCAATTTGCACTGAAAAGGCCCTTTTTAATATGGGCGAACATCTAAAGTTTTTTTCGTGGTATGTGTAAGTAATTTAGATGCTTTTATCACAACAAATGATGTTGCTTTCAGGTGGTGAGCGATTGCTGGAATCGCTCGCACTCTTTTCTGAGTGTTTGTTTTCTCGCAGTGTTGCTCATGCATTGATGTTCACGCATGAGCTTTCTCCATATGTTGTATAGGTTGTACGTGTTTTGCGCATTTCTTGTGTACGGCAAGTAATCTGTCCAACATGAACCTTGGTTTTTCTGTAAACAGATGAATTCAATTAAAAGATTTTTGTAGTTTCAAGCGTTCATTCCCTACTCTGCCATTCTGACTCATGTTTTTTCAGAAGTTGCTCAAGTAATTTTTACCTGTCTGTTGCTGAGCGCGACTTTACCTTCAGTCAAAAAACAACTGAAAATAGTACGTAATTGCCGGTCTACGGTACATTCTGCGGATGTGCGGCTGTTTTATCGGAGGGAGAGTAATGGAATCGCTTGTTCTTGTGCTGGCGATGGGGCATAATTTGCTCAAAACCTGAGCCAAACGAACAAATCGTTCGCAGTGAAGTGTTACGGGTAGGGCTGGGTTCTTTTAAGTAAGTAATTACTTACTTACTTTAACTAATTTTGCCATTGCTTGATGTTTCGAGTAATTTGCTTTTAGAAAAATTAGGATTTCAGAAGCCACATCTGTTGCTGTTAACACAATATTGTACATGACATGCACGATTACACATAAATTAAGCCATTGAAGCGAATAGATTTCTTACCTGCACGGAACTGTTTTTGAGTCACAATTGTTTGATTGTCCTCGTGATTACGTTTAGGAGAGAAGCTCATTCCTTAAATTAAATCGCGGCCAACAGGTGCGAATTTTGTCTGAACCGCCCATTATTTGATTTAAAAACTGCAATGCTTTTGATGTGCTTGCGCATGTTTTTAAGTCTAAAGTCGATTTTCATGATTTGCTTGAATTACTTGAGTACTCTGTTATAAAGTACCTATTACTTAAACAATAAATTCTTGTTACTTGAACCCATCCCTAGTTATGGACGTGCTTCCGTATTTCAGCTGTTCATCAACCTTGAGACACTTCCATTAGATGATTGCCAGGCATTTGGTAGCATAAAAACGGGCTCATTTTTACTTCATGCAAAAGCACATCTGAAAGGGTACAGTGATGTGAAGAAACGTCGCCAGCCCCCACCCCAGCACGAGGCTAGAGCTGAGCTATAGTGAAGCGTCTTTTCGTGAAAATCAAGATTATTTTTATTAATGACTTTCAATCGTTCACTTTTGCCTCATTTAAGGCAAGCATGGAGTGTGGTTTGACAACATCTTTTGCTGCAGAAACAAAGGTTGACTTGCGAAATGTCGTTCCTGTTGATTCGTCTCCGAAGACCGTCAGTATCGTCGTGCTGGTTTTTGGGATACTGGAAGCCGCAGTCGCTTTGATTATTGGTAAAAAATGCACGCATTTTCGTACATTCGATGCAAGTCGACGTTGCTGTCTTGATTTAGAAAACTTAAAAAAACACAGACGCACCAAAAGGTGGCCAAACGAAGGTCGTCACTAGTCTACAGATTCACTGCTACTTCATCCTATTTCAACTCTTCGTGCTCTACGCAATCATGTGGTTTCGTATTGCATCACTTTTTTTCTGCCTAAAAAGCGTATTTTTGGCAGTTGTAAATGACGTGCTTCGTGCGAAATTACTTATCTAAATAATGTACTGTTGCCACGGATGCTCGGAGAAGTTTTGCTTGCTGCAGCAATTTCTGTTTGCTAATTGTTTTTCAGTGCGTTAGTGTGATGTTTTACAAAGCAATTTACACTACCTACACAAAATCTGCAGGTCCATCAACCTTGCGCCATATTGTACGAGTAGTTTGTGCACTGCGTTTATTTCGTAACGACGGAACAACTTAAACCTGTTGAACTGCAGCGGTGGGTCAGGTCTGATTACCAACTGCTCTCCAGTTCCCTAACTTTTTATCAGCGTTGATTTACTTTCTGACGAAAGTTATCTCACAGCATTGATAGTACCACAGTCACGTGTTAGAAAAACCGCATGCAGCTTTATCGCTGTTGAACGTACTGGCCTGCCACAACGACCACCAGTGCAACGCGTTTCGTAGTTATTGACAAAACTGGCGTCCCTCAGCCAATGGAGTGCGGTGGCGTGGTGTGTCTCACAGTATCCGCACGTTCCGAACTAAAGAAACAGTAACAACTTCTTAGCGGCGCCGAATTCACGTCGTCATTTGCCGCTAATTTAGGCAAGTTTGTTTTTTCAGCGCGCGACGCGCGCTCAGCCATGACGAGCAACGTTATTTGTCTGTCAGACAACGAAAAACTGTTTGGTTGAGATTTCCTCGTCCTGTGCGAACCGTCTATTTTAATAAGTCGTATGCATTTGCCGACTTGGAGTAAATGAACGGTGCACAACCTGACGGCCGCATGCGACCTTCGATAATGAAATTTGCGGCCGCCCACATGTAATTTAATATAAGATTTGGCGGCCGTGCTGGCGTATATTGAAGCAAAACAAACGCAAGGCAAGAAAATCAGTCGACACGATGCGTAACAATCTCAATGGTGATGTCACAAAGAGTTATAGAATGAATACGCAATTTATGTTTGAATGTTTTCTGTGTTGGTTGGCACTTGGCAGTAACCTATTCTTATCTCATAAAAAAAACAAACAAACATAACTCGAACTCAATGGAGGCCGTACTTCATATAAATAAAAGCAATGCGGCCGGCAATAGCAAAAGGTTGTACACCCCTGGAGTAAATGCACTATCATGAGCATTTTTGCGATATCGTCGAAACCGCGCTATTTGCCCTGCGTCACATTGCGCAACAGCAATGTGGAAACGCTGTTGGCACACTTCCCTTTTTGTTGAAAAGAAAGTTTTGCTATGATAAGCAAAGATGGTTCAGCAGCCAAAGAATTGGTTGCGAATGTGCTGCATTAATTACTGCGTTTCCGGTGCTTAAGCGTGGAATAGTTGCTGTGCTGGCAAAAATTTTCTTGTTGAGGTTCAACGCCTTTTCACCCGGGGTTACACGTCAACCGAACTTGCACAAATTGCTGTCGTGACGTGTAGCTTACGGTCACTCAACCACATCGTTCCGTGCGAAGAACAAAGAAAAGCAACTCTGTCGTCTCGCCAATGAGAAAACAAACGTGCGAATGGCGAGTTTCTAGTTGTAGCACTCTGCATCGCTGAGCTATTCAACTATCGAGGGTGCCGTAAATTGAAACATGTTTTTTATTCTACAGTTATCTTCATTTGCCGCAGATACTGCCCTACTCGACATGCAACTGTGGAAGGTTAGCCACAACTCTGACTGATTTTATCAGCTGAATATTCGGCGTTTTACGGTTTGCCATCTCATCGATGTCGGCTTGCCGGCTAATCGATGTGAACTTTTATTCGCAATCAGTTAACCGTTTACAAGGCTGTATTCTTTTGCAAGTAATGAAGCGCGTTGTTATTGTGAGGTTTAAGCGCACGATTGCGCATCGCTCAGACGGTTGCTTTTCATTAAGCAGTCTTAAAGGCTTGCTGCGAGGTTCGAGATTGCAAAGAGAAGAACTTCACTCACCTTGTCCGCGACCACTGCTCTGCCTCACCACTGCTGCTGGTCCGCCTATTGCAGGCCCGCAACCAGGAAGGCAAACCGGGCAATTGCCACCCCAAAATTTTTCGAGAACATTTTCGAAACGCTTGAACTTCTTTGTTGTTTGGTACAACAGCAAGTGACAACGATTTCGCCCCCCCCCCTAAACAATATAAGCTGGTTGCGGCCCGGCCTATTGCATGAAACGAAAGCAAACATGACATCAGTTTTGTTTCGCAGGCGACACGCTGCTCCTGATCAATTCCTTCGACGAAGAAACGTCTCTTCAGGACGACGCCAACGGACTCGCTTCCAAGCTCGCTCAAAGCGCCGCTGGCAAAATCCGCTTCAACCTCCACGAGCGAAATTTCGCCGACCTGGATCCTGTATCGTGGACTTCAGACCGGATGCACGACAGCCGCCATGTCGTGTTCATTTGCACCCCTGTCGGAAAAAAGAAGTTCGATTGCTGCCAGCAGTCACCCGGCACAGCCGTGCCTGTTCTCAATCCGTACGTCGTCGGCCTGAAGCTGGCGCAGGCCTGGGTGCGGGACTCGCCATTTCAAAGCCCGAAGCGCATAACCTGCGTCTACTTCGAGCCTGATCACAACGAGTGCGTTCCTGATTGCTTCAAGGACAGACGCAGGTTCGGCAACGTGAAAAAGTTTTGTCTCAGAAAAGATTCCGACAGATTCTTCAAGTACGTCACAAACAAGTCCCCCACCCGGAAACCCGACGTGAAGCCGACCGCACCCGACTGCTCCCGAGAAGAAAGAGTCCTGCTGGCTGGCAACGCATATTTGTGACTCGGTCGCTTGTCGTGGCACTCACGTCTGTGTGAGTGCCACCCTATTGAAACGGTGCTCGGATTGAACAGTTTTGGTTGGTATTTCTGAACAGTGATTGAAGGAGCAAATGTTGTTGCTCTCGTCTTCTGTGTCGACTTACGAGCCAACCAAATTTTGATGTCGTTATCTGGGCTTTGCAATACTTGCAAAGCAGGCATAGCAGTTTTGACGGCATTAAGTTTTCTTATTTCATTACACAATCTTTGCTAAATACTTTTTCATTTCTTCTGTTTTAGTTCTGTGTTTTCTTTCATCGCTTCACCTGCTCGTCTTTTGTCTGATCCTCTCGTAAACAATGTCAGTCGTATTTTGTGTGTATGCAATGCAGCTTTGGCAAATGACGGCATGCGAACTTTCTAAGGAGCTCCATACTTTTTAAACATCCTAAGTCTTCAACTTCGTAAGAATACAAACAGTGTTTCTTGGCATTAGACCTTCTTCAATCGAACTTGGTTGCTTTGAACTTTTTCCCAAGCTTGCGGAGGTAAGAAAACGCAAAAAAAAGTTCTTGCAAAAAGCCGGAAAAGGTTTAGCCCAAGGCACAGCAAAAAAGCTGTACGTGGGCTTTCTCATTATGGGCTGATGGTGTCAACTAAAAAGTTCCATTTTCTAACTGGCAGAGTGGTTTTTGCTCCTGAATGGAACTATAACCGTATACACGAAGGTGTGGTATCACAATATTTGTGCCACGCACATGTTCCTTTTTAAAGCGTATTGTGCTGTTCCTTAAGAAAACTTCTGACGTCGAGCGTTCTGCTGTGTGTATGCAACAAGTGAACTTAAGTCCGCCTCGTTCAAAGAAAAGAGTAGTCTCTTTGTCATAACGTTCATGTTTTGAGACATGTACATATTGAGCATTTGCAGAATCGTTGAGTGTGCGTGTACATGCAAAAGTAATGTTTATTTTGCGCTAATCGTTTTACATTCCATTGCATACTGTTCGCGATAACTTTCTAATGCTTTTACCTCATGCTTTGGTGCAAGAATGCGAAAGAAACACATGCAACGGTTTAGTGGCAAGCGTGATGCAGAATCATCAGAATAGATTAATAATGACAAGGTATTTTTTACCTTCTTGCCATGCAGTAAACGGACGTGGATTAGTTTAAACTAGGTACAACAAGTGTATTGTGATGGTTGTTAGTTCTGTTTCTTTTTAGGTACGGAGCAGCAAGGTTTACTTTGGCGTTGCAGACGTGATTTTATACAATCTTCATGATTGATTTTATTACAATCTTCTTCAATCTTCAGTTTGGTGCCAACTTTTATCTTGCTTACAATTCATATGATTGCCTTTAAATGTGGCCCATGCACTGATTCATCTTACAGTGATATTGCGTTCGTGAATACAAAAGGCATTTGCATTTCGTGAAAATCTATTTTGCTTTTTTTGTTTCGCTGAAACTAAAAACTGCAATATCCACTGTTACTATTCGGTCTTTTAAGCCGCCGACACTGCGTTCGCGTATTTGACCTGCCGGACGGTATGCTTAAAACTGATTTTGAATCCTGGTTAAGCCTCAGTTCTGCGGCAGCATCGTTTAGAAATCTTGACATGAGTGAAGGCCAAGAAATCTTTCCTGGTCGTGTATTTGTGGGGCATATCGCAGCCTTCAGAAATAACTATCGCCATGCTGACGAATTTTGAAGGTTGGGAGAAAGCCATCATCTGCAGAACCTGATGCGAAATGTTGCAGAGTTTACTTGTGACGAGCAATTTTTCAAAATTAACCGTTTCATTTCCCGAATAATTGACAAATTTAGTGCCGAATTTTCGCAACGTACCTGAATGACCTTCTGACTTGCTGCAAGTGATGGGCGAAATTTTCCACAAAGACCTGTTTTCTGCTCTGCGATCAGACGCTGAATTTTTGACGTTTTTTTACAATATCTTTCACGTTATTTTTATTTTCGCTTAATTGGAGCATTCAGTTTATTCCCAATCCTTAACAGTACATTTTGTTGGTTTTGACGCCGCTGCTGAAATGTCAAGGTGGAATGTTAAAAAAGATGACCGCTCCGTTGCATAACCAGAAAACATGCGACGCCCGCGACGATCATAAACTTAACCGTCGGCCATAGCTTGATGACTCCATGGTATTGTTGCAAACACAGTATTTTCAATTACCCCAAGTAAAGTTTCCTTTGAAATATTTCGTAACTATATCGGTTCAGAATGTAACTGCTGTAGCGGCGAAGCGACCGGTTGTACAATGAGTCTTCCTTGCCCGTCGTTGCGCTTCTTCACACGTTCTTCTTACACCATCACTCATGGTCGCCGGACGGTTGTGTTGTGCACTGTATTGTAGTGGTATTAGTTTGGTGTTTTGCGCCTGGCGCGACTTTAACTTGTTTTGTTTCGTCCGCGGAAAAAGAGCAAGACCTTCAGAACGAACTCCCTGAATAATAGAACAGTTCACAAGGTCTCTTGTGATTTTTCTTTGGCACAACCCGCTGCTCAGACGGATGATCTAATTGTGAAGCGCCGAGATTACCGACTATTGAGTTTCTTACCTTGTGCTGGGTTGGATATAACTATGTTTATTTTCGAAGTTCGAATGTTGTTTTGCCTTCTGTGGTTGAGATGAAAAGCGCTTCGAAACGAAGGTTGACGCATGTTTTCGGTAATTGGGATGGTGTTAGTTGCGGTGTACATGTTATGTCAATTGAAGGAGTGTGCTCGATTATCCTGTGAAGTAAATTTTGTAACTAGCGCCCCGTGCTCACCCGCTTTGATTACTCTGCGCCATTCTTGAGTTGCAGGTTTGATGAGACTGCACAGTGCACAACTGCCGACAACGCCTGTTCACGAATGTGATTTTTTTTTAATCTGATAAAGGTGCTAGTGAACACTTGCATCTTTCTTGTAACGAAGTGACGACATGTCACGTCAGAATCTGCTCAGACGAATGACCGAGTTTGACGATTGAGTGTATTGTCAGATGCCTCCGTCTGATGTTAAGGTTGGTTGTAAGAAGTCGTTGCCTACGCCGCACAGTGAGTTGGTTGCCAGATGCGAGCAGGCCTTCGCGTTGAACAGCATGCTCTGTTTTCGTAGTAAAGTTCATTAGATAACGTGGCTTATTACTTTCTTAACAAAGCTATAGACATGTTTGTTGTGTTGAAAATAGTTGCAGTGGCGTAGCTAGAGTGTGGGCTGCCCGGGGCGGTCCTTGAGTTTGGCGCCCCCAAAGCCCATAATACATATTGCACAGTGACTGGTTCTTAAAGCTTTGTATATATACAGTAGAACTCGTCTAATTCGCTTCATTCGTCACTTTTTCGTCGGTCCCGGCAGAATCCCGATCTTTTGTGTACATTTCTGTTCGTCAATTTGCTTAATTCGTCACCTCTTTCTATCCCTGAGATGCGTTTTGTTTGTCTAGTTCGTCATTTGCAGTTTCGCTTTTGATGTCTAAGCGGCTAGTACGTATGGGAATTCAAATAAATTAAGGATCTTTATCTGAGAATTGTTGCACCTGGCAATTTGTTTATCGAATTTATGCACGAGGTTCAAAGTGCGACCCGACTCCCCATTGAGAGAACGCGGAAAAGTTTATTAAAGATTTAAAAGGTGCTTGATTATATGGAGGAGTCCAGATAGAGCAGAGGAATTAATTGTTGTATTCAACCATAAC
>JGI24159J19872_10011034_pt1 | contig 11850 bp, 5 predicted proteins | sample Ectturendosymbi4_FD_19872 | JGI IMG/M metagenome (IMG submission 19872) | reverse complement strand
CTTTTAGCTTCGAAAAAATTTTAGTAATGTCGTTGTAACTAGCCACAGTTCGTGTGTTTTTCTTTACTTGTTTTCAAGTGCCAACATTTCGCTTGTGCGATTTGTCTTGCATTTAAAGGACTGATGATGCGTTGGAAAACACGAAACTAGTTTCCCCGTCAATAAACTGTGACTGATTTACTTGCCGCCATCTTTGTTGCCTTTAACTATGAAAAATAGATACACTTGCAAGTTTAATCGTCGCAGAAGAATGAAAGCAGAAAGCAGGCAGATCCCTCAGAAGCTTGCCACAAGGCTGAAGTTTGCTTACTGTCGTTTCATTGTTTTTTGAGACTCAGATTTACAACCCACGTGAAGAACGAAGTTTGGTACTGACAAAAATGTCCTGTTTTCACAGATTTTTATCGCGGTTTTAGAATCGGGATTGCAAAGCAGTTAATATCGATTGATTGTAAAATGAATTGACTTGTAAATATGAGTTGGTAACTGAGGGCGTTCCAACATCACCAGGTCTCGATAAACTGTAAGAAACTAGGTATCGGAAAAGCCATCCCGCAATACTGACATTTAGTGTTAAAGCAATGGGTGAAAGTTCCGCAGCAGGATGCTTGACAACTTGTTTTAAAATTGCCGATCGATTGGTCAGAGTTGATCGGTAGAAGTAGTTTCATCGTTAATGTAAACAACAATGGTGTGATTAACGTGAAGTTTCATATATTTTGAAGATGGTGGTTGGTTATTAGTCCATCCAAACTTGTTTTAAACCAAAACAGTGAAGGGGAAAACTGTAAAATACTCTTCTATAATCCAGTGTCTATGTTTTTCCAGATTGCATTGAGTAGGAAGTAATTTAAGGGCTCTCTTTACGTATAAAAATGTTCTATTAAGTGATCTTTTATTTAGATACCTGACTACAGGAACGCAGTGATTGTTGCAAAAACACCAGCTTCCGCCAAGAAAGCGCAGTCATTCGCTGAGCGCTTGAGGCTGGGCATAGCGGTCATCCACGGCGAACCGCAGGAGTTTGATTCGGATAATTTGGAAGATGGTCGACACTCCCCGCCCCCCCAGATACTGCTGCCAGCGAACAGTAGTGAGTCAGGAAGCCAGGAACCGTGGGTTGTTGCTCCAGGTAACGAATGTTACTTGGCACTGATAAAACTAGTTGTTTCATAAGTTTTGGGTCTTTTCAAGTTGATGTTTGCTTTATTCATCAGGGCGGGTCTAACGCAGAGGTTGGCAACACCAGGCCTTTAGCCCGGATACGACTTATCTCATGTTCCAAACAGACCTAATGAACTTTTAGTTAAAATTATTGCCTCCGACAGCAATGTATGTTTTTTCCTGTTAAAACAGTTAGCCTAGTACTGTCTGCCCAACTTCCCGTAGAATCATGTGTGTGGCATTAACACTAAGTGCTCTCCGTGGAATTGTTGCGCTTGTAGTTGTTGGTAAAGGTAGCAACTGACGATTTCTGAAAATAATGAATCCGTCAAATCATCTCTGCCCCATGGTGCGAAATCAAGTGCCTGAAGGGTTGCACACAACATTGTCGTGCAACGTGAGTGAGTGATTGGAACAAGTAAGGGTATCCCCAGGGTACTGCTGTTCTTGCGGCTAAACGTCGTGACCCCGATGTGGAGCCGATTTTCATACTTTTACTTGTTCGTTTGTGTCTCAGAGTCGAGCCATTCGTCGCAGGCAAACAAGAAGGCTGAAATGATGGGCCGGGACCGGCCCCGAATGGTGTCAACCGGACATTTCGACGCGTTGGAAATACCGAGTAAGTTGAACGAAATGACTGACGGGGTCAGATTTTGTTCCGTGTGGTGTTTAGAGCGGTCTGCGACAATTTTACGAAAGTTCTCAATCGACTGCTAATCACCTGAACAGTCTTTAGTGGAGCGGCGGTTATGTATGCATGGCTATACAATACCTACATGCCTATACAATATTTGCCTGTCTATACAATATATACATGACTATACGATATATTATATATGGCTATGCGATATATATATGGTTGTACAATATGCACATGGCAGGGTTTTAAGGTGTTTTNGGGACCCGATTCGGGCCCCTAGAATGAGGGAAATCAGGTCCTTGCAGTTCCGCACCAGGTACCTAACATTTTCCTTAAAAACGTGCACATAGCCATACAATGTATGTATGGCTATAGGATATATACATGTCATATAATATATACATGGCTATGTAGTTCGATTTCAAGCGAGGTTTGCTTCGAAAATAAAGTGTGGTTTGAGTTGGTTTCCAGATCGCCTCATCCATCCAATGATTAAAACTGTATTTTCGTTCGGCGCCAACTAGTGGAGGGGCTTCACATTACGTTATGGAAAGTTCGTTACTGGCCTGGAAAATTGGTCAGCGTTTCAGGCTTATAAGAGTGGGCTGGTGTGAAATTGAAATGGCTTGTTTTTTATCATTGACTATTCAAAATCAAGCTTAGCAAAATTTCTCCCCTTTCCATACTGAATACTTTCCGTTGCAGTGCTAACGGCCAAAGAGAAGCCCCCCATCAACGTTGTTGGTGACGTGGGCGGAAAAATCGCAATCGTAGTGGTAAGTCTACTTGATATGTGTTGTTGTGTGCGGCTGTGGCTAAATCCAATGCTTTTTGCTGCTGTTGTGTGAGATTTTTCTGCAAAATGTACGTTTTTAAGTGGTTCTGTAAAAGTAGAGGTTTTGATCTGATCCGCAAAAATAAAGGTTGAAAACTACGGTGTAAGACATTGACAGAGTAGGGTTTAATGACGAGACAATGCAGTCGTATTAGCTGCAAGCACATGTTTATCTTCAATATGCTGTTGCCAGGACGATATAATTGATGACATCGATCCTTTTGTTGCCGCGGCCAACATCTTGAAAGAGAGAGGAGCTTACAAGGTTAGTTGTGCGTCGTCCTTTGTGTAACGTTTAACTTTATTTTGAATCATCCTTTGAGCACCCACCGCATCTCCAAGCCAAGTACTACTCACTAGACTAGATGAAAAGCTGGTTCAACAAAATCAAGAATTTTTAAATTTATCGCGGGCGTTCGCGTTTGTTTATTTTACCCAGTCGCTGTAAATGTCTTGGCAATACAAGGACCATGAGAAAATGAAAGGCTGAAAGCATCATCGAATACCTGGTGGATCGTTTAGGATGCTGTATATGTTGTTGATATAAACCAGGGGTCCCAAACACGCGGGCCACATGTAGCCCGCCAGGGCATTTTGTGCGGCCCGTGATGCTTTTTGGCAATTTTCAAATAATTAACATATATGTTATTTACTTTATTCACCGATGTTTGAAAGTGCTCGGCCAGCAAGTGAACAAATTCCTTTTAAACGGACGTAGAGACAGCTTGGAATGATTTGCCTTTAACTCACGATACCTTTCGCAGGAAATAAGATGTAAAGCTGTTTTTGGTAAGGTTGAGATTGCGCCACTGTTGCGTCAGCGTCATAATCCGGCCCTCGGGGTACTTTGTAAGGCCTCATTTGGTCGTCGGAACAATTTGAGTTCGAGACCCCTGATGTAAATAAACATATTGCTAAATGTGCAGGTGTACGTGATGGCCAGTCACGGCATACTCTCCATGGACGCGCCCAGAGTCTTGGAAAATTCATCGATTGACGAGGTACTGTTGTTCAAGTCAGGGCCGCAACCAACTGATATTTTCGGGGGGGAAATACATACGTTTGTGAAAATTTTGGGGGGGTAATTGCCCGATTGCCCCCCCTCTGGTTGCGGGTCTGGTTCAAGTAGTGTTCTCTTAGAATCTCTTCACTGTTCGACCCACAGCCATTTCGCTACCTTTTCCTGAAGAGCTTTGCAGTGATTGTGTTGTGACCTCCCGCCTGTCCTGTTCTACGGAGTATTGGTTTTTGGTCAAACTCGTTACGCTGCAGAGTTGAGGTGATACCGAAGTAATTGGTATCACCGAATTTTCATTCAGGGCAGTTGATTTTACGGGAAGTCTTATGATTTGCGCCTAAGATCGTATCTCCTGTTTGCGATAGCCCACTGGTATGAGCTTCGCGAACGATTTTTCCACAAAATCGAACAATTTCACGGTTACCCTGACAACTTTGTTGCGAAAAGACGCATTGAAGTTATGCTTTTCGTGCTGTTCAAAAAAGCAGTTTCGCTACGTGTTCAACCTTTTTAGGTGAAAAGCAGTGTGAGACGTTCGCTCGTGCATTTGTTTATGAGCAGCTGTGCATGTTACGGGGTCACTCTAGGTCAGCAGGGAGCTGTGCCTGTGTCGAGGTCACTCTGGGTCAGCAGGAAGGAGTTGGATCTCGGATCTGTTGAAAATACGACAGAAAATTTTCAAATTGCCAACGTGGTTTTCGCAACTTCTCGCTCACCGGACACCTGCGTCCATTCTTTTATCACTCAGTTGTTCCAAAATTGTGTCTGACGTCGAATGGTTTATCTCTTGTTTNGCAAACAAAAAATTGCTTGCAGTTCTGTTGTTTTTAAAGCAACACGCTTCCATGCTCAAGTGCTGTGTTCAGTCAGGCAGTTTTAAGCAGTCCGGGGTCAAACTTGCATGAAACTTACCCCAGTCCTATTCCACTGACGCATAAAAAAGCGTTTTTTGTAACAAATCTGTGGAAGCGCTGGTTTCACACGTTCGCGTTGCCTCATCATTGAAATTTCAAACACAAACAAAATGACGTGATGCGTTGCGCAGGTCGTCGTCACCAACACTGTGCCCCACGAACTACAGAAGCTTCAGTGCCACAAAATAAAGACTGTCGACATCTCCTTCATCCTGTCCGAAGCGATACGACGAATACACAACGGTGAGAGCATGAGCTACCTCTTCCGCGACATCTCCATCGACGACTGAACGCCCGCCGGATGACCGCCCTCCTCCCCCCCACTTGCTGACGTGTCAGTCGCTCGTTGGTTTCTTCAGCTTCGCTCGCATTTCGAAACCAGTTCTGTTCCATCGCTCGTCTCGTGCGTTTTGTTTTTGGTTATTTGCTTGGTCCTGGTGCGACCAGGTATTGCTTGCTGCGCAACGGTTTGTATTTGAACATTGGGGGAGAGTTTTTGGTGGGGGGTGCGCCGGTCGATTCTTGTGTCCGAAAGTGTTTTTGTTTCTTTTACTTCTTTTATCGCAATGACGCTCTCGAAATGGCCTCGGCGCGCCAAAAAGCACGTGCAAATGCACCCCGAGTATCTTTTCGAACGTCGGATTAGTGGTTGTTTTCCTCAATCATCCGTTCTGGATTCCGTGTCTGTAGATATCCGTGCTTTGCAGTGACGTCAATTTTCACGGCGATTCAAAACGTGTTGAGGGCTGCTTTGTGCATTCGCTTTTGTGACGTAACAATGAGTTGCAAACGATCTTAGCCAGTCAGACTCCTACCATAGTATTTGTTTAGTTTAAATCGGTGACATCTTGCAGTGGCTAGATGCGCCTGCCCGCGACTCTTGCTTTAACATAAGAAAGCGTTCAATATCTGCCAGATGTGCATGACTCGCCGGTCAGAGTGGTTGACTCACAAGTCCTTGTAGCTGCTGTTTCTAGTGAGATCTATTTTTGTGTTTTTCCAGACAAGAGCGAAGTTAACCGCCACAGTCGCAGCAGAATTGAGGCCAGTCCCCCGAATAGTGGCCACAAGAACCAGCCAGTCCTGCCATCGCACTCGCCGGGCGCTTTTCTTAACACGAGCTTGCTGTTGGTGTAATAAAAACGAACATACCTGAAAAACAAAAGTAATTTGTTTTATTGCACTTTTTGATTTGATTGTTGAGTGAAGAATGAGGCAACATTCCCTGGCATAGCGCAGCCAGGGGGGTGCCATGTCTCCCAAATTTCTAGCATAACTCGTCATTTCGTGCTTTTGAGAGGCGGTGTCCCAAAGAAAACACTGTTGTTTGGTTGAGTAAAAATTTCCGCCCCCCCCAAATTTCAGACTGGCTCCACCAATCATCCCTGGTTCGATGCTGAGCAGAACACGTGCTGTCGATCAGTCTTAGTCGAGTTAAGTTGAAGCGCTCGAACGGACTTCGTTCATCGTCCACATTCCTGCGGAGACATCGCAGTGTTGATGAAATGGCCTGAATGCGACTCATGCTCGCGGTAATCAGTGCCAAGGGAAGTCGTTCGAAGAACCAATTTTGAGCCATCGCGAAGTTCTTCCGGAAGGCATCTTCACAACATCGCAGGCCATTGTTTTACGCTGCTGTTCGAGGTTGTAAAAGGTGCAGTGTCTTCGCAAGGGGAGACCTGGCGAGCCCTCGTACCTGAAGGCAGGGGCGGAGTTAGGGGGGCCACTGCCCCCAAAAATTTTTCAGGTCTCTTTCTGAAAGTCCTACACAGACCATTGACAGCTCCCCTTGTTGCAAAACTGGCCCCTCCAGTGTCCCTTCCCCAAATGAAAATATCTGGTTAGTGCAACTAGATTCTTGTCGAGGTTGATAATTGTTGGCAAGTTTTGCGGAATTTAAGGAAACGTTTTAAACGCTGTTACTTCTCCCGAAGATCGGAGGACCAGTCTGAGGTTCATAAAAGTTTGGTGCAAGGTCCAGAAAACTTTAAACATTTCCACAACTTGCGAAGAGTTGCGTGAGGGGCCGTTCACAAATGACGTCACGCTCCGAGGGATGGTGCCTTTTGTGGCGACATCCAATTGTCTCGGACAAATGAAAGATTTGCATCGATGTGGCTAACTGTGCGCAGATTTTATGCCAAATCTGGCCGATAAATTTTTTAGGGAACAACTCCCCGTGGGACGCGTTGTCGCGGTTCAATGAAATATTCACAATATTGATCATGGCCGTCGGCCTCATACTTTTTGGGGGTCTTTTGTAGAAATGAACGGATTTAAGTCTTTCAAAATCCGAAAACCAAAATCGTGTTTAATTCAAAAATCGTATTACTCTTTATTTACGATGAAACTTATGATTTTGCATTTAAATTCATCATGAAAATCTCGTGAAACCAATTTGTCAAACAATTAGCGGTTATTATCCGGTTAGCTAAAATATAAATATACGGAACTAACACTAGTTATAACTAGCTGGTATTGGTTTATTGTCTCATGCGACTCAGCCAACAAGCAGAAGCACTATAAAAGCCATCGCATGCAGTAAACCAACCATTAGCGAAAATTAAAGCAAATGAAAACACAATGGCGTAATAGCTGATTGGTGTAAACAAAGACGGGCGCTGTGTCATATAGGATTGATGAAGGACCATGGCGGTCAACTAGTCAACCAAAATCGTTTATCACTTTTTGCAACGTGTTGAGAAACAACAGTTGGAGATCAAATAAGTATTATGAAAAAAAAGCGAACGAACGCAGAACATGGTGAAGAAAATGTGCAGGTGAAAGCGCATGCCTATGTACACAGATGAGTGGGTCGAATTTAAGTGAAGGAATTTGGTGTGGTTAGAATATTTTTAGCAATATATGAGAAATTTATAAAATGGCAGTACATTATTAGGAGGATATAAAAATGCAATGTAAACAAATACGTACTTTTCTCGACGTTTTCCTCTGTGCGAACTCCGAGCTTTACCGGTTAAATTGTGCTATATTCTGCCATTCACTACTGCTTATTATGAGTGCAAAAGATAAGAAATCAAGAAGTTTTCAGCTATTTTAAGAAAGCCGATACTGAATTTCTTGTTGTAAGCCGTACTATTCGAACAAACGTCTTAAAACACATCTTGTCATTTACGTTTTAATGCAAATGTGTGCACGTTAGAAGAAACACATGAAAGAAGTAATAAATTATGCATTTTGCGCTGTTTGCCCGGGCAGAGCTGTTAGCTGGAGTCGTCAAGGCTACAACTGGCAAAGCATGCAACGAGTGCAAAACTCTTGGTCGATTGGGACTTAAAACTGTGTAAAAATACTCGGACACAAATGTGGTTTTCCACAGAGATGTAGTCGAGACCGAGATTTCATCAAAAAGTTGAAACTTTAAAATCTGTGGATTTATGCCGAATGTTTTATAAAATTTTTCAAAAAAATGTCGCCACCACTTGGAAGTTGAAATTTTCTCGAATTTCTATCATTTTACTCCACCTTTCATTGTTTCTTAACCGCAGATACAGCAGACAGAAAATACGTGGAATTACAGAAGTTTTGCTGAGTCATGTCGTTGCAGTATTGAAAGTCTTATGGTGTTGCGGTCGGAAAGCCCGAGCGGCATGAGCGCTAAGCTCCACACTGTGGCAGCAAGTAACAATAGAGATCATGCGCCGCAATCACGCTATTATTGCTTCTTCGCGTCAAATACATATGGTTCTTATTCTTCGCGCACATCCCGTTCGTGGTGAATCGCACATTCAATGCAACGCCAACCGGGAGGTTGCAACAAAGGCAACAGGCTTGTGACCGAGACCTGAAGCCTTCGATACCGCGACTCGCAGAAACGGGTCTCGAGACTCCATCACTGGTTTTCCGAACAGGCGTTTTCTTTTATTCTGGTCGCAAGAAATAGCAAGAGGTCCTCAGGCATTAACACCGAAATCAGTGACTGCGCCTTTCAAGAATTTGTTTATGTTACCATTAACTTGAATAACTGTCCTTTGGGTCGTCTGAACCTGTGATTGTTGTTTATTCGCTGATTTTCTCATGTTAAGAGCGCTGTGTAGTATATTCTTTTACTAAGTGTAGTATATTTTTTTACTAACGCACTACATTACGTAGCCTACCACATATTTTTCATTTTCCAGTAAACTTGAGGTACACCAAGGCAATTAAAAATATTAATGTGAAAAAGTGAATAGAAGCCGGAAGAGTTTCATTATTGCGACGGATCTGCAGCCCTGCTTGCAATTTAATGAATACAATCTAGCTGCAAAACGATTCAGTGTCATATTTAGGCTGCAGTAATTATTGGAGTCAAACTGCCAACATTTATTTCTCTTATTTTAATGTTTGAATCAGACATGAAGTCCATAGAGCATAAGTGCACACTGTCTGCACAACGTAGGTTGGTGATAACAGACAGAACGTTTTACAGCGGCGTTGGGGTTGAACCACAGGATTACAGATACTTTCTACACTGTAACGTCCGGGCACTCAGTCACAAAGTAAAATGCAGTTGTAGTGTTCAAAGAATAAGGATGAACATGGCCGTAGTCAGGGTCAATTTTTTATCGAGGCGAATATGTTAATTACTTCACCGGTTTGGCAGGCTACGTTGTTAAATATAGTTTGTGGAGACCTAACATCCTACTCTTATCTGGGCTGGTAATATCTCTGGTGGTTGCAACAGAGTGTAGCTGCCGTGCTGCTCTTATAAAGTAGCCACACAATATAATATGATTAGCGTCACAATAATGTTTTGTGGAAGCATTACAGAAAGTTTACTGAGGCAAGTGCCTCAGTGTAGCTACGGCCTAGACCAGTGGTTCTCAAACTTTTCTGCCCGTTGACCCCCAATTAAAGTNTACAATTTTCTGTAGACCCCGTGGTCTAACCCAACAGTTACTAATACAAAGAAAGTATGTGTCAAAATAAATTTGAGTACTTTTTACTTGAAATGCATGCATGATAAAATAATACACAATCGGAATAATTGCTTAGAACTTAGGGGTCATTCAGGGACCCCCATTCGACCCGTAACTATTTATCGACCCCTTGGATGGTCCAATTGGCCACTGGGGGTCGATATCGACTACTTTGAGAACCACTGGCCTAGACGAACATAATCTGGTTGCATCAAAGCGCGCAACCATTCGTTGTTAGACTTTTGCATCGTTCAAGAAACAGGTAGCCTACACATTTTTTCTCGTAGGAATGTTATATTGAACCTGGTGACTACTTACACTCGCTCGCCNCGGCAGGCTGTATAGAGCCCTGCAACCAAAATTTTATTTGCTTCATTTGTTCGTTGTACCAATGTTTCAGTAACCNCACTCAACACCATAGGTGTAGAAGCAGGCAAAGTTTGCGGGTTGCGGAGGATTTTTGCCCGAATTTCCACAAACTTGCCCGAAAAGTTTTTTTGTGCGACTTTTGCCTACAAATTGTCTCCCACAAAGATCATTAAACACCTTTTTTTGATGTGCCCTCCAAGAAAAAGATCTTCATGTGTATTTCTGCAAACACTGGGGGGGGCAGTTTTTTGAAGTCAAACAACGTTGGGTGCCGTTTTTACCAGGATTTTCAAGGATTTGCCCGGATTTTCAACAGATCCAAATTTTTGGGGGTGCGTTTGCACCCGCCTCCTGCACCACTGCTAAACACATTGTTCAGTATAGCTCCAAAAAAGGGAGCAGATGTTGGCCTATGCAAGTGGTGACGAGACTGCAAATCTGCATAATGCAGATAAATTTTCTGCCGCTGTACATTACTTCTAACGTGTCAAATCCTATCACTACAGGTCATTTTGGCGCACTGTTGGATCTTCATAGTCTGTGTTGTTAAAACATTGCTTTTTGTCATATACAGTATCTTGTGCTTTTGCGCACATTCCCTGCATTATCATGTTCGCTGCATGGCTTTCTACCTTCCCGAATTGCATTGCTACACATATTTTGCATATGCAGTATGCAACTGACACTATCATTGGGATGAAATTCTTGTAGCTCCCAACCCACCCAGTGTCACACTATGGTGACATGTGACAATGCTGACGTTAGTCAGAATGGACGTTTCAATCAATTCCACACTGTTTGACCACAACAAGCAGAGGCGTAACGAGGGGGACAANAGGGGCGCAATTCACCGGGNGCNGAATCATCCCAAGAATGTCGCAAGTACTTTCTTGAACAGCACATTTACTNAGGANAGACCTCAGGCTCAAACATGGGGACGCCAAACTTGTTTCTTGCCACCGGCGCCATCTAACCTCGTTACGCCCCTGCCAACAAGCACCACTACAGAAATTTTAACTGCTCCTTTAAACGTTTTGATTGGCTCTTGGGCATACCTGAGCGTTGCCTCCGGCGTAGAATTCCAACTCCGGCACTCCTTTTCTGTGATCATCTCTGTCACCCAGTGAACGGTTGTAATTGAATTGAACTCCGCCGACACGGATCCAAACTTCTGAGCAGGAATACCGTGACATGCGGCCAGTAACAGGTGACTGTCAACAGTGGCGATTCTAAGATTTTTGGCTGGCCCCCAGTTTCCCCCCTCCAGTTTTGTGTTTAATTTCAAGTTCGTTTGATTGACATATGCAGCAGGTAGCTTTCAGCCAGCAATATTTTAAACGATAATTTAGAAGATCTCTGGCCTGCATTCAACATTTCCCAAATAGGCCTACATGATAAGCTGGGTTGTTGTTTTTGACGACCGGGTAATGAGAATTGTTGATGACGCACACAGCAGCGCTTACACAGATCCTGCGTGAAATTTTGTCAGATCGCAGTCGTGGAACGTGGTGATGAAAAATCCAGTTCGAAGCTAAGAAATACTCGCAGAAATGGGAAGATTGATCTACCGTGCATTTCGGTGTAAGGTAGAACTGGATTATACTACTTTCAGCAAATCGTTGCTTGTCCCAGCAACAAAACATTTGTGAAAACATTAAGAATTGGTGTCAGTTAATTTATCCTGGCTGCAGCCGTGTGTTCTCCTGCTTTGGATAGACGACTTCGAAGCATCTTACGTAACTGGTTCGTGACTTCATTTTCACAGCTCTACCCACACATGTCCTGCAACCTCACAGAACGTGGACCTCAGTGTAGAGCGCTCCGCAGTAATGCAGTCTCTCTTCGCCCTATTTATATAACTACTAGCCAGGCGCGGACACAGGGGAGGGTGCAGGGGATGCATCCCCCCCACCAGACCTAAAGAGGTGTTGACACGACACTTGATTTCATTGAAAATCATCGCCAAAAATATTTTTGTACTGCACACTAAA
>JGI24159J19872_10011032_pt1 | contig 11852 bp, 5 predicted proteins | sample Ectturendosymbi4_FD_19872 | JGI IMG/M metagenome (IMG submission 19872) | reverse complement strand
TAAAAAGTTAGTTTCAGGGCAAATTGTTTATTTTTAGGGCAAATTGCTATTTTCAGAGCAAATTGTTATTTTCAGGGCAAATTTTTTCCGCCCCCCCAGTAAAATGCCTTCCCGTACGCCTATGGCTGCAACTAAGTGTCACTTTTTATCAACTGCAAATAAACGATCAACTTAGTATAAAAAGAACAATTTTTAAAACAATGGAAAGCTTTTATTTCTTTTCTGGCCCATAACTTCAAGCTACAATGTAGGGTCCTTTTGAGACAAGAAACAACTTTGTTTTTTTGTTGTTGTTAAAGTTGATGTCGTGTGCAGTCTTGCAGTAATTTTTTGTTAAGAAGTACTGAGCGATTACCATTTCAATAGAATGAACTTTCGGGCAAACCTTTTCGTTTTTGTTTGTGAAGAATACCGTTCACGCAACACCCCCATCAGCATGTGCAATTTACCTTCCGCTGAACACGTCCGAGTTCGTGGTGCTCGATAACTTCACCCTGTGGTTAAAAGACCTGGACATCACTTTATCTCAGGAGCAGTATATATCTTTTGGCGATACTTACGCTGTTTGTATTGACGGAATCACAGTGCCATGTAAGTAATCGTTTTAGNGCAAGTGCATCAGAGAATTTGGGCGATGTATGAAAAGGAACGATTGCTTTCTTATACAAAATTTTCACAAAACNTTATGTCGCGTTTGGGAATATCGTNCTGTTGTTACTTGTGGCATCATCCCAGGTAGTGCATCCTGAGTTTAGCCGCTAACACGCGAAACGTTTTCTATTTCCGCTACTGTTCCTAGTTTTAAACCAGTGGTTCCCAAGACTTTTTGATGCATTCCTCCATTGGTTCATTTTAGAACTTTTCATTCCTCACCTATGGAATTTTCATTCCTCACCTGTACGTGTTCGTAGGCTAGTATTAACTACAATTGGAACAATGGTCTTTATTAACGACAATAACTTGATTTGTAACAAAAAGACTTAATTCGTAACTGAAACGATTTCGCAAGCTTTTACAAACGTAAATCTTAGTCGTTGCGCCATCTTGAAATTTTCTGCAAAAACTTGTTTACAGTGATTCTCGCATTCAGCGTCTGTGAAGTACTAATTAGTCAAATGACTTATCGCTAGTCTGGAATGTTCGCTCTTTGCTAAGATCATTCCCGAATTTTCCATTCTGTTTATCCTTATATTAAGTGAATTGTTAATGTAATGCATAANGTAATCCTATCGGGTTTTAGCGAAATTTCTNGGTGAGACAGAATTCTCAGCTCTTACAAACATGAAGACAAAACACAGATCCAGAGTTACCGTGAACTCTGACTTACGAGTTTACCTGTAAGAAGTAGCTCTGATAAAGTTGGTAAATTCTGCAGTAAGAAGCAACCCCATCCGTCCCATTGATGTTGTCAGTTTTTACAATAAATCGTTAAGTGTCATTTATTTTTCATTTTGTATCTTATTTACGCGCTGGATGGGCGGACAAAATCGATGCAACATGATTGGGATCCGAGAAAAAACGGATTCACAAATGGGTCCATGGCCCAAAAAGTTTGGGAAACCCTGCTCCAGTTTATAGCAGTGGTTTTTAACTTGTTCTCAACCACGCCTCACTTGAATAACTGTTCTTTGTTTCAAGCCCCTGATTTAAAACCGGTCAAAAACTTTTCATGATGTAGAGCGCGTAAGGGCTCGTATCCCCCGGAAATTTTCTAATGACCCCCGGAGAAGCGTGCCCCCCGTTAAGAACCATTGGTTCATAAACTGTGGTTCATAAACCATTTAAGAACCATTGGTTCATAAACTGTGGTTCACAAACCATTGGTTCATAAACTGTGGTTCATAACCGTTGGTTCATAAACCCAATTTAACCTAACGACTCCCTTCTGAAACTTTCCAGTCAGGCAGATGAAATGCAGTTGTGTTTGGCTGTTTGCACAATGGAATATCACAATGGCTGATGTTGAACAAAGACTCATTTATTAAACTAATGCACATGGCAGCATCAGCGAGAGATCCGCGCCGTCAACAAGTCACTCCACAGCACAACTCATCGAAAACTAGAAAAACTCCCAATTTAATGCAGCGTTCAGATATCTAATTTACAAACACAGCACATTCTTGCGTCACAAAGTTACCGGCATTCGTGCGTTGCCATACGCAACATTACTCTGTACTGTAATGGTCATAATCACACTCAAAACTTTGTAATGGTCGTAATCACATTTAAAACAATTTTGGATGAAAAGTTAGGCCATCATTTTTTCCAGGTGATCCTATTATTTTGGCTACGACAAAAATGGTTCCATATATGAAATACAAAATAGAGAAGTACTTACGAATATTTCATCACAAGCTCTCGCGACCCCTTGAGAAAAGGCAAACGACCCCCACAGGATCGCTGCCCCCCAGGCTGGAAACCACTGGTTTATAGCATGAAGTGACTCTGAAAAAAGCAACTATGTTAGAGCCACTCACATACTCTCCGAGGGTACGTTTGCGTTTTTGCTCAGTGGATGTAACATATTCCAATAACTTTACAGCTTCAGCAAATCAACCAACTGTTGCGTCTGACCCGATGGACTTCACCTTTTACGTCATCTCTTGGGTCAGCTTTGCATTGACGGTTTTCACACTTGCGGCNTTGGCAATCACCTTCTTGACTTACTGCTTATTTGAGTAAGCGCGATGGTTGTACATGGTTTCATGCATAACTTAATGCAGTTGTTTNGTAAGCCTTTACAAACAAAGGATTAGCATGGGCGTTTTGTGCATCCATGTTTTGCATGCCGCCTGTAGCTTGATACNCGATCTTACAACTTCTTCGGAATTCAACTTACGCTTTCTATTCGTGTTTTGTGGACACAATAGCTTAACGTAGGTACTTTCCTCGACAAAAGAAAAAAACTACGTTGTTTCAAAACCAACTCAGGCTTTTCGGGACACCAGGTAAACTGTCTTGAAAAAACAAGCGTTACAAGCAAGCGTAAGCCTTTATTGCAAATACATATCGCGTATGTTGTCTACCCGTCTATCGTTGTTGGCTGCTTTTGTACAGAGCATACGTAGAAGTCATTAAAGGGGTAACTGCGGGGTTGCAATCCTTAGACACAACGTGTGCGAGTGCATCAAAACGTTTTGTTTTTGCAGAGAACTCCGATCTGTGGCTGGATGCAATATAATGAACCTCACTATGGCGTTGTTTTCTGCGTTACTGGCATTCCTGGTCGGTGCCAACCAGACGGAATCCTCCGACACGTGCACGGCCATATCGATCCTTCTCCATTACCTATTTCTCACTACAGCTTTCTGGAACAACGTCATAGCTTATGACGTGTGGAAAACATTTGGTCAAGGTGGGGGTGCTTTTGTTTTTTGCAGGAATGTTTCAGCAGAAAGCAACTGACAGTATGCAGCTGGTGTAACCTGGACGAAGACATGCCTTCACAGAAGTTATGTTTGACTGCATAGTTGCTATTCCCATATGTTTTCAAAAGCGGTTCTCAACGAATTTATTATTGTTTTTTTTCCGACGCCTGCATTAAAATCTATCTATCCAATGCTGTCGCTATCCGTGTGTGTTACCCCAGAAAAGCCTACGAAAAGGAGCCATAAAGTGTTTTTGACTTTTTCAGAAGGCTGTAATTCAATAAACGTTGCAAAACGCAAAGCATAAAATCGACGAGCAAGTTCTGAAAAAATAAAACCAAGTTTAAAACTGCAGCAATGAAGCTGTAGGTTTTGAAACACATATATTACCGCGAGCGACCTGACACCAGTTTAGAACGAAACAACTCCATTGCCGCTGACTGACAAAAATCAATTGTTCACTTTCTTCCAGGTATCCAGAAAACCCTCCGTCGTTCTGTGGTAAATCACCCTTCGGCACATCTCAGAAGACAGAAACGGCTTATTGTCTTGCGTTACATGCTCTACGGCTGGGGTGTGCCAGCTGTTGCTGTGGGTATATGCCTGATTGTCGAATTTGCCACACCGTGGATAAAATTTGGTTACCTCTACGATTCGAACTCAAGCCAGTGTTGGATTCACAACTCACTTGCGAATATTATTGCTTTCGGCGTTCCGCTCGCTGTCATTCTTCTGGTAAACGGTGCTTTTTTCGCCGCATCGATTGTTGCACTCAGTCGCACCAAGGCACGAGCGAAGAGAAGGCTCAGCAGCGTGGACGTTCGGGCTGCGCCAAGTGCAACTCCCTCAACCCCGACGAGGTAAGTGTGGACGTCAAGCGATCTTTAAGTTCAGGTGCATGCGGTTCAACTCTGTAGATATCAAGGCAGTATATCTGCACAACGTATAAACGAACAGAAATCTCCTTAATTGCTGGAATTGCTGCTACAAAAAATTACAGCAAAATGGTATAGACTTGTATTGGCTGGGAAATGCGACGGAATCGAACTCATTTCATGGCGGTAGTTTAACTGTCTTCTTAAATGACTTACTGCATACTGCACTGTTTTCTGCTGACTAGTAAAGCGACGCTTTCTCACTGCTTGCTAAGCCACCCTTTGTTTGTAACAGTGTTGTTGTTGCGCACCGGCGAGGAAACGTTTTCCCCACTTTTTCAAAAGAAAAAAGCGTTTCTTTACTCTCTATGCTATGTCTCCAAAGTTCCAGCACTGATGTTGCCAAGCATGAGTGAAACTTTCAGCAGAAAAACCTTGAGCCATTTGGAATGCTGTAGCCCGTTTGGAATGCTGTAGTCCGTTTCTTCTGTTCAGAAAAAACTTTCTACATATTTGTTTTCAGCACTGATTCACTGTTTGTTTTTTTAGCAATGAACCGCTGTTTGTAATTTTCAAAAATGAAACGTTAGTAAAATATTTGTTGTGATTTCAAAACATTTTTTGAACTTAAACTGGCTTGCCCATTTAGCTGGCCCGCAGCTCCTTGGCGGAAGAACGTTAATGTGGAATCAATTTTCTGACAAAATTGTGAACAGTTGTAAGTATGGAAACACTAAAAGCTAAGACATGTCGGTGCACATGGAACTCCTCCATACCAGCACGTGAGAAAACAAACAGCTGTTGCGCTGTCGTAATAGAAAAGCTTGCTTTGTGTTGGCACTCACTGTATGTGTCTCGCCAATGTTTGCATTCAGTCTTTGCATCGAAATGCAAAAATCTTGTCGTGGTCAACGTTAGAAAGGCAATATTCCTTCTAAAATGGATTTGCAGCAAAACCAGGGGTTAAACGTGGACATCTCAAATCACAAAAAGTAAAAAAATCAAAGATTGTGATTGGTTTACATTAGTTTTAAAATGTTTTCAGTTTAACCAGACACTCCATAAGTTATAATTTTGCTCACTTCCTTCTTGCGTCAATTAAAGTTTACTGAGCTGTAGCGTTTGCGCTTGCTTTTTTGGAAACTGTCGTTATTCTCGAAGGAGAAGAAACATTCATCAAACTCTTAAAACAGTTGAATTTCAAGCACTCCTTTCACCTTTCTGCGCTTCTTATGCAACAGTCAAACAACGAATGCTGCGAAGGGCGACAACGTCTTCCCCGATATGAACCTGCAGAAGCACGACAGCATCCAGGGAAGAACAGCGCGTGCGCACCAGAAAGAAAACTCTTGGCAACAGCGAATTTCGTCTGGACGTCGGCGAAGCAGTGTTTTGCCGCTGGCCAGAAGTAAACCTTCCATGAGTGAGGCAAAGATCAACGTGTTTCTCTACGTAAAGATGTCCACGGTGATGGGATTTGTCTGGGCGATCGGGTTTGCTGCAGCAGTGGCCGAAACTCCGGTTCTTTGGTACATTTTCGAGATTTTCCTTCCTCTGCAAGGCGTGTTTATCTTGATTGCGTTCATCTGCAAACGACGAATATTCCGACTCTACAAGAAGTTGCTTTGTGGGAAGAAACGCTCAGGTCAGTTTGCGTGTTGGCCATTGAAAACAGGTTTGTTCACATGTTTTTTTTTTGTTTCAAAAGCAGCTGATCATATTGCTTGAAGGTAGCCAACACTTTAAACAACGAGGTAAATGATAATGTTATCGCTTACCTGCCAAAACCAGGTTATGATGCTTTCGTGTGCTGCCATGGTTTCGCGAAATAGCAACCTGAAGAGTCATTTAACGTCTGTGAAATGCAAATATATCTTTTGCGTCAATAAGTTGCGTGATTCTTTAGATAGTTGATGTTACTACACAGCAGTTTGTCATTACCAACTGCTAGGAACTCGCACACCACACGAGCTTAAATAACTATTCACCGCGCGGTAAAGCGACGGTGTGTTGCTTATGTGTGAGGCAACAATGGATAAACACATACACGTACATGTTGCAAGGTTGCAATAAGTTCTTTACTCCCACGACACATGTTGGTCACACCCACAGAATTCGGTATGGCGCTTCATCACTGTAATTACGGGCTGGTGAGGTACAAAAGTTCATCGCGTGCATAGCCTGGTTCACGAACGATTAAAAAACAGAGCGAGGAGAGTTTCAAGATTAGAAAAGGAGCGAGTTCCTTTTTTACAAATGGAGCGGCGCTCCAGCTATCGCTGCTCAAACGAAGCTCGCTCTTGCAAGGGCGTAACGAGGTAAGATGGCGCCCTGGGCAAGAAGCAAGTTTGGCACCCCAATGTTCGAACCTGACGTCTTTTGGAAGCAAATATACTGTATTGAAGAAGGTATTGTGACATCGTTGGGACTTTTCGGCGCCCCCAGCAGTGATTCGGTGCACCCATAGTGATTCGGCGCCCGGGGAATTATGCCCCCCTCGTTACGCACCTGCGCTGCTGCCAAGCTTTGTTTGCGGGTGCCCCTGTTGTCATATTTCACGTAATGCAAAGGTTGTTCACTTAAGTGTGATCCGCTCGTGTTTTTAAGCTCCTTAACGCTTTAAAAGAATTGCAGTAGGCCTAACTGTCAATACCGGAGGTGGTTTCGAATGTGATGTATCGCATCGCAGAATGCTTTATACGCAGTTTTCTATTTTCCATCTAATGTTTTCTTGCATTTTTCCTGTTTCTTAGGTAACACTTTTTGTTGTTGTTCACCGCATTTAACGGATTCTTGGTAAATACAAGTAAGCTAAACAATGCTTTGCAAGAAGGCTGCGTGAAGTTGGCGACTAAATAATATATTATTGAAAGTTTTTGTTAGTTTCATTTAAGTAACTGCGGTTTTATGATTTGTAGACCTTGCTCCAAAGCGCAAGTTTCCCAAACAAAGTCTAAACGTCACAGTAGCTGACATTGACCGTCCTGCTGCTCGAAGAAATGGCACGACTGTTGCTCCGTTCAACATACCCTGGACTGAGACCGCTGACGAAAGACAACGTTCGAGAATGTACAGCAGTAGTTCGTGCGACAGCTCTCGGTCCTTCCACTCCTGTTGTGGCCTTACCCGTCTTCAAAATGCAAACGATAATAGCGATGAGCGAGAAGGATACCCAGGACTGGAGAACCGAGGTTACGTCCAAGAAACAGTGGAGAGGTCGGAGAAAATTCCTTCAAATGACATGATGTGACGACCATGTCAAGATATCTAAAACAGTGGCGAATCTTATGTAGCGTCTGTACAAAATTCAGTGACTGCTCAGGAAGTGTGACATGCTGTTTGGAAACCAAGCAAATGAACCACACCAAGCGTCACCCGTTTGATGACAAGCTGTGAATTACAATGAACTGCAGAACATTTGTTCGAGGGTCAGTGTCTGGAGGGCATGATTGTTTTGTTTGTAATTTTCTGGTGTGCTCAAATATTTTGGTTTTGTAAAGCCATATCGCCCCAAACCATGGTCTGCAGGCTGGAGGTGATGTCCCTTCAACAACTTCTGTATTGACAGACTTAACACAAACTCTCTTCATTTCGCAGGAACGAACAAACCAACTTGGCTTCATTAGCTTATATGTGACCTACACTAAATCATACCGCAGTTTGTACCGTTATATCAACAAAGCAATGACAAACATCCAATACCTTTTATCTTGAGAGATAGTCTCAGGCAGAGTGAACAAAACCAAGCAAAATTCGTGACTTCAGACCCAAGTATGCCATAGATCCAAGAACATATTAAAGGCAAAAAGTGTTTGGGTTACATAAAATACACTCTTCGGCAAGTTTGTTCCTACGCCTTCCACTTTACCCCTTCATATGTAAGTTCTACAACTTACTGTAAAATTATGATAAGAAAACCAACTGATACAGGAACTTCAGTAAAGTTCACATATAGTTTTGTAAGGAGTTAGAGAAAATTCGCCCATCCAGCAGTTGTTTAAAGGAAGCCATCATCGCAAGTAAAATTCCTATGGAAACTAGATATACTTCGTCAAACGAACTGAAAAATTTGGTAAACGAAATGTTTTAAAAGACGCCAAGTTCAGTTTCGTTGCTACTCGCTATGTGTACTCCTTCCGGAGTGTCACGAGTGGTCTGCGTAGCCCATCTTGGCTTGCTTTCGCAGGTGGTCACTTTCGTAGTGAACGCTGCATTGATGACGAGTCAGTGGCAGCATCACGTGTGAACCTTTTCCTTGTACCAACCCATTAACGCCCACCACGAGGATGGACAGGCGCACGTACCGTTTTTCAAGTCTTCGGTATGACCTGACCGAGAACAAAACCAATCCTACTAGGTTTGGTGACGCGTGCTTAATCAACTGTTTTACTTCGAAGATTCTAATTCAATTGTTTTTGTAACAGCTGAGCTTGCCTAGGATGTGCTTCAATTGGTCGCGAGCTGTAACTTTGCGTTTGATGAGAAAATTAAAGTGTCAGTTGTTTAATATCGTAAGGCATATTTTGAAGGTGAGCAGTCATTTTCTTTATTTCCAATATCGCCCTATGCAGGTAGTGTATTCACATTTTCGTTTATTTTGTGAGAAATAGCATTCTCAAATCGACAAAATTCTAATAATCTTATGATCAGGCCAAGTTTCCCATCCCTAAAGAAACGGCCGAAGTTGTGTAACTGCTGCATCTTAATTAGCAGCACAGAAATAATAAAGTTAATTTCCAAAGCTTTGTGGACAAGTGTCGCAGAATTAAGATGCATTTAATTTTTTGTTTTGGGAAACATTTTATTTTTTAATTTGCAGGACGAACACGAACATGCGAATTAGATTGTTTCAACGCTTTAACACAGCAAATTTTTCTTTGAGCAATCGCTACCAGCTGTATTAAAATGCCTATTTATCAAGCCAGTCCCGTCGCCACGGGGGGGCTTTGGTGGGCTTAGCCCCCCCCAAACAAAGCTCCAAGACCCTCCAAACTGAAACGTGAAACACTATACATAGGTGGAATTTTGGTTAATTTTATAATGTCAAGCCCCCCCCGCAGAACTGCAAAGTGCCCCTATTGAAAACTTTCTGGCGACGGTTCTGTATCAAACTACGTGCAACAAAAATGTCATAATTTCAGATATGTTTTGTTGTTTTTATGAGTCTTTTTTAGAAAAGCGTTCGTCCTTCATAAAACAGATTGGTGACATGACACGAGCAATTGAATTTTTATTTTCGTGGCGGAAATTTTTCGTTCTGTTTTGACTTCTAGCGATAAGCATTTCTTCTTTGGTAATTTTTGAGAATGAACGAGGTTGGGGTATAAGATGCGTGTTGCAACCGATCACAGCTGTTTACAGAAGCAGGTCACGTGGACAAGTTACCAAAGATACAGATACCTGACACGTGGTTTCACTAACTAGCAACTAAACTATAGACGTGACCAGGCCTAAGCCAGGTATAAGTTTGAAGCAAAGTTTAGAAACCCTGTCTTTCTTTAAATACATGGGAGCAGCAGCTTTGAAAAGGCTGGTTTTGCTTAATCAACCTGCTCTATCAACCTGCTCAGGTTGATAGAGCAGGCTTAATCAACCTGCTCAGGTTGAAACCTCTAAACGCTACACGAGTCGGGTAACGATGGATGTAATGCGATCCAAAATTTGATTACGTTTTCCTGCGACATGTGACATCTGTTATTTCCATACCAAACGATTATTTACTTCCCGACGTCCGTTTTTAATCACTCTCACAACAAAATCGTTACTGCGCAGCGAAACGTACATAGCATCAGGCAGGTGCGGCAACCAGGGGGGGCATTTGGGGTACTTGCCACCCCCGAAAGTTTCAAAACATTCAACAGACATTTTGACATATGCAGAAACTTTCAAAGAATAAGGATGAAATTTTTGTATTGTAATTATTTTTAAAAGTGTTATTTGAATTTTTCTTTGTCCTACTGGTTAATTACCTCCTCACAAGATTTATCTTGAGACAGACCATCTGAACGAAATTTCGTAAATGATTGGTATTTAACCACAAATATGCTGGAATTGCCAAAACTTGGGATATAGTTTAAAATGTTGGTATTTCTAAGGCATTTTTTATCCTTTTGTTTGTGCGCCACTTTTTTCTGAAACAGGCTTCATTTTGACCTCATGAAACTTTATAACATTACTGTTGAACCGTGCAAACTGCTGAAACTTTCAGAGTGATAAGAGAAATCTTGACATGTTGGTTGTTATTAAAACAGCTTATAGCCACGTCATGCCGCTTCTTTTTCTACAACAGTGCTCTTCAACAGGAGTTCCGCAAAACATGTAGTAGGGTTCTGTGAGAGTTTCTCGTTTTTTAGGGGAAATGAATTTTGCTTCAGTATGTTGATGCGTCATTATGAAATTTTTTAGATCACCGTGCCGCATTCAGATTCCAAGTAGGTCAGTTAGTTATACAGGAGGTTGAGTGCAGATAGCGGAACAAGAAAGAAGAACGTTATTGTTACATCACAGTTATACGACGTTGCCGATGTACAGTTCACAAGAGTAGACTGAGTAGAAAGTAGACTCAGCCTGAGTCTAGTAGAGAGTAGACCGAGTCACAGATTAAAGCTGCTGTTTAACCTTTGTGGGAATAAAGTAGAAACAATGTGAAATCCAACTTTTTACTATTAGTCAAGCCAGATGAAGCAAAATGGCATATTTTCATATGTGAAGCGAAATAATAACAACAGCGAAGTTGTGGACGGTAATGAGCAGTGTAGTTCAAATGTAAAAGAGGCACCTGATCCGAAGCGGACCAAATATAATTCAATTGCCAAAGTTAGAAAATAGGACGACACATATTTCAGATACGGGTTCTTTTTGCCGGATGACCATATTCTGAATGTAGCAGCTAAATTCCAAAAATGCAAGAACAAGCGAGTCATTAAATTTCTTGCTCTGTAAGTTCTGTAATAACTGTTCATTTGTTGAATTATCTTATGATGAAATACTTGATTTTCTTACAAGTAATTCGTGTCTTTCAAATTTTTGTTAATGGGGTTCCATGACAAACGCTAAAGTATATCAGGGGTTCCTCGATGACAAAAAGATTGAAGAGCACTGTTCTACAACATTTTGATTATTTTTGTTAGGGGCAGAACGGTACACCACTAATAACGTAGTACATTTCTTAAAAAAAACTTGTATAGTTGCATTTTCGGTTCGAAACCTGATATTTTTAACTAAATTTGGCGTGTGGACTGTTCCACGTATTATTGTCTTCCTGGGTTGGTACCAATGCCACGGCTTGGGAAAAAGGGTTTAGTAAAGTGTCATATGCGTGCTAGTCAAGTGTTGAACGCACCTACCTACTACACCACTTTGGCTGCAAATGACGCTTTACCAGACCCTACCTTTTGTAATCAGTGCTAGCTCTGAAAGCCCATAGCCTTTCGTAGGTGTAGGAGCAGGCAAATTTTTGGGGGTGCGAAGGATTTTGCCAAATTTCCCAAAACTTGCCCAAAAAAAACTAAAAAAATGACCTCAAAAAAATGACTGCATTTCATTCCATTTTGGGCGCATTTTTTTCAAATCAAAGCACTTCAAACACCATTTTTGCCCAAATTTCCCC
>JGI24159J19872_10011031_pt1 | contig 11852 bp, 7 predicted proteins | sample Ectturendosymbi4_FD_19872 | JGI IMG/M metagenome (IMG submission 19872) | reverse complement strand
ACAATATTGATATCTCAGTTGTCTCTGAATGTCTTTGTCATCTGAGAGCTCAGTATCCAATACTATCCCCAGATATTTGCATTGGTCAACAGAATTTACGTTTTATCTGTTCTTAAACGAAAATCGAATTTCATGTATTTAGTCGACTATAGATGTGTGAATCGTCGAGCTGTCCTGCATAAAATGTACATACCTCTGTTTTGTTTTAATGAGGTTCATCAAAAAGAAACCTCTCTCACCTCCAGCACTGCTGGCTGCAGAAGTTGTCCCAATTGCAAGCAAAACACTAAAACCAGGAAACTCTATTGCCCCCCCTTCTACAGCTTAATTCGACACTAAAAAATACTTGCTGACCTTCAAAAAAGTACAATTTCACACTTGAAAGCTTTCAACTAGCATCAATAAGACGTGGAGACTTGAACAACGACTAGTGAGGCTGACATCCAACTGCTTTTCATAATAGTCGATTTGCGATGCATGAATGTTTACGACTGCACTAATGCGGACGCTGATGAAATCGCGAATTTGGCCCAGTATTCAAAAAGTTTGGGGACTGCTGATCTAAAGTAATAAAAACATTTGACTAGTTAGTTCATTAGATAATTAATTAATTTGTTTTTTTTAGATGATATCTTTTGAACCAGGAATGTTAGAAAGTCGATCAAAGGCTCAAAAGACTCAGACTCGAGCCTAGTTTCCAATGAAAACTTTGCTGGTTGTCCCTGAGGCCAGGTAACATGAGCCAAAATGGCCCAAAAACTACTTCACTTATGACGTCACTCACAAAAAATCTGCAACCCCTAACCAAAAAATTTTTTTTCGAGTGTAGACCAGAAGACTGGCTGATCCGTTTGAGCCTTTTAACAGCTCTCTAGTGCAATCGGCGGAGGAGCTATGGCAATGGTAAGGCAAATGACAACTGCTGGTTTTAGGCCAATTTCAAAGTACGAATATATCGTACCTTGGCTCTCAAAGTGTTGCCAATATTGGAGAAAGTTTTTCATATTAGTTAAAAAGATTTAAAGACAGTATTATAGAATAATTTCATTAATTACTTTTCAAGTTCAGGATCATTTCTATATATTTCAAATTCATCTTGAGGTCATCAATTTTATTTCCGTAATATTTTTGCATAGCAGAGAACGATAGATTATATGTTCAAAAGCTATTAAAAGCTCTCAGTTTTCTGTATGCTTTTGAGGAATCAGGCCACTGGGCTCTGCTTTCATCATTTTGCAATGATTACAACTTGCATATATCTCTATTGAAGTAACTTCACTCCAAACGCGAAACAATCAAGGAATCTATCACAAATCTTGAATAGGAAATCGATTTGATGTAACACAATGCATCATCAGTCCTTAGATTCTACTTGAATGAGATGTAAGGACTGACGATATGTGGTGTTAACGTGAAATCGATTTCCTATTAAAAATTTGCAATAGATTCCTCGCTTCTTTCACTTCTGGAGTGAAGTTACTTGAGATTATATGTTAATACCATTTTTTATGCATAACAAATTTTCAGCTGACCATGGTTTGTGAAAAGAGCACTCAATTCTTTTCTGAACAAAAATTGGGATTTTTCTCTGTGATGCATTTAAAAATAATTATTGTTTGTTCTAACAGTCTTAATCAGTAGCTTTTGTTGGGGGGTCATTCTTAAAGCTAACCGCAAGGGCGTAGAACTTTACTACTTGGCCTTGGTATTCAGACCTGTCTCTTGATGATGGATTGATTTATTGTATCATATGACTAAGGTAATATAAATAAACAATGCAAAGAGCCATCAGGCTCACATTTCATTTCAGTGAACATTATTGAGTTTATTGGTGCAAGCAGTAAATGTTGTTAGTTCAAATTGAAGTGAAAAAAATGCTGGGACACTGAAAAGTGTGTACACCAAATTGTCCAGTTGAGTGCCCTTGGACAGCTACTTTAGTTTTCTTATGAAGTTTGAAGTTGATGATGCAGTGGTTGTTCCATCATTCCCGTCACCATGGGGGTCTTTGGTAGGCTTAGGTCCCCAAATTAAAATATGAAACACTATAGATTAGTGGAGTTTTGTCAAAATTTTAATGTCAAGCCCCCTTGCGCAAGCATAAAGCCCCTTTATAGAAGACTTTCTGAGTACGGTTCTGCTTGGTATTTTTGATTAAGTGAAATGTTGACAGTTTGCATATTGGTTTAAGTTGGCTTGATCAATTTAGTATCTTTCATAAAACACACGTGAGAACTGAAATGAAAACTGAAATTAGTGGTGAATTTATTTGCATAACTATGAGAAAAGTTGGTTATTCTGGAAAATTAGTTGCTGTCCGTGTTGAAAACTAATTTTTTATATATGACCCCCAAGTAGCAAGTTTATTTGCCATCCAACCCAGTTCGTTTGAACATAGCCTGCGTGAACCAAAATTCTAAACCGTTTTACAAATGATTGTCCCAACTATTAATAAATCTACTTGACCCTTGAATGCCTGCATGAGCCACTATTGTGACTCAGACATATTCAGCCATAACTTGCTAACCGATAGAGGTAGAGAGCACTGTGAACCCTCTAAAGATGCAGAAAGTGTTCTAATTTTGATTTTAAAAATTGAAGTTTTGGGTTTTAATTTTTTTGGCGTGACATGATGACTGGGGCAGGTCAGGGCATTTTTGGATAACGACATTAGGGCCTGAGAAAACGTTAAATGGCAATCTGCTTGTTTTCTTCCTTCAGAGGTAAAAATCTGTATCCTAGAGCCCTTGGTTGGCCTTGTAGCAATGTAGCATTAGTGGTTGGCAAGTTATGACCTAAAAACAACAACTAATTAGATTAATTAATTTTTATAAAAAGCTTTGTTGTCAAAGTGTAACTGTCTTATGATTTCAGTTCAGATATCATTCCACACAAGTTGTAAATTTTGTCAACTATGATGCTTTTCAAATGATGCACCTCAAACTTGTGTGCAACGTGGCACTTTGGTTTGTAGTTTTCTTTTTAATCACAACTTGTTTGGTCTGCTGTTATGAACATGGTATATATGGGTACTCTATTGTAATAGAGTATAATTATTGCTGTATATAAACATAGGTGATGCACTTCTAACCTACGAAGTTTCAGCAAGTTTTTTGCAGGGATGCAGTGACCCACTGACCCACTTAACATTACAAATAGCAGTGCACAACTTACACTAGTCTTGTGTGGTGTTCCAGATATTTGACCCAGGTGCTGTGTACAGCAACGTTTCCAATGATTTTGTTTTTTATTTCCAGGCAGAGATGTTCCTGTTGAAAATTGTTTAGCGACCTGTATCTGATGACCAGCAGCTCAGAAAGCAGTAAATCGCTGATGGCGAGCACACTGTCCAGCACTGTGGCCGGCAGTGCGGTGCTGTCATCCAATCCACCCACTGATCGAGCGAAGCATTTCGTATGCGGAGCTGGGTCTCAGCTTGTAAACATCGCAATAACGTTTCCTATAAACAAGATCATGTTCCGCCAACAGCTTTACGGCTTTCGAACTGACAAGGCGTTGAAGCAACTGCGTCGTGAAGGTTTCTTGAATCTGTATCGTGGTTTAATCCCGCCGCTGTTTCAGAAAGCATCCTCAGCCTCCCTTATGTTCGGATTGTACCACCAGTGGTTCGACATATTGGCCAATGACTATTCTGTGGCTCCGTTTGTTGCTACGTTTGCCGCGTCGATGATCGCAGGGTCGTTTGAAGCGACTTTGACTCCGTTTGAACGAATACAAACTCTCCTGCTTGACCCTAAGCACCATAACACCTTTCGCAACACGTACCACGCTTTCACGTCTTTGCATGTTAATTATGGCATGCCGGAGTACTTCAGAGGCATAACTGCCGTACTGTTACGAAATGGACCGTCCAATTTCGTTTTCTTCACGTTGAGGAGTCCAGTGAAACGGTGCCTACCTGCAGCTGACAAGAGTACCGTCCACAACTCCCTCAACGATTTCATCAGCGGGGCGTTGATCGGAGCGTTGTGCAGTACTCTGTCGTATCCGATCAACGTGGTCAAGACGCGAATGCAGTCGAATCTCGGCGGGGAATTTTTTTCTGTTTCGGAAACTTTTAAAGTTATTTTCAAAGAGCGAAGCTATTCGTTGAGAAAACTCTATCGCGGTTGCCACATCAACCTGGCCAGGTCTTTCCTGTCTTGGGGGATCATCAACGCTTCGTATGAATTACTCATGAATGTATTTTTTAATGAGGGTAATGTACGATGTGCGGCACCGAATAGCACCAAGGTGTAATTGCGTTGTACTGGTCTAATATTTCAAAATAGTCAAAATTGTCTCAGGTTTGGCAAAATGTTACACAGGGTGTACGAGGAGGGTATTTCCCGAGTGACCAAGAAACGCGTTTTTGTGCATTTTAGAAAAAAAGCGTTTTAGCGCAGTTTGGAGTTGATTTTTATTTAAAACACCCGCACTTGCTACAAAACTCAGGCCCTATCAAACTCAGCCTCACTTCATTGGGCTTGAGCTCGTCATGGTTCAGTGATTGACGAGCCCGACTTGCCGCATGACGTCACTACCGTTCTCGGGACTTGTTTGAAGTGATCGTGGCAGAATGGGAAGCAGCGAAGTGTTCGCAGTCATGTTGGTCAGCGCCGCAAGGCTGGCACTTTAATGTGTTCTAAAGTTCTTCGCAGAGCAATTCCCGGCCGCTTCATCCGGCTGCCCCCCCCCCTTCACACCTCTGCGCAAGAAACTCGTAGGTTCATTAAAGTCGCAGGCGGTTGTGGAATGTGGCGCGTCTTACCTTGCGAACTGGTTGATTTGTGCGCTTTGGCAGTGGCTCGTTATCCCTGGCGCTTGGTTTGAGTGGTCGCTGACTTCTTTCCACCCACGCCTGTGTGGAGAAATTTGTTTTGTTGTTTCACACTGGAGGCATGGAATAGACCTGTGCAGTTTTGCCATGTTATACGTTGTCAGTGAAATAACAGCTCTCCAATTTCGGCGGTTATGAGAAATTACACACTGCTGCCTGAATCCACGCAATACATCAGTGTTGACCTTTTTCACCTTCCTAACTCTGTTGGGATGACAAACTGTGGCAGGCGGCGATTTCATTCCAGGCCAGACAGCACTATGCGATTTTGGAAGCTTTGTGTCTGAACTCTATTTTAGTTTATTTTGGAAAGTAATTTATTATTATGCAAGTTTTGCACGTATTTCGTACAATCCTGTGTATCAGTAATTATCATCAGAATTGAAAAAGTTGTAGTAGCGTCGTTAACAGCATTTTTACTCCATCAACCTTCACTCCAGAAAATATATTTTGGCAAATATCCAGAGTTTATTTGTAGCTCGCAGTAGTTTCTACGGAAATGTACTTGTTCCAAATTGTAGAACAATGTTTCATGAAAAGAAAAGATTTTTCGGACAAATTTTATGACGACGAAGAAACTTCGGTACTTGATTTTATTGTTTCATGTGCCCATCGATCACTGTCCACTTCGATTTAAACATAAGTTGCAAAAAGGTGATTGTGCTGTTCTGTTTGAAACTCAACAATTTCTTGCAACTGTCATCAACTGACGACATCGCTCAACTCGTTAAGTTGAATCATTTTCGTGGCAGGTTTATTTTTGCGTTGAAAGCAAAGTCTTTGCGGCATTTTGTCCTGATGTTGCTTCGTTCGCTGCCCTGCCTGTGAACGAACCAGGTTGCTACGAGAACATCCGGGACTTTTGCTTACCTGCGTGGTTTCGAACTCGGTTGTGTGCGACTTTCAGGTTTGTTTTGAACCCGGGCGACCGCGATGCTCATAAGTTGTGTCCCGTTCTGTGCTTTTAAAAGCTGTAATTGCAATTCTCCGCCTATGAAGACAAGGCAGCGACTTAAAAGCGTTTTTTCCAGATTGAGTTGAAAAAACAGGGTTTTCGTCTTTTCATGGCTTTTTTTGGTGCTGTGCAAAAATGTTGGATGATTGAAAATTTCTCAGCAGCCAAACCTTTTCGTTGTTTGCAGTTGAAGCAAATGGGTTACCATTTGTAACATTTTTTAGAATCACTATTTAAGACCGAGTTGCGAGTTGTTACGCAATATAAGTAATTTTTCCGTAGATCAACTACCAATTGACTTCAAAGACCGTCCTTCTACCAATTCATCCAATACTTGCGAAGCGGTGAACAGGGCTTCGTATGACACGACCAGTGGATGAAAGATTGAAACAGTTTCATAAGACCTTTACCTAATGTTTTTTCAGAATAATTTTAAAGAAAATGAGAAGTGTATTATATTTTAACTGTTGCTCGCGCCTGAGAACCCATCGACGCGAACAACTGAGCTCTCCCGCATTACTTTGAACTAATGAATGTTGCTCTGCCGCAAGTCTACGATGTGTAGTTACGTTGTGAGCGAAGTGGGGTCCTTCCAAACATCCAGTGTTGAACATGAGCTCTTAACTTTCTATGAAAATTGGTAGATTTTGCTTCAAAATCCTGGATTTTTCTTTGCGATATTTTGATCCTTCGGAAAGATTGTGACGATTCTGTCCATGGACTCTGCCCGGGTCCAAGTATCGCACTTCCTCAAAATGTTCCGTAACTATTCGCGAAACAAACTGAAAAAGACGAATGAGCAAATGATGAATTGGTCAAACTAAACAGTATGTGGCCCAAGCATATCTTCTGCATCCATTGGAAAGTTCTTCCATCGTAGTAAATTTCTGTGGCTGTTGTTGTTGGTGACAGGCACCGTTTGAATGATTGATGAGCGCAACTGCGGTACCCGCAAAAGTGTTTGACCGTCGGTCGGTGCGTGGATGGTCGTCGTTTTAGATAAAATTTCGATCGTGAAGCCAGGTAGTTGTCTGTTCCGCTGGAAACCCAACCGTCCCATGTGTAGGACTGGATCTGCAACTCGTTACCGTTGTGCTAAAATGACTCTTTTTTCGGCGATGATCAATGGCGCGAACGGCCGAAGCGGTCAACCGGAACGATCCTCCCACTGACAGGGTGATATTTTGATCAACTGTGACTCGCCTGAGCGTATTTTCCTTCAATGGTTGTTTCATATCGTTTTGCAACAAGAAAATTTATATGTTTCTTGCATTGCTTCTGTTGGTTCATATTCATCTCGTGTATGATTGGCTGCTTGCAGTGTTCCGGTCCAGTGCTCGTTCCTTGCGTCGTCACAGCAGCTTCGTGACGCGTTTGTTGTTCTCAGACATTAAATTATTTTATCTCGAAATGAACGGAGAATTTTTTGCTCCACGTTCGTTGTGAGGATGTTCTGAGTTGAGTGCTCAGTGGATCCGAGGTTCGGCGCGTTGAGATTTCCAAACTTCCATATGAAGAAAACAGCTTTTAACAATATTGGTTTTCACGTACTCTGTGCAACAAAATGTTGGCGGCTGTGATACAGCTGATGGTGTAGAACACTGGTGGAAACTCGGGCTGTACCTTTTGTGTTGTTATAAAACGGAGATAAGAAACGCTACTCGAAAAATTTATGACGAGAATTGCATTTTAGTGGCATTGTCTTTCCTCATGTTCGCAAGATTTCATTAATAGCTGATCCGCGCTTCAATCCGAAGCTTTATTTGCGGCCAAACAGTGTCGACGAACCAGAGTGCAGAACAGCTGCATTTGTATTTTGCGTCTGGCTACTCCGAGGGTCTACCCTGAGCGTCGTTTGTTTTTGCGAACAGAAGAAGCAAAAACTAAAGTTACTTCACGAAAATGTGACCAAAATGTACCGCACAAAATAAGTTTGAGCTTCAAGTTCCAATGTCTCCGATTTTATTGGAGTCCAGTCAATGGATATAAGAACCATCGCCAGAGGTTAGAATGGTTAGATCGGTGTGCCACCTGATGTAAATGTTGCTACTGGTTAGAGTAAGCTGATGATAAAGAACTTTATACGATTTCAGTTGATATGCTCCTTGTAACAGTGGCCGTTGCGCGGAGTTAATAAGTTTATGTTCTGTCCATTTGTCAACAATTCCACCCCGAAGCGGACGCACAGAGACGCTGCTGTTCTTACAACACTTCATGTACAAGACAGTGTTAACTTCGTTCGGTGATGAAGCAGTAACATGCGGTTAACCTTCGTCGAACTATTCCCAGGAGCTACGGGCTTTGCAACTGCAACAAACACAGTTCAAAATAGACGTTGGTGCGGAATGTCGGTCGCTATCTCCACTGCTGGCACCACTCGCCAAAGCAGGAATAGTGCCATTGCCCATTTGCCACGGCAAGTTCCAACACTTAAACAGCGTGGTTCAAAAACTTTCTTATTATTATGCAATCTATTCTCTGGACCAGGTTTTCTTAAGGGATTGCAAATTTTAACAGCATGTACAGAAGCAAGTCAAATTCTATGTTTCATATGTTTGTTTTTTCAAGTATTAAAGTGTTGGAGTATGGTAGAACACACTCGAACAAGACTGTTACAGCGTTTGTTTCAATGAGGATTTCATACAAAATGTGCCAACTGGCTGAAAGATATATTCAGAAATGGCGCCAAAGTTTAATGAAAGATTGTTTGTATAGTGTGGGGCTAAAACAGGGGTGGGGAACCTATTTACTATCATTGGCCACAGCTTCATTGCTTCATTAGTATCTCTGCCACTTGAACACATTGCACCTAGCTAATATTTACAGCATACGCGGTGTCAGTTGCTTGTTGATCAGTTATGCTGAAGAGCAAGGTACCTTTATAAAGCAAGAGAAAGAAAAAAGAGGCTAGAAATAAGAACTGTAATAAATCATACCCTATACTGAATCACCGCTACGCAGTTAAATTTTGAAAACCCCAGCAGATCTTCAGAAGAAAAACCCAGAAAGGCATTGAATACCCAGATCTGGGGGAAAAACCCCAGGTTTGGCTCCATTGGCCAAATCATTTTGAAAGAACCAAAAAAAGTAACGCAACTTATAGGACAGGTCAATGCGATGTAATAATCTTTTTTGAAAATGCCATCCATAACAATACAATCAAGCAATGTCTAGAAATTGCTGAAAATTCGCCACATTGGTTAAACTGTCCCATAATGTTGCAAACAACTGTAAAATACTTTTAATATTATCGTATCACAGTAATCTACTACAAAAGCATTCCATTGAAAACTTTCGCTTAATTGCTTATAACAAAATTAGCAAAATAGTGACTTCTTGACTGAAAAGATTAGATATAAATATAATCAGAGGCTGATTTTAGAGGAGGCAAAAGTGGCGGTCATCTCAGGTCTCCCTTTTGAAAGTTTCGCATTGTTTTGGTAAAAAGCTTATTAATCACTCCGGAGAGCCACATTTAATAAGCTCTGAAGCAAGCCATGTATTTGTCAAAAGAAATTAAAATTTATGTGAAAATGAGCCCAACTGGAACCCTCAAGTAGTTTAATGTCTAGACAAAGAACAATTCAAAATCAAATGACTTCAAACAATTTACAATGTGAAATGGACCTCAACGCATAAGCAAACTCCCACACAAAATGAAAAATTCAACTTGCTTTCAGCGATAAAATTTTCTTATAGCATGCATAAAATACAGGGCCTCTTTCTGATAGCTTGCTTCGGGCAACTAAATTCTAATATCAACCCTTGCATATAATAAAGAGAAATTTAACACAAAAGACCGCGGGGCCCCCTAAAGCTACGGGGCCCGTAGCAATTGCTACATCTGCTACTATTGTTAATCCGACACTGCTGTTATCGAATTGTCATCAGCCCCACAATGTATAAATTAAGTGGTTTTGACACAGACTGTGTGAAAGTGGACATCGCTCAAATACACAAGGACATGGTTTTCATTTAGACATTTCTTCCTGGTCTATATGAAACAGAGAATTGAGCTGAAAAGTTAAAACTGCTCACGAAGCTTTCCCAGCCTCTTTACTTAGACCTGTATTTAACCGTTTGCTCAGCAGCAAGCAAGGAAGCTCAATTGAGGTGGGCCCTATTGCAAAATTCGAATATTTCCGCAGAATGAAATGCAACATAGCAATATTATTTCAAGGATTACTCAGACTGCAACACGAAAAGGCTAAGTGGCATTTGTGGTCTTAAAACATTCTGATGACTGAAACACCTGCTGTAGTAGGAATCTTATTTTTCTAAATGCAATAGCCAATGTGACGATTAAATTTTTTAGTTTATTGTGATGTCATTACAGTCTATGTTTCCTCATTTTCACTTCATTATTTTGAATAGCATTTGAAACGGTTATAAAAGTAAAAGTGAGTTGGATGATTTGTCGCAGTCTGCCGATCCAATCATGTCAATAAAACGGACTTGTCTGCGCCATCTTCATGATTTCTGTGAGGTAAGATTGCAAAAACTTCAAACATTTTTTCGCGTTGGAAAATCTGAAAGTTAAGTTTGTTATTTTTCTGGTAGCACAAGCTCACAAAAATGTAGATGAGATGTCTGAGTAAAAGATTAGAGGACAGAGAAACAGAGTGGAAGTTTAGGATAGTAAAAACAAAATAAGGCATGGGTGTTTGGCAAAACCGTTAAAACTCGTTGATTCCAACAAGGCTTAAAACTTGCAAAGTCTTACTTCCCGTATTCAGACGTTTCTACTTCCGTTGTCCTTAAAAAATCATCGAGATCACTGCCTCCTCCACCTGCTATTTCTGAAAACCTGCTTCAAAGACCGTTTCATCTTGTCCTCGTGTTCGTAAAAGCTGGGGTGCAGGCCAGCTGCCCTTCCAAAATTTTTGAAAATCGTGTTTTCTTGGCAATGGTTTGGTGATGTTCTTGTGTGACTGTATGTTTATATCATATCAAAAACCGACTGCAGTAGTTGTTGGTTCATTATTTCGGCGTATGGGCCTCATCAGTATTGCTTTTGTGTATCAATGTGCTTCGTGGCTCTTCATGATTTCTGTATTTTCTTGTGATTCCTCTATCACCCCCAACACGTAGACAATGTGTGCAAGCCAAGCATGTAAAAGTGGATATACAGCATATAACTAGTAAAACACCAATAGTCAAGTCTTGTTCTAAATTCAGTGAAAACAAATGTCTGTCGTCCTCATGCTAAATATCTCACAAAACATTTGAAATTTTTATCAAAAAATTTACATGCATTTATGCGCCGTGAGAGCTCCATCCGATTTAGTTTTTTTCTCTGTTAGCTGTCCACCTCAAAACCTGATGTAAGAATGTCTTCATTTTTCTCCCACTGCCGAATCCTTGTATGACGATGAGTGAATGCAGTTGTAGTTGGGGTGCTGCCAAAGTGTTTTACCCCTCTCAATGTTGACTGTGTTTATCAACTAACACCTGCTCTGTGATGTGCTATGGCTAGCCATTTTTGTGTTCTTGTTTTACTCGATTGACCTTGTAATATGGACAATGAATCTGCAGCAAACACGTAAATAAAATAAATAAATAAAAACAAAAATGAGTTTGAATTTGTTTCTTGCTGTTTTGGACAAATATGCATCCGCCCAGAGTGCAACGTGGTCACGACTGTATTATCAACTTCCCGAGTGATGAAGTAAAGTTTGGCAAAGATCTTCGTTTTTTGGCAAATATCCTCGTTGCTGCTTAAAAATCTTGCATTGGGAAACACTCATGTGGGTTATTGATGGGAAAATTTTTGAGTCCACCACAACTTTGTCTCTAAAGCTGGCAGCGCTACTCGATGTAACTGCTGGTCAGGCTCACGCTGCCCAATGCCATCCATCACAGAGACGATAAGAAAACTTAAAAGGAAAAAGTTGCTTCACCCATAAGGTTTGTGACCATGCTTATCTTCAAATGCTATACTTTATATGTCATATTCGAGATTATAGGCTACTGGTTGGTTTTAAACTGAGGTGATAGCTTAAAATTTCCCAGTGCTGGGCTAAATATTTTTAGAAATTACCAAATACAGTGAAACCA
>JGI24159J19872_10011030_pt1 | contig 11853 bp, 6 predicted proteins | sample Ectturendosymbi4_FD_19872 | JGI IMG/M metagenome (IMG submission 19872) | reverse complement strand
AGTATACGTCAACAACTATCATATGTTTTTACACCAACAACATGACTATATTCTTGCAGTTGGAGCGTAAATCGATGTCTTTCCATCAAGAATTAAGTAATGATACTTATCAGCGAAATCAATTTAACTCCAAATAAATCACACGTTACCCGATACTGGCTTATTTTCCCATGGAGACCTTGTATTTATCAATGAACAGGTTGCTAGTATGCACACGTTATTATTTGGTTAGGCCAGAATCATTGATGATTTCTTGTTAGCTCAGAATTTTACCAAAGCGATATTTGCAAATTCCCCTATTTTCTTGTTAAATTGCTATGCATGCAAATACTTTACATTGACAAAGAAAAAGGAAACTAAACACATTTGCTTTTGAGGCTTATCGAAAGTAGCTACAAGTCATTCGGTGTAGTAAAACCTTAACGAGAAAATTTTGTAAAAATTGTTTTGACCCAAATCAACCAGAAAACGTCAATGAAACTGGGAAGCAGTGTAATATCCTTCCTTCTACTTTTGAGTGAAGTAAACAAAATAATTAAGGTCTAGTTACTGTAGTTCAGAACCTAAATCCTGCCTCTGTTGGTTTTAAGTAGCGCCAGAGTTAATGCACATTGATATATTGCAGGAAAATCGATTTCCCGGTATCATGACATCTAAGGGACTGAAGATTCCGTAATAACAGCAAAATCGCTTTACCTATCTATACATCAATGTGCGCTGATTCTGGTGCTACTTATCCGATAGAGACAGGATTCAAACTAAGATAGGGGCAGTCAAAAACTGCTACAGATAACAGAAAGTGCCGTAGGAAGGTACTGAAGCTAAAAAAATCAGAGCTTCCCGGCACATTAATCCAGAACCATCTAAACTTTCTCACAGAGAAAAATGTGTACGCGTCTGTCAATTGTATGTGTGTGGCCAAATTGTGTCATTTGCTCTTTTCAATGAGTGTTTACAATGGAAGCAACAAGCTTCTTGAAGAAACTGTTTTTTTTTCGAATAAAAAACTTATAAAAACACAGTAAATAACAATCAAAAAGCTTAAATTTTATTCTTGGAAATCTTTAACCCCGCTCAGGTGTATTAAAAAAATACATGTTGGTATAATTTGGCCCACTCTGGCAAATTTGTTTCCCCCACCACCAAAGCTTACGCAAACGTTGTAGGTGCACAGGCACGTGTTTCAACAAGCTCATCTCACCCTAAACAAGAAAGTTGTTGCATGTCGGAAAATTTTTATTATTTCAAAACCAAACACATCCCCTCTCCAAAAAACGCAGGTAGTACAGTTCCAAACGGCACGAAAAATGCACGAAAACATCCGAAACTCCACCAGTAACTTTTATTGGTGTTCTGAAAAAGACCCATGGCATGATGTGTTCGAAGCTGGTGGAAGTACATGCAAAAAACGTAAAGTAGGTTGAGACATGCAAATTTGTTATTTTTATGATATTTTTGTGAATTCTAGCCAATAAGGTGTGCTTTGCCCAAACTGGACAAATTCCTTACGATAATATCTGGCAATCTGTTGCACAGAATCGATCAAAAAAAAGGAAAAACAAAATGATTTAAAACATGTGGCGGCAATACTTGTTTTGAGTTAAAACACCTTTAACAAAGTCACAGCAGGGGTCAACTAAATATTTCTGCGATATTTTAGTGAATTCTTGCCCATAAGGTGTGTTTGGCCCAAACTGGACATATTCCTTTACGATAATATCAGGCAATCTGCTGCACAGGATCGATCAAAAAAGGAAAAACAATGTCATTTCAAACGTGTAGTAGCTGCATCGATTGTTGTGAGCTATTGCACCTTTTACAAAGTAACAACAGGGTTTTTAATGACAGACTAATGTGCTATTGAATTCTCTCACAAGCGTAACTGGCTAAGTACTTGTTCGCATAACCACAACCCTTGCAGACAAACGTCTTTCACACAGTAGCAACGTTGAAGTGTGCTATACAACAAAAACGAAAGTGCATGCAACGCTTTACTTTCAGCAGTGAGTTTGGGCAGAAGATTCGAAAGTGTACACAGGAACTCCACACTTCCGGCACACGAACCTCGTCTTGTTTCGGCGCAATGGACCACAAATTTGGCAGCGGTTTCTTGCCGTCAGTGGTTCATGGACTTGCGCCGGTTAACGTTGATGTCAATTCACGAAATGTTGGCCTGCTGTTGATGGTGGACCGCATGGTGGGAGGCAGCATCGTGTTGCTTTGCTAGGCCATGTTGCTGTGGTCACAGCGAGATATTTCACTTTCTTTCTAAGAATGAAAACTCCACAGACCTGTGCATTTGAAAGCCTTTGGAAATGGTTTCAGTCTCGGGCATTTTTCAAAATTCCGCGGTGTTGAATGACAACAACTGGAAAAATTTCTTATACAAAAAGATCACAAACTTGGCAGTGAAATTTCAGCTCGCCTCCTTCCCAAGGGAAAATACTGAAGCGAAAGGTTTCTGGGGTTTAGCAAGCAGTTACCGAACGTTAAACTGAGCTACGAATGTCGACTCTGTTTCTCGTCAAGAATGTTTTGATTGATCTGCCAAATTAACGCGCTTGGCACCACATGAGCATGTCAAAATGTATTTGCCGCAGACAGGCAAAGTTGTCTTTGACTAGCTTCTTGTTGGAACATTCCAAGTGTACTTTGCCCGCTCCTGGCATCCCCCCCTAACTTCATATGTACAAAACGTATGCAGATTTTGAGAATGCTGCTCGAAAGACCACATCAAAAATTCAGCTATTGGAAGGCTTACCATGAAACGGTCGTTTGTCGCATGCTTGCATCACGCCTCAAGTTCATTTGCTATATACGGGGAAAATAGACCTGAGCAGGGTTAAAATCAACTTTTAGATTCGGGACAATTGACGAGGATTTGAACTTATGTGAAAGATGTAGATGGGTCAGTGCAAGTTTTTGCTTCTAACTTTCCTGAAAACATTTTAATGTTTTCAAAGCTCTTGCAATCAAGCCTAGAAATTGTCAGATCTTTTTCAGGATTTTTAATAACCTTTAATAACAGACTGCGATTGGTCCACCCGCTCTTTGCTTACTATGAAATAGACTAAGCTTAGTTATATCTGAATATGTAATGCCCTTTTATGATTCAAGTGGCTGGTTGACAAAAACGTGACTTCATTTCCACGTATTGTTTCTGTAAACCACATTTAGGCGATTATTGCCGATTTGACAGCTTTGCAGGCGTGCCCTCCCGGAACTATCAACATGCAGCCAGCCCTGAAACGTTGATGCTATGCTGTGCGCAGTTGTGATTCTGTAGCGTTCAAAATATGTGGGTGCCTATTCTGGAGCAGACCAAGTTGTTGGGGCAAGCCTCAAGCTTTTGACTATGAAGTCAATATGTTGCTCTTATGACACTTATGATGTTGAGCTAAGTTCAACAGTGTCTTTGTCCATTTCTATGGCGATGAAAACCTTTCTCCATATGTCTGCGGTTCCTAGTTTACATCTTTAGGCTAAACATGTGATGATTCCGAACACAGCAGCGTAACGCTCCTGTCCTCATTTATATCACAGTTCACTGAACACATGACACGAAATATGCGAAAATATCGCTGTTCACCACCGCCAACAACACAGCAGTTTGACATGCTTCAAGATATTTAAAGTATGACCATATAGTGACATAGTTTTGCTTGCGGCACCGCATGTCTTTGCCAACATTAGGCTGTATAACTTTTCTGTGTAAGATAGGAAACAACATTGCATAAAGTGCGATAATTGCGACAATAAACCTGACAGTGGGAAATGTGAATTCCATATATGGTCACGAACACGACTACAAACCGCTCAAAATCGTTGGTGCATCAGGCGGCAGCTGTCAAGATGATAAGTGCTGTTTAATCCTGCGGTTCCCATGTTCGCTGTCAAACTCATCGGCAAAGCTGTCTAAATCTATGTACTCCACTTGTGCTCCTATTGAAAGCAGAGCTATGCTACATAAGCTATCGTTGGACATGAATTTCTGAGAAATGTTTTCACTACTTTCATCTTTGCAAAAACTTCTCTCGCATGAAGCGCTTCTAAAAGAAAGGGTCACAGCGATAAGCTGCGACTTTTACAGGCACTCAAACGTGGTCTTGTAAGGCCTTGAGAACGAAAGGAATTGCTCAAAGAGATGTAGGTTGTCCAAAATCGTTCAACAGCATTTTCTTCACTAGAGATATCTAGAGCTTTAAATTGTGTCAGTTGATTGAGCATGTCATTGCAAAGTCTTCCAAGTGTTGCTCTGACAAAAATGTTCCACTTCCAAGACAGTATGAAATCCCTGCCAATATAGCAGCAGAATCTTCAAAAAACGACGGTCTATTTCGCTCATTTAACATTCCAAGATAAATATAAGATGTTCTGGGAGGGTCTTTCTCCAGTTGTTTTCGTATACTTTTTCAACTCTGCCAAGACTGTCAGTAAACAATGCTCCAAAAAAACAAATTCTGCATCAAACTGAGCAAACAGCCTCCTGAGCGGACACGGCTCGATCTCCAACGTCGTCAGCGGAAGTCCCTTCCAAGAGCGTCACAATGCACTTCATGCGCGGCAGAACACTTTTCCCAAGAGCTTGTTCGTCACCTCACCACTACCGTGTACCGCTCAGATGACGCTGTTCACGAACCCGTTCTTGTGGAAAAATTTATTTCTGTGTTGCAAGGAGCTTCGCATGAGCAACAGAGCTACCGGCGGAAACACGAATTTGTTCAAGCAAGCTGAAATACCTGCTTGTGCAGTATACTTCACAACATTAATTATCACAAACTTCCGCCTGAGTCCGTAACACTGAACATGGTTAGCTAAAGGAACCTTCTCACGTTTCCACTTGTTTGTCCACTCGTCCACCATTGAAACACAAGTCGGCAAGTGAAGGTTTGTAATCCAAAGTGAGCAGCCCTAAACATCTCAGAGTCACATCCGCGATGTGTGCAACATCCAGGGGTGTAGTGGGGCGGGAACGCGTGGGAACGACCTTCCCACACCTTTTTCCTGTTTTGCTTTAACATGAGTTCGAAGGTGTTTACAAATGGCTTGTTTTTTTGGGTGCGTTCCCACACCTCTTTTGGTAGCACTACATCCCTGGCAGCATCCGAGAAAGCTTGGTTTGTAAATTGAACAAAACACTCCTGAACACACAGTGCTGTTTCATCGAAAAAGGACCAGTGCCAATTGTTTAGTTTTGTTGACATTCTTGACTTCACCTGCTTGAACAGAAAAGTACACGCGTGCCGTCAGAAATTCAGCGATTTCTTCTCTCAATATGCACGCAAACAAGAGATGCGTAAAAAGTTGAGTTGCGGTCTCTGCGGAGCGGACTCACAGGGTTTAGGCGGAGTCCTGAAAAGTTCATTTTGTGCGGAGGCGGCTCGGAAGAGGAGCTGAACCTTTCAATAAACATGCCTGTATATTTAAGTAGTATTTAGAATTTTGCGGAATCTAGAAATTTTGCGGAATCTTTTGCGGAATTGAAGTTTGAAATGTTTTCAGTAGAGGGAAGCACAGTGGATGCGGAGTCACAAGAATGAGATTTTTACCACCTCTAACGCAGACTTGCCAGCCAACTCGTTTTGTATTGCGCTGCTATTGTGTTTCTTAATTTTTGGACCACTCTTGACAAATTCAGCTGCAACCGGAATGTGCTTAATAATAACTTTAAGGAACTTGCGAACATTTCTTGGATTCAGTTCAGTATCTCCGTCTCTGTCTCCCTTTTGGGCAATGTCCTGGGTTGCTGATGTCAACAAGATTATTTCTCCTGGTGTTCTAACCTAATGTCGATTTGGGCGAACTTTTTCTTGCACATTCGCTTATATTTCGAGAAACGGGCGTTTCATCAGCTTTGCAGCATTTATGGTCATCCCATGCAATCAGGTGCGTCACCGGGTTAGATGGCGCCCGGGTAAGAAACAAGTTAGGCGCCACCATATTCAAACCCGAGGTGTTTTGGGAGTAAATTTACCGTACTGAAAAAAGTACTTGCAACATTTCTGGGCCTTTTCGGCTCCTGATTCGGAGCCTTTTCGGCCTTTTCTGGGCCTTTTCGGGCCTTTTCGGCTCCTGCAACATTTCTGGGCCTTTTCGGCTCCTGATTCGGAGTCCGGGGCATTGTGCTTGTCTTGTGCCCCCGCTACACCTCTGCATGCGATGCAAGACATTTTCGCGATTGCGATTGCGATTTTTTCAAATGCCTCCTGCAGTGCCGTTGTTTCTGTGTGCTTTTTTCCAAAGACGAAAGTTGCTGTTTGCGAATTTGTCTTCAGTATTTCCGTGACCTGAACGTGCAAAGTACCTTGACGCAAAACAGAACAGCGCATCCCGTTCTTTGAGAATATTCAGCCCGTTGGCCCTCCCAAGAAGAGCCTGGGTCCGGCTTAACCGCCTCCGCACCAGTGTCGGACGTTTCCACTCCTGCCCACACAAATGGGTATGGCCTATTTCTGCGGCCTGTGAGTGTGGCGCAGGAGAACAAACCGTCGACCATGTTGTCCTCCAATGTCCAATCCACCAACCTCCCCATAGACTGCATGGCCTGGCGGTGCTGGACGATGAGACAATTGGATGGCTGCTCAACACCTGCCCCGAGATCTACTGCGGCCTAGCAGTGGTTTCAACAACTCGCTCGAAAGAAGATTAATTCAGCCCATTGGTTTTTGCCAAACCAAGTAAAAAATGACCGTGAGTGGGAATTTTCATCTGTATGCTTGAGGTGCTCCCGTAGACTTGGTTGGATAATCATGAGGAAATTTAGAGATATCACTACGTGCGGCGTGTCTTTCACTGGTTTTGGTTGTCGATAGTCAGACACTTCCAGAGTATCAGATATGTCACCACCAGAATTGCCTTTTGATTTCTTTTCAAGAAGTTGCATTTGCAAACGTTGCGCAAAAACGTTTGCATTTCAAGTATATTATAAATGTTTGCTGATAGCTGGAGATGGGTGTGTGTCACGACAGTTGTGGGTTCGTGCAGCGCTGGAATGTGTATCGCAATATTAAACAGGCTGAGAACGAGACGTGCAGTCGTTCTTATACGGGAAATGGAGTTTCAGTCGATGCGATGGCTCACGCATGGGAACGGAAATTCGTGTTCTGTTCGTAAGATACACGATTTGCAATTTTAGAACTGCAGAATTATAAACTCGATATTTTGCTTTTAACAAATAAGCATGACTTAAAGCTTGAGTAGTAGCACTTCGAACCAACTGGATTGTCCGGTACACCAAAATTGAGTAAATTTGCTTCCAAATCGTTGCTGTTTCAGTTTCTCCAACAAGCTGATAGCGAAATTTCCGATATGATACATGGATCACCAAAACGTAAGACGCACAAATTGCGAAATCTGTTGTGAATACTTTTTGAAGGGCTAAATTTTACGTGAAAAGTAGTGTCTATACTTGCGTTATTTAGATATATCGATCATAGCTATGAATCGATAAAAAGTGCAACAATTTAGCTTGTATTGTGTACAGCTTGAATGCATTTGTGCTATATTGCACAAAAAGATTATTATGAGTTAAACAACAGCAACCGTGTATAGATTAACCATCCACGTTGGGATCTGGTTGGTTTTCCTGTATTGAAAGAAACTCGAGAATAGTTTTTTTTCTTATTATTCTAAGTTATTTTCCTTAATTTGATAAACATGGCAGTGATGCAGAGAATTCCAAGCGATCATGATAATATACCTTCGCACATGGCTGACGTAGAAATGTACGGTGTGAACATTTTCGGAGCATCCACCACTAAAATTTTCTGTTAACATCAAAATAAACGAGCTGGAGCTGAAAGTTTTCAAAATCCACAGTCGATAATCCACCTGAGTCCACACACACCGATCTGACCCATTTCTGGCGGATTCCCTCATGTTGCTCTTTTGGTAACAATCAACTACTTAACAGTCTAACAACTGCTGTTCATAAATCTAACACGTTGTCGTGATGTGTAAAAAAACAGAGGTTAAGCGAAGAGTGACGCAATGAAACTTTTTCCTTATGAGCTTATATTTAATCAATATTTGACATCAACAGCAAAAGGCCATTGCCTTTCAATTTCGTAAGAATGAGTAGGATGTGGCATATCGCAAACTTAGTTAAGAAAAACAAAACTTAAACACAAAAAGAAAAAAGAAGATCCTAAGAATTCTTTGCGTTGTTCATTCTCAGCTTTTCTATTCAGCTGCGTTCAGCAAATGAGTTCGTACCCGGCATGGCTGTTGGCAGCAGTGCTTGCTGCACTTTGAGCTTTTGACAAACCTTCAGGGTTGCTTCAGAATTTGAAGATACAGACGGTTAGTCTACTGTAGTACCCGTTAACCTTTAATTATGGGAATATTGTTGGATCAGTGGGGTTACTTTGATAAATAGTTCCTTTTGATTGCCTGAAAAATATCTTGTTGAGAAAAATTTATGTTGGTGGTCAAAGTTGAAAGAAATGCTTTTTCACACGTTTTCCGTTGTATTGTTTGAGTCGAATTATGTTCATCTCAACTTTATTGATTACTGCCAGTTGCGATTTGTCAACAAATATCAAGTCAGTCAAGTATTTCACGTGGCAAATATTGTTTCATTCCAAAACTAAGTGTTGCTTTATGCAAGGCAACTAACTTGCTATTTTGCTAGTTTTGTCAGTAAATAGCAGACAAAATTTATCATAAAAAGTATTCTAAGAAAAATATTGAAAAATTTTGTTTCTGATCGAAAGCCTTGGCCAAATACGGCAACAAGAGAAAAATCTCAGTTCATTATGAGCTTTATCGACCCTGTATTTGCTAATGGTGCCATCTGTCCATTGCGATAATCAGAGTGAGAACTGAGCGCAGAAATATATTTTCTGTGGCAAGTTTTCATAATTCATCTGCTCTATAAGTTGTGCGATAGTCGTGTCAACATACAGGTCTATTGTCACTGCTGGAAAACAGTTTTGCGAGTGTCTTAACTTTCTTGTTTATCTTCCGTTAAAAATGATCATTTCACACTTGGCGAAGAGTGAAAACGTGACTTCGATCGGGAATGTCAGATGAACGCTTGTCCGGTTAAGTAATGATGAGCATTCACCGTGAAAAAATCAGCAAAGACAAGCAAGGTTTTAGTGAAGGGCGATTGATCTCTTGAACTAGATCTAAATCGTTTGCAGCTCTTGTTTCTAAGTGACGCTAACAAGTCTTGCTATATGTAAAATAAAGTCATAATTTGTGGTTTCGTTAAAACCTTGGTAATGCTTCTTTGAAAAGAAGTAGGCCTACCCTGCTTGGAAAAACTGCAGATAGCCTATTGTCTAATTATCGTAATATACCTGGCTATTGCTGACAACGAAGCGTATTTTGGCAGCTGTTGCCCTAACACGGGGCATTACCCTTGTGGTGTAGAAAGCATAAAGCGTTTTCTTAACGTCCATTTGCACTGCGTCGTCAGCAACTTGAAAATGATAAGCACAATTCGACGTTGTCCCTTCATGGAAAAATTTCTGCAGCCGCCCATGGCGATAACATATAATCCTGCTGTTATCGAGCCAGGTAGGAAAAGCATTTTGTCAAAGAATGGAGATATTTTTTAATACTTGGTACATTACTCAACAGAGTTGCAGCTGTGATCAACTCGATAAATCAAACTGTTTGCCATGTTTCTCTTGTGCACTATACACACCAAAGCAGTCGATGTGTTGTACAAGTCAGTAAATGAGCTTTTTGGCAACAAGCTGTTGTTGTTTGGTTCTAAAATAATGTTTTGTGATCAGAATTTCAAGATAAGCCGATAGTTCCAATTGCTTAACTTCCTTCGAAAAACTAACATCATTGCAAATACTTTGTGGCTGATTTAAAGGGAAGAGGGGAGGCACTTGCTTCGTCCCCTCTTTCAAGGCCCCCACTCGAGGTGTTTCGCGCGTAAATTTTCCTCATTTTTGGTGAAAAACTTAATAACCACTCATATAATATACTCTGCAGCAGATCATACGTAAGTACTCTGCTTTCAAAGGGGCCGCCAACAGCAGCTGTAATGTGTAAGTACTCCGCTTGCATAGGGGCCACCAATAACAACTGTAGTGTGTAAGTACCTTGCTTTCAAACGGGCCCCAACAGCATCTGAACTGACTCATTCAGCCTCAAAGCTTTCCCAAACAAGTCTCAGAGTGGATGCTTTTGTATATATGTCATGTTCTTGAATGTAGTTGAAAGGATGAAATTTAAAACAAATTTAGTATTTTGAATCTGCTTGTTTGTTACCTTTGGTTTCATAGAGTCCTTTAAGGACAATCGCTGTGAAAAACCCAGGAAATCAAGCGTTTTTTTCCGGGAGGAAAGTGTGTTACAAACTTTATAGTTTACTGATGATGCATGCAGAGAAATGGTGCGCAAAACTGGAGAAGTGGGGGGCCGTGACCACTCGCTATCGCTTAACTTTTGTGTGTTGCTATTGCTGGCTTTGTCTTCCCAACTTTCAGTGTTTTCAAAGTTGAGTATCCTGAATAACCTTTTGCATTTTCTGTTAAGTCAGTCATGTCGTAGTCTCAGGAACGTATCCTTGGTTGGCCCCCTCATCCCCTTCCCAGGCTTGGTCAAAAAGTCTTATCACGGTTGGCTGAGTTTGGTTACGTGATCAGAGGGCCCCCTTTTCAGCCTTGCCTCGGGTCCCCCAACCTTAAGCCCACCGCTGCAAATATTTTCACATTTTAAACTCTGATGCAGAAGAGAACATTAAAAACATGTTTTCTACAAGAATGAATTTTAAACTGGTAGACAGAGTAAGAATAAACCAGTTCTAGCAACAGTGAAAGAAAAACTAGCATGCAAAAAGATCGCAAGATGTTTTGTTTCAAACAGCAGATGTACATGTGCTTACGATTTCAAGGCATTTGCATAGATATGTGAGATTCCCATGAGGAGTGTTCCATGTCATGGGGCAATGGACTTGAAATTTGACCCATTGTTAGTAATTTTGCGTCATTTGTCAGGAATTTTCTGATGTCGAATACCATTGTTACATGCTGACAGCAGATTAAATACTTCACGTAGAGGTGTACAGTGCTGTAGCGATGCGAGGCCCCCTAAAATATGATTGTTGGGCCCTTTTTAGGTGGCAACTAAATAAAGGTCACCCAATTTTTATTGGCCCTACTAATTGGACGTTTTGTGGTGTTTCAGCCGCGAAAGCTGAGTTAGGCAAAAGCTGATATTAGACATGCACATGATATAATGTACTTCGTATAACTGGATTCGTGGAAATCTCATGGGATGGGACAGCCACAAGTTACCATGGGATGGAAAAGCAAAGTTATCCCAGCAAGCCCGATGGTTTCGCACCCAACGCATACAGAAAACGTAAAACTGTATCAGCAAGCCAATCTGTTTGATTTAATTTACGGGCTAACTCTTCTCGCTTGAGTTGAGTTGATTATATTTGGCGATAATTAATATTCAGCAAGAAAAAAACACAAATTAGTGCAAGGACGCCAGCATGGCATTGAAGGAACCGGAAGTTTATCGAGTCGATGCCCCTCAACAGTTAAATTAGCTTTGCTACTATCCAGTTTCAACTCGTGGTGTTGCATATATGTGGGAAGGAGCTGCTAGATGATCAACACAAATGCACAGGGGGTGCTGGTTCGTAACCGGTCTCTCTTAGTGGATGGGTTGCTCAGATCCGCAAGGATCTGGGCGTGGCAGAAAAACTATAAACCCAGCTAAAATGAAACTCTGCCCGGGCTGTCATAACCATTTCGCATCTAACGAGCTCTACAAATTGTTTGCAGTGTTTTTGCATTTGGATGATGGTTGTTTTGGTACGCTTGAGACCATGTGTTCAGCGGGCTCAACTCAAACTTTCACAGATGACTTACTCGGTTA
>JGI24159J19872_10011026_pt1 | contig 11855 bp, 9 predicted proteins | sample Ectturendosymbi4_FD_19872 | JGI IMG/M metagenome (IMG submission 19872) | reverse complement strand
ATTTTGTCACAACGGGATGTAAAATAGAAGACGAAGTTAATTTTTGCTGTTTTCGTTTTGTATTACAGTATATTTATCCTATTCTCACGGGAAAGCGGCGGTGGCAATGTGCTTTGGATGCGTCCGGAATTTATTGGTTACAGTGACTAACATAAATATGTCAGGAATTGCGCCTCATCAGATATGGTAACCCTACACTCAATGCACTCTCTGATTGACAGCTATCTGAATACCTGTACAACGGTATCTCCAATGTATATGCAGTAAAACCTGACAAACGACATTGAAGACCAGACAAAACAGCGTGTTTGCCACCAGATTCTAAACATCAGTGGATATATGAAGCAGTCGATATATTTAGGTGTTCCTTTTGCTCTCGTACTTAAGTTGACAAAACCCCGGGGTACCGTACACCGTTCATCACCGAAGTGCTAGTAACAGCTAGTTCCTGTATGAAATCTTCATATCACACTGTATACCTGAGTTTATCGTGCAAGAGCAGTTTGTGATGACGATTGTAAGCTTGCGCAGTTGTAATGCTACGTAAGCTGTTGAAAGGAACTGTTACACATGTATTTCCAACAGGAAATGTTTTTATTACACAGAGAAAATAACATCAAAACACAAAATTTTGTCCGAGAGATGCACAATTTGTGAACGCTGGGCGGTGCTATGCATCACACTGAATGATCATGTGATATTGCGGCCTGGAAGTCCTCTGATTGAGTAGGACAGTGTACACATAGGGATTCTGTATCAGCTATGCACTTGCTGAATACCACTCAGCTTCAGCTATGGCAACATTTAACTGTTTTCCTTTGCGAAACGTTGGCTGCAATTTGGCACTTCTTCCGTTTAGGTTCAGCAATCCGTGTAATGCCTGGAACCTTTGGCAGATGGTGCGCTTGTGGAGCACAAGGCACCTGACTGTTCATGTTCTCCTTTAAGAGTTCAGTAGCCAATTTGAAGATGAAGTTTCTTCATGAAATTTTCTCGTTCGTTCGTGTTTTGTACAAAACGAAAGTATTGATTTAATTGTAAAGCATGTATTAACACCCAATATTAACACCCAGTGTGTCAAGAAATCCTAAACAATGGTTGCTTGCACTTAATCACTGAAGATTAATTCACGCAAATGGTAATCGATCGCAGCATCGTTCTGTTAGTGAGTGACGTCAAATACTGTGTTAAGTAATTCCAGTAACAACAATTGCCTATCGTAAGTGGTAACGCACTCCTTTCTCTAGTACGCAATTTGTACTACGGATGTGTGATATGACCGTCTATAGGGGTTTCTGTTGTCGATATATTGAGTCAACGCGACTGGGACAATTAAAGTTGGTAAATTGTGATGTTTTTGAGACCACCACCATAGTGCAAAACAATCGTTCTTTTTCATTGAATGACTGTAAAGGGAATATGCGTGTGAAATTAGGGCAGAGTGCAGAGGATCAGCAAACAACAAGCTGAATGTTGTTAATTGCATAGTGCAGCTCGGGCTCTAATGGGTGAGCCCGAGTAAAGCACGAGCGAACGAAGTCGAGAGAACGCCTGCTACGAACGATATTGTTTTATTCAGGTCACCTGCAACATGAACGCGAAAGGCCAGACATGGAACGAAAATATATGAACAGCGACAAGGCCCAAAGAAAAGAGCCCGAGTTAACTTAGTGAAGTGGGACCGTGGGTGGTGGCACAAACGTACAAAGCAAGCAAGCACGCGTTCTCTGATATAAATCGTAATCGATTGTCTGTTTGCTTCGTCTGTCAAATATTTCATTTTGCGAATAAGAGTAAGCAAATTTAACTATTTGGAATGGTGTTAAAACACTTGATATTACACCAATTTTTTAATAGTTTGGCACGAAATTTTTCCTACACACAAATATGGGTGTCGGAAAGGGGCAGGAAATTGAAAAATATCAGCAAAACAGGCTGTTTTCTTGGTTTCGAGTGGTAAAAAACAAATTTCACCACTTTTTGTNTCCCCCTTAGAAACACTTTTGGAAAAATCCACCAGTGCCCCCCTGGAAAAAGTGCTTCCGACGCCCATGCACACAATCATGTAAGATTTTACCACTTTTGTAAAACATTGTGTTGTATTTCACCATCTGGCAACACTGTTCGACAACACNAATGCGGTAAGCAATCCACAGCAGGGTGACAGAATGTGCACCGTGTATTCTGCCAAACATTTACGAAATCCTGCGAAATTCACTGCCAAATTACAAGTAATGTACTACAAATAACATTGTCAAAATACTGCCATATTCTGCAGCATTTTTTTCATTAAACGATTTACTTTTAACAATGAACCCAGTACTAATTGTGCAACTTAAACCTTTTTAGGAAAATTCGACATTGATATATGGGGTGGCCAGGCCTCCGCAGAAATAAAGCGGGGGGCCTAGGCCCATGCGACCCAGTTCCACCACCTATGACCCACATCATTTTCTTTACAATGAAACTAATGGTGTTCCGATGTTTTCAGAACAATGTCGCGTAGTCGATTTNCTGCTATCCGGATGTATTTGAGTTTTAGTAAGAAACCGAACCGAAGATGCACTGGACCAGGAGCAGACCGATNCACAGCAATACGTGTTGTTTTCGAAACATTCACAGCCATGTGTCAGTGAAAATACTGGTGAAACGTTTTGTTGGCAGTGGATGAGCAGTTGATGCTTTTGAAGTCACACAGTCCTTTCATTACATTTATGCCAAAGAAACCCGATTAATCCGGCATCAAGAAAAAGTGTTTTTTCGAAAGTCGACTGGCAAAACATAGAGTGGGCGGAAATTCATTCTTCAGCTGATACAATGAAAAAACAAAATGTTGTGGCCATTCCCTCTTCCGTGAACTAAGATCTCCCTCGAAAACGTAGAAAATGTTATGGAACAAGACGCAAAACTTTGTGCTTGTGCATCGCTTGCAAGAAACCAACTTGTCGCACATGCTTTGGTAGCATTTCAAAATTATTTGCGTAAAATATAAAGCGTGATCAACCCGCATGTGTGATGCACTTAGGTTTGGAAAAGAGAAAAAAAACGTTTGCAGTTATGTTTCCCAATTTCACTAAATGTACTTAATTTTGATGGTATCTCTGTGATTTACATTACTGTGCCATATTTGCACTATTACATTACAATTATGTAAATAGCTGCTTATGCCTCACATCATAATACTAGCGATATTCAACTAATTGATCAGCTCTCAGAAATAGTGAAATATGTTCGATCATTTGAAATAATGCACCGCAGTGCATTTTACCTCAACTCCAATAACATAAAAACATAGCTAGTGCGGATAGATGTATATTAACTTTAGTAAATTCGGCATTGTTTGGTTTCAATACGGCTGTAAATCTTTCGGTGTCGATTTCGACACCTCGGTAAAAGACAGGAGAGAACAATGGTGGTAAACTTAGTGTTAACAAATGTCATTATGACCGAAATGTTTCCTTTTGATTTCGTAAACAACTTCAGTCCTTGAATATTTGTGTTTTATGCTGAAGTAGTGGTTTTCCGTTCGGAATACAAGCAGGGAACATTATGGGGACGAGAATGATTCTGTTTCTTGCAATTATCTTCAACAACATTTAGTAGCTTTTTTGGAAAGTGTACTTATCAATGACGAAAAATAATGTCACACAAATTCTAACGAACTTTGATTCTTATTTACGGCATACAGTCGGTGACAGCATCTGCTCTGTGATAATTGCAATTGATTAAGAAATTGCTAAGGTATCCAGATAAATTTGCCACACAGAAAAATTTAAATTGACGTTTAGTTTTTACCAAACTATTTTGAAGCGAAGCTAAAAGTTTTCTTAACAAAACTTTGGAACTCTCAGACAGTTCATATTAAATAAAAAAGAACTTTAAATGGCTGTTGCTGTTGAAGTGTTTCTTCAACGCTTTCACTGCAAGGCGGTTTGTTCGCCAGGGTAGCACTAGGTGCTAGCCAGTTTTGGGCGAAATCACCATTTTCTATCTTGTGAACAAACATACTGCAAATGTACTTCAAAGACGTGTAATGAAGTATGCAATCATTATCTGTAATCAACACGCTAATTGGGCGATATTATCCTGTACAACTTGGCTTTTTAGGCATATTTTCTTCCATCTATGAAAAATAATTGCTAATGCATTCGAAAAATGCGGCAAGATGATTGCAATATTTGTTGCAATTTCACGAAATATTTTCCGTCAGTTTTTATGGCCAGATACGCACTTTTGGCACTTACGTGTTGTACAAAATTTAAAACTGTAAATGTAAACGTACAAAATGAAACTACTTTTACATAATACTGAACTCACCTGTTGATACTGCTAGTGAGCCAAACGAAATATTAAAACAAGCAGATTGATTTGCTGCACTGCCATCAAAATATTTTGATATTTTTGTTTTTGGATATTTATGGGGCAGCGTGAAGACTGCCAAAATTTTCAAGTGCCAGTTTACCGTTATTCTTCGGTGTGATAGTGACTGGGTTTGAAAGATCTTTGAAATATCCTTTGCATCTTTCACATATGTCTTTTACATTGCTGAGTAAGACAACAGTTTGGTGTTTGGTGAATCCAGCGGTATTAGATTTTGGGTCATGGATCACTGCCCGTGCTGTGGGGAGAGCCTGGGGGACTGTAGAGGCAGTCGAGACTTACAACAAGTCAGTCGTTGCAAAGTGATGGCCCACTGCCCGAGCTGCGAAGAGCTGGAACACTGCCCGAGCTGCGAAGAGCTGAATCAGCAGGCTATGCTTAAAACTAACGATGTTGTAGTTTCTCAGACACTGAAACTAACAAGCAATACTCGTAAAGCTCTTCCCTATGCATTTCCAAAACATGAAATCGCGAAATAGCCCGATAGTAACTCAACCAAGTCGTCATGACGCGAGGCCATTGCGATGGTCGCGCCAAAGTCTGTATCTGACGTTGTCGCGCCAAAGTCTGTATCTAACGTTGTGTTGTTAAATAGGTAGGGTTGCCGCTGATTGTCAGCTTTACTGTGCTTGCTTTGAAGGCTGTGAGCCCCACCCATGACTCGCAGAGATGTGAAAAGCGCAAAACATGTGCAAATAAACTCGGAAGGTCAACCTTGTGTTTTGAGTGAAAGCAGTTAATTGGTGTCCGATGTAATTAAGGATTTTCGCGAAGTCGATCAACTGGTCTCACAGCGACAGGCAGCGGATGGCACTGAGTTCGAGAAGAGTTCATTGAAAAGCGATACCGCTCTGGAAACGCAGCACCTGCGAGACGACGAAGCAGCTTCGCTCGAAAACTTAGAGTGAAGATGGCCGAAGAAAACCCAACGTGCAGCTGTGTGACAAGTGTCAACCACTGTGAACACTTGAGGGTCGAAAGTTGAACTTACTTTTGGAAGGTTTCTTAGAATACCTCGACGTAAATGTAACTATAAAACAGAAAAGCCAAAGATTTAAACATATTGTATGTTTTGACGAGAAAAGACTGTGCGATCTATTGCATGCTGTTACGAGAAAAGACTGGCCTATATCCCTTGTCAATGAAACTACAGGTCGAAACAAAGCAGTTGAATTTAACATTCCTGGCTGGAACTCGGTTGTCCAATCAAAACAGCAAATTGCCAAGGCAGCCTTCTGGCTTTGGATAAACTGCAATGCACCCAAGACTGATGGCATATACAGGTACATGGTTTAACCCAAAAAAGTTTTTCAAATCTTCAATGCGGCAATGCCGCAAATATGTTGTAATACATAAGGCCAATGGCCTAGCGGCTGCACTGCAGGCTGAGAAAACCAATCAGAAATTTGGCAGGATAAGAACAAAAACTGATCTCCATCAATACCAACATTGGTGGGTGGGGTAAATGGTTGCTCAGAAAATTTTTTCAATGCGGAAAGGCTATTTCAAGGGTAAATTAAACTCAGAAAACTCTTGTCAGTGAATCTGCAGAATTTGTGGGACAGCATAAACTGCAATGAAAACTATCTGGGCCTTGAAATGGCCTTGAGTTCTGTTGTTTCACCGACATGAGTTCTTTCATTTGAAGGCTTCCTATTGAAGAAGGCACCAAGGCCTGATTTTATTTCTGCAGAACATTTGCTGTATGCAGGTGAATCTCTTTATTTTTTCTCAGTGTACTGTTTTAATACACGCATTGTTCACGGTTTTGTAACCAGTTCATGTTTCATCTTCCCTAACATCTCTCCTTTCCTTGGAAACACAGCCAATCAAGTTGGCTTTGAGGCTAGGCATGGTACTGATCGATACATTTTTGTTGAAGCAAACTACTACATACTTCGTTCCCCATAGTTTTTCAGTGCACTGAGCTAAACGCCGCCACAGTTGAAGCATGTGCCGTACTTGTGCTGACTGCTGAAAAACGGAACGCGTGAATGACGCAAGCTTCGTGTTAACAGCAATTTTTATTTCCTGTACCAGTTGCTTTGAAGAGCTCAACTTGAAACGATTGGCAAAAGAAAGTGACACTAACGAATCGGCTTTCCAAATGATTCTTGTGTTTGCTTTACAGGAAATATATGCATTACTTCAGATTTCAGGCGAGCTGCAACAATCCTCAGATGAGAGCCATTGCTGATTAATGGCGTTTTGCTCATTGGTTCGAAATGCGTGACAACTGCCAATCATTGACCATGAAGTATCCCTAACATTTCATGCAAACGTACAGTTTAATGAAAACTAAAACAATGGGTTTTGCAAGTAGTTCTTATATTGAACCCTATGACACGGAAGTAACGCATCGTTTTTGACGAATGTTTCTGGTCCAATGATGGCAAGAAGCGGAAATAATTTCATCTTCTTGCCATCATTGGACCAGAAACATTGGACCAGAAACGGAAATGCATAAACTTTCATCCTGCACAGAGTGAAATTATTTGAGTACAATTTTCTGCCCACTGTTCAAGATGAAGAATTATGCATTTGCTTTCTGCTGAAAAGCGCGGGCATGCATGTTTCATGTGGGTAGCTGTGTGCGACTGCCAGAAATGCATCTGTGTTTTTACACGAATACAAATCACTCTACAAAAAGTTGATAGCCATTAGCGTACATTGGCTAGCAAAAATATGAAATGTTGGCAGAATTAGTATAGATGAACTTCAGTTTCTGAAACAAAAATTTGTTTGAGATGCAATGAAACTATCGGTTTGGATTGACAACATTAGAAACTAGTAGTGATTCGTGGGAAAAGATTATTTGAACTACTGGAATTCAAGTATTGCAACTTAAACCCATTGAGAATCTCATAAAGGAATTCTAAAGATATGAAACATTTCTAAAGCAGCAGGTATTTTTCGCAAGAAAAATATGCAGACGACATTTTGTGTACGTTGCGTTCACTCCTACCATAATCAGTACATAGAATTGCTTTGCTGCAAGAGTTTTTAAATATCCAAAATGCTTGAAATCAAACCGGCGACATTTCTGTTTCTCCCTTTCTTATTCCCTCACAAGCATATTTAGCATTTAATGGTTGCGGGACGATCGTGTCTTTAGATGAAAAACGCCAATATTTTGCGAATAAATTAATTTGTACTTTTGGAAAAGCTTTAACACGAACGAAGGAAATCGTAAGCTCTGTAACACCAAAGAAGGTGATCGTGGGCGGTGCATTATATTGCATAACGTCTGTATTCCCACACGCAACGCAGTAGAGTTAAGCATGCATGGCAGTCACATGGAACACATAAATGCATAAAGAACACGAAGATATTTATGCGGTGGTAGTACAAAATGATTCGTTTGATGACGCTAGGACAATTAGCTTGATGAAACACAAGCACGTACTGTGCGTGTGATAGTGGTAAAGGTCACTCGCGTGGATGGTGCCATTGCGGTTCCTATAATATGTAGTGCGATGATTTCCAAGAAGACGGATTTATAACTATCTTTTAGCTTTACGTTACTTTCTCCTTTTGATACATGTTGTATTCCGATCAATTCAATGGTGTTGGCGTGCATGGTTTGCAGTGAGCAAATGCTTCTAGTTGATAACTTTCTCTTTCATCAGCAGAGCTTTACAAACGTATACAAAGGATTTCCTTTGTAGCACGTAAAGTGAAATCAAGCGTAGTAGCAAGTATCACTGAGAAACGATGCATGCATCCGTAAGTCTGAAAAATGGCTAGTTTTCGAGTATACTTTTTTATAGCCTATAATGCTGTAGTTTCCAGTAAATATCTGATTGTGGCAGCATGGGTTACTCGAGGGAATTTCTTTGAAACAATAGGCAGGTGATTTTTATGTGAGAAGGTGAACGTTCCTAGAAACAACAGATTGAAATAAGATAAATGTGTTCTTGTTATCACAAGGTTTTTGGACTCGCAGCTCATTGTTAGAAACATTTCTGCTTTGACTGGCTGTATCGGATTCATTGTGAAGATAGATGTTATATGCTTGGCTCAATCGTAAACAATGCACCGGAAATGCGGGCTAACGAGACATCTTGCATAGTTCTGCTTACTGCTACTGAGGTCACAAGGTTCACACCACTGTGAAAATGGTATTGTAAACGAGGTTTTTGATATTTAACTTTCGCAGAGGAAATATTCATACCAAATTTATTTTCAAAAATGTAAGTTACTCAATCACAACAGGAAAACTGTAGTGCTGGTGTTTCAGTAACTATGCCAAAGGCTTATAAAGATGGTATTCAGTTTGAGATCAAAGGCATAATCCTGCAAAGTTCATTTGGATATTTACGCGATTTGTTGTTGAATCCCATTATTTCCAGTTGACATCTACGCATGGCGTTTCACAATTATTTTCCAATATTTGGAAGATTGCTCACAGGAGAAAATTTCATTTGGTCGTTCAGAGGTTTCTCTAATTGTTATTTTGAGGTGAAACTTGCAGTAATGACTGTTTTCAATGTGTTGTACAGCAAAACGTATGCACCTGGGAGGATAGATTGTTTCCAGTAAAAGTTACTATTGTAATGATGATGGCATCTTTTGACAAAGAAATTATCCTAACCGTTTTTTCTACGTTCAGTGAGGGAAACGACCAAAACTCGGGGTAATTCTTGATTTTATTTTTTGCGTTGAGGCTCCGTTATTCCCGTTACAGAAACAACAACCATCGGATAATCGCACGTTTTGTTCAACAGAAATTGTATCGAAAATCCCGCTGAAAGATGTTCGATTTATGCTTTCGTTTTGATAGAGCGTACATGAAAGTCCAGATTCAAAGAGGACTTGGTTTTCCCTCTTCAGTGAACGGTTCGTAATTGTGACAAAACGTGAGTTTCGAGAGCCACGGCATCGGGTTTCCTGCGCAAAAAGTATTCAGAATACATGTCTCGCCGTTTGCTCTTATCGAAGCGGAATCCACCATCGTGGAATCAACGTCAACGAAGTTCATCCAGTGTACGTTTTTGCTGATGAGATATTGTACTTCGTGAAGTACTCGCTAGGCCTGAAAGTGTTTCTGCGGCTTTTTGATTTGAAGTTGAGTTAATGCCAGGTTCTTTTCAGTTTCAACCACACGATGAGAAAAGGGGCCTCCAATGACATCGAGCCGCTTGTGCATTGATTGCAGTAACTCGTGATCGTCAAGCAGTGTTGCGTGAACCATAGTCTGAAGCGAATATTTCTTGCTGCATAATCCGAGCTCGTGTTCTTTGCTGGTTGATTTTACTAGCAAAAAAACTGAATTTTGAACTTAACACTATTTCATACAAGACAATGAATAAGAAATAACGCGATTAACTTCAGAAAATACAGTACAACAACAGCAATTAGACAAACGAACTTATCTTTTGTTTTGTATTCTGTGCAGCACCATGCATAGACATTCTAACTGGCGAAGTTGCAATAACTGGTTCTTAACAAAACCACAAACATGTCTACACCTTGTGAAGGCCGGAAATAGGCTGTGAAATTACCATTAAGATGAAAGGTTTGTGCTTCGCTAACATATCCCACATAATTTTTGTGAAGCTATATGCCAACTGCAAATTTCTGTCAACACCGTGGCAAAGATCAGGTCATAATTACGGCTTGTGCGCATTGCGTGCTCAAAACGCAGGACATGCTAAGGGAATGATGCAGGCCCAGTGTCAAAAGCAGTCATTCGATCTTGTGCCAGTGTCATTAGGTGTCACGAAAGGATACGATTTGCAGAAGGCGATAGCAAAGAATCGTTGTTGGATGCACTTGTTGTGTTTTTATTTCGAAGATAGCACGTATAATTTTTCAGTTTAAAAGGGAGATGCAGAAACACAGAGAACCGATCAAATGCAGTGCGATAACTTTCTACTCAAAGTTTACCTTTAGTGGCCACAGTTGATTGACCATTAAAACAACACGTCTTACATGTACGTTTCAACGTGAGATCCATGATGTGAAGTAAATCAATGATTAGTTTAACAAAATTTTGATTAAGTCATACAATGTGTCAAGCAATGCAGTGGGCTAAAAGGTAATGCTGACATGTTTTGGAAGATTGCATAATCTGATTGAAATACAAACAACTGAACTTACGATCACTGGAAACACACACAATGACGAATATGAGCAGCTACAATTGGCAAATCCATCTTAAAAAGTGTTTGCTTTAACACAAACAAATGTATTTGTTAAAACAGAGGCAAACATGGGTCCCCAACTTTGTAATTTGAATGACATTCAGAGATTATGCGACGATCGGTTCAAATATCACTACATTGGCATATTCGATTTTGGTGTCTCATCGAAACTGAGTTCATTGCAGGTCCAAAAACATACAAATAAGATTGCAGTTGTACAGGGTTTGCAACCGCGGTAATAGAAAACATTACTGCACCATCCTGTCAAAGGAAAGTTGTAGAGACTTAACAGGAAGCTTGACAAAAATGTTAATGTAGGAAAGGCACTAGGCAGTCAAGTCCAGTGCTTGCAACCTTTATGGAAAAAAAGACTGCAAATTGCAAATAGATAGTCTTTTGCATGGGGAGAGCAATATATGCAAATTGCGATGAACAACAAAGTATACTTGGAAAAAATTTTAAGAAACTTTGTAGCTGAAGGAAAGGTACAAAAGTTTGCTATAAAAGCAATACGACTGTGAAACTGACGAAGGGGTTGTAATGAGATGAAATGTTTAGTCACAAATTCCTCTCTCAAGTGTGGTTTTAATTTGCTAACAAACCACTCAACTGACCAAGCCATTTGCCGCTCACGCATTTCCTTTGTGGTTGACAGATACTATTTTCCAGTCACAACTTGCAAAAGTGGTTCTTCTTTCACCATCAAGTAGCGGACCATACTTGTTCGAGAAGAATGCTTGTTCCTATCTATGTATATTCGTGACATAAGGAGTGATTCCCAAATGAACACATAAGCATGGGAGCAAATCTTGAATTGCCTGAACTTGTGAACAGAACCCCAAAAAACTTCCAGCTAAGGAGGTGAAATGAGACCTACAGCAACCCTTTAACTTTCAAAGAAAACAATCAGAAAATTTGAAGCCTAGGCCAAATTTCTGTTACGCGAAAACAACAATGAAATCTCAAAATATTTTCAGTTGTTATGATAAGACATGCAATGCAGGTAAAAACGAAGGTAGCGCCGTTTTGGACCTTGCAACGAATAAATAAATTACGGTTTGCATTTTTGAACGTTCATGGCAGATTTTCCTCTAACATCACTTTGTATTGCTGTCAGTTAAGCTACTTTCATGTACTAAGTGTCGAAAGTGTTGTGCATGCTCGATATATTATGAGCGAATGGCAATTTACCTTGACCTATTAGCATGGAGTTTTAAGTTCTTTATGCAATAATGTTATGGCGCGCAGCGACGACCCTTCCTTCACCTTTGCTTAACCGCTTCAAGCTGCGCATCCGGTGACCAATATTTAATACGAGCGTGATTCACT
>JGI24159J19872_10011024_pt1 | contig 11855 bp, 8 predicted proteins | sample Ectturendosymbi4_FD_19872 | JGI IMG/M metagenome (IMG submission 19872) | reverse complement strand
GGGGGGGGGGCGTGGTGCTGGGCTAGATTCACTTTGGAAATACACACCGGAGACCTGGGTTCGAATTGCGCCAGAGGAGCTCAAGATTTATCTTATCACCTTGTTCTCCTTGCAGCGTGCTGTGCGTGCAAGGTTGATCGTGTGCCACCGCTGCCTGCCGCTCAGTCGTTGCCGAGCGCTTGCTCCTCGCGACTCCCAATTCCTTTCTCTCTATGCTCCTGAATACGAACGCAGATCACGCCTTGCTTGTCAATTCGATAGTCACGCGAACGCTTTGTGAGTTACGCAATGCGCAAACAATGCGTAGCGACGCAAAGTTGCGTCACAAAGCCGTTGATGTCGCGTCGACGCGTCTGGTCTAATCTTAGGCAAACGTTGCGAACAAAACGGCGGCAACTAATTTGCCAAAATATCAACACAGCACGTTCAGAAGGTTCGGCAGCAGCGACACCGGGCGAAGGTCATTTCCCTCACGCTCAAACAAGTCGTGCGATGGATGAAAGCGGCTTTCCAGAATGTTACTTGTGCGCAGGTGTGCGTCAATGCTGCTGCGACGGTGGCAAGCTGTGGAATGCGCGATTTGTTCGTAAAAGAATAACTCGGGGCGATTTTCTCCTCCAGTGATTGTCCACGGCCGACATTAACAGCCTGGATGTATGTCGACATTGACGAAGAGATTTCCACGCCGCAAGGAACCCTCACAATGTGGAGGTGCGTATCGGCTTTGATATTTCGCAACGGCCAGCGTGGGCGGTCATTGCGTGGCCAGAAAAGTCCGATACTGCGGGGTTGAAAAACAACTTGCACGACAAGAAAATTACCACGAAAGGCAAAAAACTTGCACTGTTTTGCGCATGTGAGAACACTCTAAAGACTTTATCGAATTCTTCAGCCAAGTTTTTTCGAAAAGAAACAAAAGCATCGTTTGGTACAAGCGTCAACATTAACGCAACCAACAAGTACAAAAATGAAACTGGGTCTTTTGTTTCCGAGAAACTGAAGAAACGGGCAATGGGCGTTGACGAGGGCCGGGGTGCTGCAGTATCATGACAGAACGCAGGCCAAGTTTATGCCGTTTCAAGTTATTAAAAATATACTTTTTTTTCAACAAAATATTTGCAACGCTGTTTGTACTTCACGGTAAGTGCACGTTGCTTGAATTTAGAGCAGCCGCGGTTTTCAGGGCAGGGAAAAACCCTTAGACTATAATGTCACAGCGATAGAGAAAAGCGACATCACGAGTACAGATTAATTATTGTCTAAACAAATTGTAGCATCGTCAGTACTTCAAGATGTACGCAGGAAAAAATCTGTAACATGCTTCACCTTTGTGTGCAATGCTGGGAGAAAACGCTTTTCTGTTTTTAATATTTCAAGATGAAGACAAACCAGACTGGTATAGAATTTAAAACAAAAGATTGAAGTACTGTCTTTTTGTGGGAGAATTAAAGACGAGAGCAGTTTCACATTATTGCACATTTTGCTACGATACACTGTTGGCACCTGGCATTCTGAGCATCCAAGATATTTTATATACTTAGAAACGTTAACGCAGTTACTTGTATTTATTGGATACTGAATTAACTTGGAGCCATAAACAATCCTCTGCTTTCACGGGTAATATTAGTAACTTCAATGAACAAACATTAAACGTTCCGTTGCTTTCTTTTGTCTCACTCTACACTTTGCGCAACTGTGTTGAGTATGTTGCTGACGTCACATTCAAAAGTTGCTGGTTAAAGTAAACTAAAAGTTAGTTTGCTTTACTTTCGTTACAACTACAAACGTGACTGCGACTCAGCAACCAACTTCAAAACTTTGGAAGAAAACTAACTAACTGTAGAGTGGAGCTCCAATGAACAACCTGATCAACAATTTTGTGTTGGCATCTAGCTGTTTTGACACTAAATTTTAGTTAAAAATTTATACTTTGAGAAAATGAACACAACTCTAAATCCTAACGTTTTCATTCATCTTTGATTACTCTGATAAAATGACTTGGTGTGTTTCGATTATCTGCGGCTACTGCGCTGAAGGGTACTTAAAACTTCACGCCGAAACCGCTCTGCCTTCAGTTTGCGTTCAGAAAATCAGTCTGGGAGGTCAAACCCTAATCGCCTGAAGTCAGCTGGAGAAAAGCGTTTTACTGAAAAATCTATCCACACCAATGCACCAGTCATTTCACGAACCTTGAAAGTATGAAACTTCATGGAGAGGTTAACTGTACGCGTAAGACCGTCTGCTACTACGTCACAGTACAGCAACGTCACAAATCATGACTTCGGTGTCGCGACGGTTTAGTTTTCCGCGAAGGTTTCTTTCACCAACACGATTTCAGAGAAGATGTGATCCAAATGATTTTTCGCGTTCTGCGTGTGTTGTGCGTCAAATACTTTCATTACGTAAAACAAATACTTTTTGTTAAAAGTTTTTTTCATTTCATTTTCTACCAACAACTAAACTACGATTGTATACCACAGGGGGCTAGCCGCTTTGTTCTGCTGCAATAGTTTTCACTGCCATGAAAACAAGCAAGTAAAATCTTTCTGAACCTACAGTATACTGGAGTACTCCGCAGTAGATTGCTAACCCGAAATCGATTTAGAGCAACATTGCTTTGGGCCCTAATCACAAACCTCCAGAGAACAAGAATTTCAACATTGCAATTTTTCGACTTTTTTCGAGCATCAATTCAGTCTTAAAAGTTTCTTTTGTTGAAGCAGTGAGATTCGTTGTTTTTTATGCTCACAGTTACGTCTTAAACTGCTTATAATTCATAATGCATTGAAAGTTCTTGAAGAATCAGACAACAAACGTTTTGTCACGTCATGCTAAAGAGCAGACGCATTCACTATACTGACGGAACTGCCACAGCAACTGCAAAACAAGGATGCATGCACAATACTCAGTTTCAAATCCAAACACCTCACCTGAGAAATGCCTCACGGTTTCTAGCTCGCCTATAGACAGGATGAAGTAGGTAGATCGGCGTAAAGTGCTGTATCTCTGTTGGACTGGCCAGGAAAATATAATCCTTACGTAATTCGAAAGTTCAGCAAATTTAGCTTTTATCCGAACGAATAACATCCACGGCAAAAACGGCGATTGGCTGAAGCTGACAAGAAGGGTGTCGATGCCCGCTGCTTATTGGAGTGAACATATGGGAAGCAGGCAGACATTTCAATTTCGCCCTCAATCCCTTATCACAGCATGTGCAAATAAAGAAAGCAATGCAGCTATTTAATTACAGTACACAAAGAAAGCGCCAAAGTCCGTCCTACATTGACGTACAATGTTCTGACTGCACTTTCAAGTACCTGCATAGATAAATATCTAAATAAAGTTTGATTTTCACAGAGGTATACCATTGCACCTAGAGCTGCTGCTTTTCTTCAATTTTTGGCTCTGCATAGCTCAAGCCTTTGGGAGCGCATGAAAGCTCAACGGGTATTTACGAAAACTTGATATCAAGTGCGAAGTTCTTGCATTTCCCATATTTTCCCGGTAACAACCACAGAGAAAGCAAGTTTTTCACTGACGTTGCCATCTTTGTAGCTTGTTTTTGCTGGCGTTAATACTGTCTGCAGCTTTTGTACCAACCCGGAAAGTTGCTGAAAGAAACGACATGAAAGAGATTTGAAATGTAGCTTAGTTAGTGTCCATGCTGCCCCGCCGGTTGACAATACGAAACAGAAAACGTGATTGGTAATGTGAGCCACTGAATAATAGGTTTGTGGATTTTAATGCAACAAAAAATGTCCTGCTGACCTAAACCCAGATACAGTAAAATGCTTTAAAGACAAAGTTTACTTTATAGTTAATTTACACGTACGAGTTTTGAAGGAAACGGTGACAAGAGCTCAACAAACAGTCCGCTCAACCACTGCTTGTTGTTGATGACGTCAAGGCGGAATAAACTTAGTGCTCCGCTGGATGAGAGAGACATAATGATGTAATCGGCATCCTTTTGAGATTGACAAAAGTTTTGTTTTAGCACTCATGGATCTAACACGCTATGATATTGTTTTGTTTTCTGCTCACTGCTCAAGATAATTTGAAATAGGCTTCGCTTCTAGCGTTAAAACTGAAGAACAATTTGTAATCATCACGAAAGGGAAAAGACTTCTTGCTTGCAACGCTTTGCGCATGTGAGAACACTTCAAGGACGTTATCCAATTTATCAGCCAATTATTTTCAAAAGGAAATCAAAAGCAAGTTTTGATGCAAATGGCAAAGACCACCCTAGCACAGTCAACAATTACAAAAACAAAATGCTGCGAGAAGTGCTTCTTTTCTACCAGCAACTTCCGGGCAGGTTTAAAATAGGCTTCGGTTGCGGTTGCACCAACTACACTGTGCAGCGAAGCTCTCTGGAAGGTTAATCCACTCCAAACAACTGTGAACTTTCGTTACTCGATGGTAGCGCCGCAAGCATGTTTAGCCTGAAGCGTAGCCTGAGGCATCCTGCACCTGCATCGCAATGCAATCGTCCTGTCTGCGCACTGGACCCGAGCAGCTGCAACACACTTCACGTAACTGAGCAGCGAAGCACCCAAACTTTTGTTTCGTTCCACTGGCGAGTTACCCAAACGCTGTCGTCTCGACCCCTGGCTACGAAGAATGGACGCTTGTAGTCGCCGCTCGATGCTCTAATTTAGCGTTCCGCCATTGACGATAGTGCTACGCAAGTTAAGAGCATCGCGAGAGGAGCGCAGCCTCATCCTTGTTCTCTTCCAATAACCGCACTAAAATCGTTACGGCGCGCGCGGCATTGACGTCAGCCGCGATTATTTTCAGCGCGCGGCATCGCAGCGCAATGACCGAATGTGTTGGTTTGGAAGATGCCGGTAGCCAAAAATACCGAATGTACTTGGTTGTTGCCATTGCGCATATCAACTTGTCAATACCTCGGTTTTGGACAAAAACAGACGATAACAACGAAGGCCTGTGCAAAACCGGGAGCAGAAGTCTGAAAACAAAGCAACGGATTAAGACTTGGAGGAGGATGAATGACGTATGTCCCATTCATTCATCGAATAGAAACAAACTCGCGACAAAAGCAGAGAACTTGTTTTTGCATTTTAGATTCAGTGTAAACAGGGAGGTGCGAAGCAAATATCTTCTAAGATCGAAAGTAATATTTGAGAATCAGACGCTGAATTTGGGCTGTATAGATCCAAGCTACCCGGATGGCTGTCCAGCGTCATGCTTTAAGAATAAATCTTTCGTGACTTTCGGTGTGTTGCTGGAGTTAATGAATTCGTTTTCCATATCTGGTCTGTCATATGACGGGAAAAGTGGTGTTCAGCATTTTTGATTTGTTGGTAAGAAACGAGCAGTGACACCTTTCTTTTATTTGGGCAACGTCGGAAAGCGTTGCTCGTACTCGCTGTGATACGCATTGGTCATAAAAATGAATCAGGTCAACAAACTAAAAATCGCCTGTGATATCATTTTGGCAAAACAATACAAGAGTGACCCATTTTTGGGGAATTGAAAACCGTGACAAGCGGAACTGAAATTTTCGGTTTTGCATCCACTAGCCACAATTTATCATTTGCAGCGTTTGCTCACCTCGTGGCTCACATCGGTGAAAGCCGCTGAGGTCACCCTGTAGCGTGCAGTGCAGGGTGAAACCAGTCTAGGATTTCAAGCGGTCTTTGAAAACAAACAAGCACGCGGCAGCAACAAGCTACACACTGATCGGGCAGTGCGATAAAAAGTTCACTTTAGCTGTTCGGCAAGTTATGAAAACGAGGTGATTGCCATCTCGCCCAAGCTGCCTGGGTTTGCATTTGAAAAGCGACAGCCTGGAGTGTTTAGTCTGTTTCAGGATTCACCGCCCAACTGCAGCGGAATTGCGAGTTCCGCCTGAACGAATATGTCTTTTCCGTCGTGGTTGTGTTTCAGTCTTGTGAACAGTTTGCTTCTGCAAATTTCAGACCGAGGTGAACATCAATAAATAGTTTCGAAAACCTGAGCGTCAACTTCCACAGCATTTTTATTTCCTAAGCTAGTTCATTTCCAACTGTTACACGGCTCGTTGCGTCGCGACGTTTAGAATCTGCCATTTGAAAACTTCAAACCATGTTTTTTACCTTCAGCATACTTTCCAAGATAAAATTTTATCATACGTGTTCCCACTTTTTGCAGCTTTGTGTCAAAATGAGAAATCCACTTTTTATTCAATTTCACTTCCCTTTCTGCTGAAAAGTCATATTTTTATTTTCTGATGCAAAAAAGAAAAACCTTCTGGAACCGCGCAACTGCACCTGAGCACAACGTAATGGTATTACAACGTCAGAAACGTCTGCCTTGCTCATACTGATTCTTTAATATGCCGGTTTACGTTCTTACGTGGAACAGAAAATTTGCAGCTGAGCAAATAACTAACGTTGTTTTTCTGATAAAGATACTTGGTTGAAAAAAATAAATTTATAAGATAGTCGTGTGTACCCTCTCACCATCCTGTTGAATGATGTTATTCTTATGTTAAGAGACGATCTTAACTCAATGAAGCATGAATACCAGTTCCCGAACAAAATGTTTTGCGCTTGTTGCAACATCACATCACGGTTCAAAGTGCTGCGGGCAACTTCTTGCAATTTGCTCCAAGGGTTCAAAAAATGCTTTGGGCGGAGTATCTATTGACAACAGCAATGTTGAAATTGTTTATAAACAAGCAAATTTGCTAACTGCGATCGAACGTACCCGAAGATCATTTGCCCGGTTTCACACTTTTTATGAAGGCAAATATTCCGACAAATCGTTTTGACAGGGTTAAGAAACGTTTCCTTGAGTTGCAATAATGGATATGAATGTTGTTTTAGATTAGGGAATTCCTTTATGATGCCATGGCTCAAATGTTTCAACGCTTAAGTGACAGGTTCACAGTTGATGTGCTCGCTACACTCGCATCGCAAGTGAAGAATCGGTTGTTATATTATGTTATCCTCTCAGTGAAACAACTGTTACACCAGCTGCAGGAAATTCATACCAGCATTTTCGTTTCACATAAGAATGATTTCAGGTGTTCGATTGAGATTTAAAGACTTGCTGATTTGTCAAACCGCGTGTGCTCGCGATGACCACCCTAGCAGTTTGTGCTCCGTCCGATACACAAAAAAATAAAATGTTCCTTTTTGCTAAAATATCACGCTTCGAAACTCGTCAAATTGATTATAAAGTCGTTTGCATCATTCTTTTGAAACCCAATTGCAAACTTATCCGTTCTGCAAAGGAGCTGCACCACGAGCGAGCAAATCACGATATGATAACGGTGGTGATCATACCCCGAAGGAGGTACTTCCATTTAAAGCTATGGTTCTTTTGTTTCCGTGGTAACCATTTCAGCCACAGCAAATATTTTATATTTGTATACCTGTAGCTGAATCGTATGTAATAACCATAGGACAGAGGATAGTTCTTTCGTAAGAACCATGACCTGTTGAAGAGAAGCATGAGACAGGAAGGACCATATTATTGCAATACACCAGAAAAATTTTTTTGCGTAAAAACGTAAAAAACGTATAAAAACGCAGGCAGCCTAAGAAATCTTCAAAACTTGACATGTTTTCCACGTTAAAACGTTGCAAGACATTTACCGGTAAATAAAGCCTTCTTCGTATAGCCAAGAGGAAGAGCTCCTTCGCTAACAAAAGAGTGCGCTTACATGGAATTACTGCAGCTTATGATGCCACTCGCATTGATGCTCTATCGCTTTTCAGCTTAACAGGTCAGTCTGGGGCGCCACGTGCAGCATAGCCTGTGTATACAAGTATGTGACCAACAATGATCGGTTCAACTACTTCGCGACATGCTCCGTTCAATTCTTCTGGCCTTCAATGACACAGCGATCTGAGGCAAAGCTTTCCTGTTCCACTGTTTTCGAGGTAAAATTGAGGACGTTTGTGTCACGGACTAAAATCATTACGTAACTCAATCTCATTGAAATTGGCAAATAGCAATTAAGAATTAAGTAAGATCTAAATATTTCCATGAACTTTGTACCCTCAGCACTGGCCAAACTTTTTGCCATGTCGTCATGCTAAGCCTCTCTGTAAGGTGTAAAAGCTCTGCAAAAACGGTTCTCTCCGTATACAATACAGCATGAGGCAATAATATGAATGTCAAAGCCTATAGCGTTACAAAAATCTTGGCGTTGTTAAAATTACGTTTTCAAACGATTTTCAAAACATTGTCTCCAGCCATCACACACCTCCTGACGTAACCTTCGCTTCGAAGTTGATATCTTATAACCTCTTTACCGAACAGCACTTTTGTTCTGCGGACTTGTCATCAAAGTGAACCAGATTATCTCGATAGCTTAGCACTAAAGTAGTGGTCTATGTCTGACAGAAACTTTACTCAAGTTTCTTCTAACTGCTTGCAGCATAAATGCTAGTCTCAACAAAATCGCAGGTAGTCCAATGTTAGATCAAACATGAAGATGGGGAAACTGTGGCAAAACATTTTAATGCTAGCAATATTTTTCACATTCATTTATATGAAACAACCACAAATTGTTTACGATACAAGTAAAAAACATTTTGATTTTACTGTGACACATTTACGTGTGAGCGGATGAATATTATGTGGTAAGGACAGGTCATGATGACCCCGGCACAACGAACGGTCGGGCAAATTTGTTGCAGAACAATTTTTTTAAATGCATTAAAAGTGTTTACAGACATTGCTATCACACTGCATCACGGTCAAAAATATTCTCTCATATCTGAATTTATTTGACAAACAAATACCTATTTTTTTCATCTCAAATCCAAACTGTGACCGAAAGACATGGAGATAGGCCAGCCCTGCCTGAAGAAACGATTGTGCGATCCAGTGTGTGTCTTTCTCAATTCCTTCCTTTCGGAAGACTTCGCCCATTTCCGTTGACACACATTGGACAGTGAAGGTTGGAATCTCAGCCGAGAGCCTTGTCTGGTATTTCAAATCCGTCATAACTGCGCGGGGAACCAACACAGCCGAGCAAGCGGGAAGGAAACCGTGCAAAGTGTGAGGAGCGGTGAGAAAGAGCGAGCAAACTTGCTCCAGAGTGGGAGCGAGGAGTGACGTAAAGCTGCTCGCAGATTGACGTCAAGCGTTCTATTTCAGTGCTTCGCTTGGCAATCTCTTTCTTATTGTCGCACAGCAAACCGTTCCACGCCAGGCGAGGCTAATACCTGTCTTCGCGCATCCAACCGTATAACAGCACACAAACATCGGCAAACGTCCTTGTCTTGAGTTGCCCTTGCCTCTGGGCACGGGGTGTGGATGTGAGGTCGGAAATGCCGGGAATTTGGAATGGTGCAACCGCACAGCGGGCAGTGCTTTTGCCTTGATTCGCAATAGCGGACAACGAATTAATAGAGAAGTTGGTTTTGTTTTGTAAGTTACAAAGAAATTTTAATCAATCTGTTGCAGCTTGCCAGTACGAGTGCATGATTATTCGAAAGTAGTCATTAGTTTTAAATTTGATGAAATGATCAATTGAATCTTAAATGAACAAACCCAGCTTTTTGAAATGAAAATTTTATAAACAAAAAAAATTATGAAAATTAAGACGAAAGAAGCTATTTTTTCCAGATTTTGTTAATATTCAGACACAGAGTTTTCAAAGATTTTTAAAATTTCTAGGCGATTTGACTTCCTGTTCTTAGAAGGATTTTGAAGGCAATGCCACTAGCAGTAACATTCCTTAAGCATCGCTTAGTGTGTCAAGTTAAACATTTTTGCATACAACAAACCGGGTTCTTTGATACCTTCACAGTTTGCCGAGCCTTAATTAGCACCAAAGATATTTTCTTTTTGAGAGGGGAAATTGTCTAAATACAAATTTTGCATATATAGGTGGCATCAGTTTAATTTATTTTGTCTCTCTGTTGAATTGGCTGTTGAACCTTCCGTGTAAGATATACAAATTTGGAATTTCAGCATATGTCTGATGCTCACCTTCCAGGTAGCTTGCATTATTTCCATCCTGTGAAAAGTATTTCGTCTCAGATTTAGAGTATTAAAATTGACCATGTTATTGAAAACAAATTGCATCTGCTACGTGTTGTTGAACAAAGAGTAAATTATTTTTTGCATGCAGCTAAAATGTTATTACAATTTTATACGATTTTCAGCGGTTTCATTTTCCAGTTACTGTTGCATTACATTCAGCGGTTTTATTTCCCAGCTTACCGTTAGTTCATGATATGAAAATTCAGATGGAAGCAGCAATGCAAATTTGTGCAATTTGGTAAATCTGGATTTATACAACGAACACATTTGAATACAAATTCAAATGAAGCAATGAACTGGAGTAAATAGTGTGGTGCCTTCCCTATGCTAATGAAAACTCCCTCCTCCGTATTCAACAATCTTTTCCCGAATAGAAGAGAAAAACTGCTGAAACAGTCGATACAGGAGCTCTTAAATGTCTTCTTTCCAAACAACCTCTTACTACGAGTTTACACAAAATGCGCCTATGTTGGCGTTAATTGCTTCTTTAATCCAAACAAACACATGTAGAAATATTGTGGTAATACTGACGGTTGCTGCAATCCCAAGTATCAGGAAGTTTTGTATGGGGAAGTTCCACTCACTTTTCAGGTCAGCGTTTGGGCTCAAGCACGATTGTTTACTGACTGCTTATTCACAAACAGGAAAGCATGTTTTGGAACTTCCAATGTTGAAGGGCTTTCCTCACCAACCTGAATTATAGTGACTTCATGAAGAGTCATTGTGTTTCTAAGCCGTGTTGTCAAAATCATGGAAGCTATGAAGTAACTGTAATAAAGACAGCATGTTACCATCATGCGATTTCGGAAATTTCTTCAAACTTCATCTCTATATTTTGTGCACTCCAAAGTGATTTTTCTCCAAAGTGAATTTTCTCCAAAGTGAATGTTTCCAAATACCTGGTCATGCCAAACTGAATTATAAAGTGAACGTTGATCAAAACTGCTGTTGTTACAAAACATTTGCTTGAACTTTTGTTAGGAGCTGAAACGCAATACATACGTCCTTGCCGAAAAAAATTAAAAATTTTGGACAACTTCCTAGTATTTTTTGTTGCGCACCAACTGCAGTTTTTTCGCACAGATAAAGGCATTGTTGGGTGTAAAAAAAGAAATTTATTGCCAATCTCATCAAAGCAAATTCCAAGGTACAAGGCTATTGTTGGCGCACTGCTTCAAGCGGGATGGCAACAACAGAAGTGCTGGCGGCCTCACAAGCAAAGAGCTTTCGTGGCCTCACGTGCAATGGCGGGAGGGCGAGGAACCACAAACCGCCGCGGTCAGTGGTCGCACTGGTGTCCCGAAATACGTTGTACGCCGACGGTCCGCGGAAATCCATATATGCAGAAATGTCTGGAAACAGTTTCACAATAATTGTTGTTCTCTACTGGCTCATATTGAACAGTTAAAGAATGTGACATCAAACACTGCAGCTTAATTCCCTCCGACCAGGCGCGGATTTACCATTAGGCTAAAAAGGCTTAAGCCTAGGGCCCCCGATTTTGAGGGGCCCCAACATTTTGGGAATAAGGAAAATCTCCAGCATTTCTGTAAGCATCATATTTGTATTTTTATTTTGGTTCAACGCACGTTTTTTACTGTGCCGCTAACAAAAGAAGTCTATAGAAGAATGAGCACGAAGGATTAAAGTGAATGTCGATGAGGATTATGTTTTCCTGGCGTTGAGAATCGGTTATTGTTACGTATAATGTGCGGAACAAAACGCCTGAATCCATTTTTCAGATTACACAAGGCCAGTGAGATACTCAGTAATATGTAATGGGAGTGTGGCAGGCCCGTCGCCAGGATTTCGCAGCAAGGGGAACCAAAAACCACAAGGTGGGGCCA
>JGI24159J19872_10011022_pt1 | contig 11856 bp, 10 predicted proteins | sample Ectturendosymbi4_FD_19872 | JGI IMG/M metagenome (IMG submission 19872) | reverse complement strand
TTGTTATTATTTCATCAAAATTACCTGCAATAACAAATGTTATACACAAATTACTATGGGTGTTGCAGACTATTCCAAACGACAATTAAAAACTGCAGAGTTCCCCACAGGACCGTCGCCAGCGGGGGGGCAGTGGTGCCCGCACCCCCATTTGAAATCGGTGCCCCCCATGTCACGTTTGGCCCACTGGTTGCTGCATCCATCCAATACTGTATTTAAAAATTGTGCCCCCCCTTCTGGTTTCTGGCCCCCCTGCTGCTAAATCCTGGCGACGGGCCTGGTTCCCCATTTGAACAGCACTGATATAAACCGCATCCAAGTGACTACCCTCACTTGCTGCAACATACAAGTCAAACACCACTACTGCACTTCTGGCTACTGCCACCGGTAATTGTGATGTAACAAACGTAACGTACAATGAGAATACGCATAATGTCGTCACATGAACTGTTTATCTCGAGTCCTCGATGTACCTGCGCCGACGGCAGTGACTACGTAAGATCGTTGTTACGTGCCACATTGCTTGTTGGTTCCGTAGCGGTGCAGTGGAAAAGTTTGACCAGTTTTATCACTCAAGCTTCTAAACCAAGCTTATATTTGTTTCCTCTTAAATGTACGCATGCGAAAGTGATTGATTTACACAATAGGTCCTGTGAAGCATTGGGTTAATTGCAAATCGATATCGCATCCTCCCCTCCAAATTAGCCTGTGTCCGCTACTGTTGTCTTGTTGCAATTAATTATGCGTTTCAACCACTTGTGCTGTATGTTTAAACTGGTTTCTGTGAAGGTCCCGTTAAGCCCATTTCCATTAAATAATTCAGCGCTAGATTTCTGGTCTGTTGACTGGCATATGTTAGGCATTGTACCATTTGTAGTTTATGAACAACCAGCAGACTGAATTCGATATGAGTCAAGTCAGTCTTTGCTGTATTTTAATGTCAAGTACCGCTCTTTGTGCATTTGCGTGCGTCTGTGCATATGCGCTCGTAATGTTAAATGCGCAGCGCGTAATCGCTGGCAATGATCGGCGTTTTTGTTTTCATTAGGCTTTTGTACCAATGTTACGGTGATGTTGCTTTTTTTCATTTCTCACTTAAATACATGATGATATACCGCCTTGGCCGTACACGAGGCGGTGGTGCAAGGTCAGCTGCTTTCCCAAAAATAAAACAGTGCAAAGGTTTGTTTGAACTTTTCAATGGTGCGAAAACTCTTGAAATTTCGGTTTATAATTTGCTGCAAGGTTGGTCGGAAGTGTGAACAAGGCGAAATTGCAAAGGAAAAAATGCTTGTATCTACAAGCAATATTTGTGTGTTCACCACCGTAAGGTTTTGATGCTTGCAAAAATCAAATGTCATGCTGACAAAAATTTGGTGGAACAGCAGCTCACACCCAATGCCTTTCCATCACAACCAGTCGATACATCAGAGACTAAATGCGATTTTGTTTATCATCAATCGATAAATGTCAGCGGTACGTACGCCGGACTTGTAGAGCGGCGGATTTTTGAGCGTAGGACATTTATTTCTTTAGAAAATTTGCGGCCAGCTTCATCTGTGAGAATTTGCTGGATGGAAGTAGAGTGGGTGCTGGCCAGAGCTTCACAAAGTACTGGGTGTTGAAGAATGAAGGCACGAGGTCTTGGGATCAGAAAATCAAGGTATTGCTGTTTGTCGCATCGCATATGATTCTCAATCGGAGGTGCATCCTTGAAAAAAGGTGAAGTGAGAAAAAAACAACTTATTCATGTCAACAGAACCACCTTCAGCCTCGCGGCAAGCTTCTGAGGAATATGCCTGCTTGTTTCTGCTTTCATACGTTTGCGATGATTAGAACTTGCACGTATCTATTTTTCCATACTTGTAAGCCACAGAAAAATGGCGAAAGTAAATTCATCACAATTTATTTCACAGGGAAACTAGTTTCGCGTTTTTAAACACATCTTCAGCCCTGTAAAACCCCAGACAAACTTTACTAGCGCAATGTTAACACTTGAAAACAAATATAGAAACACACACGAACTGTGGCTAGTTACAATGAGCAAGAAATTTGCAATTTTGAAAGGCCGACCTTCCTAGATCTTCACAAACCCAGCCACTGCTGAGAAAACTTGCGTTTGGCAACGGCTAAGAAAAAGCGCTTCTGCCCTAAGGATAACACCACGTGCGTGGTGACGGGTGCCCAGAGTCAAGCCATGCGGTTAAATAGAGCGTAGCGGTCCACGAAAGATCGAGGGTTTCAACGTATTCCGAAATCTAGAAAGACCGTCAAAGTGGTAAATTTCGATAAAATCAAACAATTAAAGTGGCTTGAACTAAAATAATTTTAATTCATACTCTTGCTTAGGCACAAACAAACAATAGATTAGCAGCGTACAATGTAGGAAATGTCAGTAGTTGTCAGGCTGCTTCATGGTTCATTTGAAAAACCTTACCTGTATACTTAGTGGGGATTGTTGAGTGTTTTTATACCAATGCTTGTCAATATTTCATGTGTTGGTCCATCCTATTTTAATTATCTAAAAATAATCTGCTCACCTCAGTCCTGAATTAAATTTTGTGAGCGTATCAACATCCTTGATCAATTTTTTTCTGTTTAAAGTTTAAGGTTTGTATCTACGATATAATATCGGCAATATAGTAGGTTTCGACAATGATTAATGCAGTGAACGCAAAAACGTGACTCGTTTAATGCGGTGGTTGCTGCGGAATTTCGTCAGGCAGTTGTGAAAAACGAAGCTTCAAGCTCCCGTCTCACAAGAATTATCAGCATCCTTAATTGATTTTTTCTTTTTTCAATTTANTTTGTAAGGGCGGAAATCCTTNCTCGCAAAGGCATTTGTTGACACGCGAAGAGTGGCAGCCACTTTTGACTGATTTCGGTATGCGGAAATGTTGAAAAGTGATGCCCAAAAATCAGTGTTGTTTGTGCAATTTCTAAACAAACCACTCATTTCGACGCATCCCAGCAGCTCACTGCTAGATAAATTAGGTAGCTCATTAGTTATTACGAAAAAATGCCAACAACAAATCATGATTGCTACAGTTACTTACACAAAAGTTAAGCGAGAGGAAAATATATATGTAAAAACTATGTAACTAAATTTGAAAACCAAACATCTGGTACACCCCATCACGGAGGAACACAATGGCAAAANTCTGATATACCCAGGCTGGGACATTTGGTGTGCCGTACACCCGGTTGACAAACATTGCTCTAAACCTTTAAATGTAAATAAAGTGGTTGGCTGGACTAATCTACTCCAGGAAACGGGGAGACGTTGCAGTTCGAAATCTAAAAACTGTCGGCAAAAGAGCATTGCTATGTATATAATTGTTATCCACACGGTTCCACGTCAGTCAGGAAACAGTTGTTGTATAAGACCTAGATTGTTGACATAAGTGGTGCACAGTACTTGCATGCGTGGCTGGCACATCATTGCAAGCATCGCTCTTTCAGTTGCCACTATATCTGAGTAAGTCTCCCATTAGATTTTCGATGTAGTCCAGATGATATTGAAGTCGAAATCTTCTTTAGGCTTACCTTAGCCGTATAGGGTTGTTACTGAATACTGTTCCATCAGTTAATAAAAGCTTGTGTCTTTTCATCAAATCTGCTTTTCTTGCTACTGGTCTTCCTTTGGGACAGATAACAATCGCATCCGTTGTTTCAAATAATGGAGGTTTTATCCTTGTGCGAAAAAAATGGCAAAGTTTTCTCGCACAAGCGGAATTGCCATTAGCTTATAACATCAGTTTTAAGCAACAGATCTTTCACAGTGAGTCATGCGCGGAGCAAAAGTTATTCAATATTTATGATGTCGCTCTCCTTGTCAAATGTCTGTTTTGTCAACCTTCAGTTGTTTACTCACGTATTCTAACTGGTTTTTAAAGTAATTTTTGAGTCCTTATCTCCGATTCAAGTCTATCTTCTGCTGTACATCGAAATCAATAGGCCGTTAAAATTACCAGCTATTGTGAATGAACACAGAAAGTTGACTTGTTTATGGCAAATATTCAAGAGCGAAGACATGCCAAGGTGCTTAACCGTCAGCTGATTGTTGTGCACTAAACGTATCCATACATTTTTGTCCTGCGCAGCTCGAACTACTTAAAGAAACGCCCTCTCCCGATGGGTCTCCCGTCGATCCTGACGCTGACGAACAGTCGTTACAGCGCCGCGGTAGTCGCCCCAACAAGTGGGGCCCAGAAACCACGAGCGTAGCTCTCCCAGTGGTCAACGCATCAGAGACTAACGTTATCGCCGTGCGTCACGTTGCTCCCGATCATACGTGCAACTATACGTCATCATGGCGTCTGCACAGAAAGGGACGTCCTTTCGGTCCAAGGTTGGCTTGTTTGATAGCGTTTTATGTTTCCAGTGTTGTTAAGTATGTTGTAAAGTTTTGGGAATTTATATGTCAAAATGACACTTGTTACCGTATCAAATTCGTNTGCCCAGTTTTAGATCGTAAGGAAGTGCTATTCGGGAATTTCGTGTTTTTTNCTGATGTTGACGACACTTTACCCTTCTTGACGAAAGAAAATTTAAGNATTAATGCAGCATTTTCCGCNTTCTGCCGTTTGTAGAAAANTCGTTATGCGTAAACAGCACGTTCATTTTTACGTAACTTATACTGCGATAAAAGCAAAATTCCTTCCCGGGCTATGGAATAGGTTTAGTGCATTTGCTCGTGCAAAGAGCATCCAGGCTGGAGTTGGTTGATGCCTTTGCATAAGGGGATACTTATTATTCTGCCCATTTGGGTAAAAAAGTCAGCATGGGTCAACTTCTCCCAGAATCAATGAAAAAATGCGGGCTTTCCAATCGAGAGCGCTGATTACTGTACGTCAGTGAACGTTGACGTCTTGCGTGAGCATAGTTCACGTCAAGCTAGGCATGAAATGATATCGTTGAAACTGCCACTGCCCAGTAGCGCCACCTGGCGTGTAAGGCAGAGCTGCGTTTTCTATGCGACTTACGTAACACAATTGCGTGGATTTCCGCTCACTGCCTGAGTTTGCTGCAGGATTTGGTGCGCTGTCGCTGTTGTCGATGCAGAGGACTTGCCGGATGCGAGCTGCGAACCCTCCTCAGTTGCGCCGTGTTCAGACGAAGGTACGTTCGTATCCCGTGTCGTTCGGCACGTTGTTTACACAACTGTTTTTTTCACCTGCGCTTTTGGTTGGAAGCTGAAAAAGCTGATGTTTAAAATATTCCAGTAGCTTCATAATTACCATTTTTGCGACACATCTTCACAGAACAGTCTTACGTGAAAGCAACCTCGCACTGGACGCACCGCCAGACACCTCCAGAAACTCACCACTCGGCGGCACATGACGACAGCCTGTCCAACATGCTGTCATTTGATATGGAGAACATCGGGGAAGGTGCGCCCCTCGACATATTTTGTTAATGACATGTTGTTTGGCTAAAAAAGTTGTTTAAAACATCTTCCTTTTCCGACCGTTTTCACTGAATGGTTTTCTCAACCGACGCTTCCTGAAGTTTAAGCAAAACCCAAAACCCACCAGTTGTGCTTGCCGTGTTAGTCAGCGGCGGGTTGTTCAGATATCGTCTCCCCAAGCGTACCAAGTTCTTCGCCAAACAGCTTGCTTAACATTGTCTAGGCGTCTGATTTACTCTGGGAGTTACTGAACAAAACGTTCGAGTGGCTTTTCTGAGGCGTGAAGAGTGATCTTTTTGCTTTTGTGTCACTTGATGTTGCCATGTTAACGTGCAGAATACGATGCCGATCATCAAACTTCTCATCCATCTGCCCCAGAAGTCGGTTATCCTAGTGAGATACATCGCACTGAAGAAACCAAAGTTGTTCCAACTGAACCAGTTCCAGGTGCTTTCCCTAATGTTTGTAGCGCTAAGTTGCTCCAAGGCTTGAAGGTCAATGAGAAGCTGCACCTGTAACCTTGCACGCAAGATAAGCATCTTTATGCTCGATTCCGATTCTGTTTGATAACTTTACTTACTGCTACTGCTTGATGATGAGTAGCTGCTAGACATCATAGTATGCAGTTAAGTTTTCTTTGGTGGATTCCCCTTTCGGGTATATTTTGTTTTGGGTCCCTGCAGTCATTTGTGAAACCACTGCATAGCTGTACAACACATGTTGGTGGCTAACCAAGCGTTTTACGCAGCTAGTGGAAATGGAAACGTTTGTGCAATGTGCAGTGTATAGTCTGTTTTGCAAAAGTGAGCTTAAATTATTTCGTTCAATCTCTTTTTTGCTACTTCAGATGGAGAACCAATGGAGGTTATTGTGGCAGATAAACAACCAAGTACTGAAGAACAGGACCATCCCATGACAGAAGAGTTCGAACCCCTTATAAGCGTTTGCGAGTCTCAGAATGGTGAAACGAACGAAGAGGTGAGTGCTTGCTGGCGCCAACCAAGGTTTTTAAGGTTTGGCCTTGGTGACCGTTAGATATTTTGAGAGACCGCAACTATTTAATCTGAATACAGAGATGGTCGCAAGTCAAGGTTTTACTGTATTTCGGTGGTGGTTATGCAGAGATTAAAGTATAATTTTTCGTTAGGAAAAGCAGTGCAATCCGGAAGATAGTTCAAGAGAAGCGGCGGACCCTGTACAACAACGTCTTCGCGATAAAGAGCTCGAATCTGACACGGACACGTCGTCGACGGGTGACGCCAGCGACTTTGAGGTCATCCCCCTTCCAGAGTGCTTCGACACGACTCGTCCTTTATCGGGGTCGGATAGAGAAGGTAAAACTACGCGTCGTCTGTGCTGGTAAGATCAACGTGAGAGTGTTTTTCACCTAACAACCGATGTTTCGTTGCAGCAGCCAGTTCCCAACCCTGCAGCCTTTCGTCGAAGCACGGTGGAAGCATGGAGGTTGACAGCGAAGCACAGCAACAACAACGGGAAGAAGCGGGTGCGTCGCGTGAACGTCACGCAGCGGTTGGTGCGCTGGTCACGAGCGAGGAGGGAACTGAAGACGCGACTGCGGAAAACGTTCCGGTATCTGCCAGCAGCAGCGAAGAGCAAGTTCCTGGTTCCGTGGAGGAAGACAGAGATAACACTGCTGTTCAACAACAAGATGAGGAGGATGTGGCCACTGGTGATGAAGGTAAAGACCAGTGGCGGATGGTGGTCAACGTTGCTGGGTGTGCGCTGTTTATGACGTCACACTGTGACGTCAGTTCAAGTTTCAAATCCAACGTGTCGGCGATTTTTTTGACACAATGCATATCAATGTACACGCATCCTCTTCATTCATTCTTGTGTAACTAATATGTCATTGTATTGATTTTAAACTATCAGCGCTCCAACGTAAAATACAGGTGCAAAATACCCTCAACACTACGACCAAGCAATCATAACTGCTAAAATATCAGATTGCACGATAAAACCAAGGAGTAAAACATTCTCAGCCCAACAATAGCGCAGTGTACAACTGCAAAAACAGTCCGAACGAATATCTCTTTGAATACGAGCAGTCGAGCCCAGAAGGTGTGCACCTCGAACAGCGCACACGCAGGATTGCTGGATCGAAGCAACAAGGGAGTGAAATACACCCAGCCCTGGAATAGCGCAGGTTGTAACTGGAACGGCAGAAGGAAGGTGCGGTTCTGCACGAATGTCTTGTCTATAACGAGTTTTCAAGCCCTGCAGGTGTGCCCCTTGAACGTTGCGCACCCTGCTTTGTCAGATAGAAGCAACAGGGGAGTAAAATTCAATCAGCTCCTGGAACAGAGCAGCTCACAACTACAAAAGCAGTTCCGAGAGCAGTCGAGTACAATACTTATGGCGTACGCTTTCGGGCTGGGAAGTACATAAGTATCTTTATGACTTTTTTGTAATTTTACCTTGATTGTACGATCGGGAAAATGTCACGTCATGTTCAGTTTCACAGGGTGTGCGCCGCACACCTAGCACATCCGCTCGGAGTATATGCCCCTGGTAAAGACGTCATTTGCGAAAGTCCGTTACGAACGGTAAGCGCCTGATGAAATCGCATTGCTCGACTTGTAGTTAGACGCACAAACCAATCCAGTGGGGACTAAGCATTGCAGGTGTGAATCAAACTTACTGGATTTCAATACTTCCGCAGGACATGCATCTGATGCTGAGGTCGTGCGCGAAGAACAATCAATGGAATCGGAACAGTCGACGCCACTGGACGTTGCTGAGGCGGCCGCTGCCCCGAAGCCGGTACCGCAGTCAGTCCTGGACATGGACCAACCTTGCCCGGTAACTGATTTCTCTCAAGGCTACGAGTTGCCCGTTCAGAAATCGGTCGAGCCTCCCCAACCATGGTTATCTCAGCCGATCGCTCTGCCTCGAGCGGTGCTCGATGCCAACGAAGCGTGGATTACCCCGGCGCCTCAACCGAGGAGTCGGACGAAGGAGGTCAGCCATCACCACGAAGAAGCAACCTCTGGTGAGTTGACTACACACAGTTGGTGCTCGTCAGATACGCATGATTCACACGACAATTACAACCCAAACCTGCGCTTCATGGTTGGCTGAACCCAAACCTGCGCTTCATGGTTGGCTGAACCCAAACCTGCGCTTCATGGTTGGCTGAGACACAGCAAAGTTTTAAGGATGTTTGGAAAGTCGCGAGTAGTCACCGTGTCTCTATTTTTGCGATGTAGAGTTTCTTGTTTAATTTAGATCAGGGGTCTCCGAACTACGGCCCAAGAAGCCGTTTCATCCCGTCGCAAAGACTTTTTGTCAATGAAAAAATTACACGTATACGAAAAAATTGTTGAATTGGCAGAATGTAACATACCCGAAACTACCACATCACGTAAGATGCAGGCGTTGCTTTACTATAATGACTGGTCCTTGACCTGCTTTGTAATAGCTTACGTTGCCCTCGGGCAGAAAAGTTGAGACCCCTGATTTGGATGAAAAGTCGTGGAAACTATGAGTTCTCTGTCACACGGGCTTACCGGTATTTTTCCGAGCCGCACACAAAGTATGTGAAGAACGAAAACTTTGCAAATCTAAAAGTGCTTTCTCGTTAACCACACACGTAAAATCATCAACTGACCAAAAAATTTAAAACCCCTTTTGGTAGATATTTTTTGGTAGTGAAGCAGCTAATCATCGGTGTTTGATGGTACCTAACGTGTAGGTCCTCAAACCGAGCAGCGCTGCGAACAACACTGCGAGTTGAACGAACGTGTCGTTGAAACGAATTTGGTGGACGAAATAATTCTGCGCTCTTGTTGCATACTCGAGCCTAGGGGCTCAACGAGAGAGGGGATAATTCCCCAGGCGCGGGAAAGTCCCAACAATGTCGCCATCTATAACCTCGTTACGCCACTGCTCGGGCCCCGCCTTAGGTCGCTTCACTTCAAGTCAATCGTGTTTTATGACGTGTAAGATTAGTTTCGCTGTTCAATCAATTCTCCTGTCTGTCGTTTTCAAGCGTGTTCGACTTTGCGCAACGTATGCACGCGAAAGGTTTTTCACCTGGTTGCGACCAGGAAAAAGTTACTGGAATTATTGCACTGATTCTCGCATGATGTCAGATCGTTTCAAACTCAACTAAACAAAAAATATTACTACCCTTCGTATTCTTTGCATTGCCATTTTGAATTGAACGACGATGTTTTTCTTCGCCAACTTTGATGCCATTTTGCTGGTGCGCTGTAAATCGGCGAACGAGTGTCCCGTGCGTCTTGCTCAACAACACTTTGCCGCAGATGCGGAAGAAACACGTTTCGTTCCATCTGGCAGTCTGGTGAGGAGGCAGATTCGCGCGAATGACAGTTCCGGTCAGCAGGTCTCGCAAGAACCGAATCCGCAGCAGACGTTGATTGGTACGTTGCGAAGTTCGCCGGGAGCCTCCCAATGATCGTTGCGAACGGTTAAGAGTTCTAATAAGAGCGCATTCTTTTAAAAAATGCGCCATTTTCTTCGCCTTACGTGATTTCGTTGATTTTTTAGAGGCGGAACGCGATTCAACGGACACGAACCGTGACATTCTATTCGACGACGAAAACCCACAAATCCTTTACCCGCCCCTTTCGGAGGATGTTACCCTTGCTCCTGAGCCAGCAAACCCAAGCGCGTTCCCCGGTGAGGCGCCCTCCCTGGAGGAACCCTACAACCCGTCCCCAATGGCCCAGTTGATTGAGATGGGTTTTACCGATGTGGAACTTAACCGAAACGTACTCTCAGAATTCGAAGGGAACGTAGCTCGAGCTGTGCAGGCGTTGCTGTACAGTAGTGACGCGGACGAGACGAGGCCAATGCAGCACTCACGCCGGCCTCGTCCTATTCGATCAGGGTACCACATGGCGTAGCTCAGATGTTGACACGTACACCGTTGCTTTCCAGTATGTACAAAAGAAGTTTCGGGCTTCGAGACATATCTTCGAAGTCAAGCTGCCCAATGTACATGTAAAAATATACCATTGTTTCATGATAGGGTTTCCGAGACATTTTAGTAGAGAGCACTTTGCTCCGTAATGGCATTCTCTCATTTTTTAGGTTTTTAGCTGGTGTTGCTGTGATCCTCTGGAAGGCATTCTTTGTGCAAATATATTTCGTCTTGCTCACCTGACTTCGCATGCATGTTGATGAGTTTATTTAGCGAGTCTGGATAATCCAGTCACAAAAGGGAATTGCGACAGGACAGCCGCCAGTGCATGTTCTCATTTAATTCGTGAAGAAACAATAAATAAGGTAAGTAATGCGCAATAGCAGGAATGAAAATGTATGCTAGTCAAATAGCAGCAGCCTTACTCCAACGTATAGAATAACCAATAAAAACACAACACACGTTCGCTAAAATATTAGAAGCGCTTTGGGCTTTTCAACTCCAGCACCTGATAACAGTATGCTACTTATATTTCCGCATTTGGACATCTTTTGGACATCTTCGCGGGCTGTGTCCGAGAATGAAAAAAATGCTTCAAACCGTTTAAGAAGAAACTGCAAACTTTTAGCTTTTAACAGTGAAATGAAGTTGGAGATAAAATGACAGCGAAAACAACACAAAAAGTATTGGGACAGACTTGGTTATAAGTGCAAAATGCATAGAACTGGATGATGACGTACAAGTGTGATTGTTACTCAAGCACAACCTACTACTACTACTACTACTGTTCAACTGCATGTTTGCGCTGCTGATCATGCGCCACATGCGCACTGACACTACACGCTTTGCTACAACCACGTCTCGCAATTACGCGTAGCTGTTCTGCTTCATCAGGTCAATGTCGGCGTCTACCATTTCAGCAACCAGCTTCTCGAACTTGACACTCGGTTGCCAGCCGAGTGTTTTTTTCGCTTTCGCGTAGTCGCCAAGCAGAAACTCGACTTCGGTTGGGCGGTAGTAGCGCTCACTTACTGCAACTCGTTTCACTTTCGTTTTAGCGTCGATTCCGACCTGTAAAGGAAACGTGAAAAGCTGTTATTTGTAGCCGTAATTATTTCTAATGACCATTGGTATGAAACTTACTCCTGCTGTAGTTGGCGGATACTTGAAGATTAAGTACGGCTAGCAAAAAAATGAGTAAGCTCATGACAGACATTCTGTCATGTACGCAAATACTCGAAATGAAAACGTTCTATATGAATTTTACTTTTGAACTACAATGCTGCCGATCAGGAATACCCACTCCAAAAAAGCAATATCCGGCAGTTCAGGTCCTGGAAAAGTGCATGCTTCAGCCAACTAAGATAGAGCAACTGAGCTGGTCTAAATCAGTGGTTCTCAACCACTGTTTTGAGGGCCGCATGCGGCTCCCAAGCACCCTTTGTGCGGCCCTCAGCAGTCTTTCAATAAAACCTCTAATATTTTGTGTGACAGACTTCATTTTGCAATAAAACAAAACGTGTCAATGCACTTGTGT
>JGI24159J19872_10011017_pt1 | contig 11859 bp, 8 predicted proteins | sample Ectturendosymbi4_FD_19872 | JGI IMG/M metagenome (IMG submission 19872) | reverse complement strand
CTTGTAAATTTTCTCATTCAAACTCCATATTTGCTGTTTAAGTTTATGTGCAGTTGTTTGTCCCAGCGGTAAAATTGATTTTCGCTGGTAGTCGTGGTGCAAGGTGACAAAGCGGACAAAACCTTTTTGAAGAGTAAAGATATTACTATCAAGGGTCTTATACCGATCACAAAAAGAAAGCAAAGTCTGTGAAGGTACACTGTACAGTAGAGCGCTCAGTAGGCACACACCGTGTTTCCAGCCCCACACCATCCCAGTTTGTTAAGTGGGGCTTAGGTTGAACGAGGTTTAGGATGCTTGGAAACTGAATAACGCAGGTCAAAACGTATAACTTTTCAACAGTTCTTAACCTTAAGTTCTGTGATGTGAAATTAGGATTTGAACTTATTTTTGGGTGGATAGTCACTTTGCAACCCTCTGCAGCGAAATCCTTTCATAACGGCAACGCCAGAAGTGTAAACAAATACGAGCTCTGATTTAGAGCTACAGAAAAGTGTGGCTTGCGCAAAAAAGATGACTTTTGCAAGTACTGCCTTCGAATGAGAGTTGCGCAGTACTGCACACGAAACACATCACGGCAGGAGCAATTGTGGAATGTTGAAACACGGAAAAAGAATAAAACTGCTGATGAACTTTTATCTCAAATAAAAATTGATCTAAACAAGTTTTAAATGTCCAAAGACGATATGTTTCTATTCTTAAAAACTAGCATTAGAAAACTGACCTAAACACAGCTGTCGATAGCTGCTTGAAAAAATGAAGGCTACAAGCATGAAATTTCATTTGTTTTTGATATAAGTATCTGTGCAATGTTTTTACAGTTAAATAAATACTTATTTTAGTTATTTTTCAAAAATGTCGCCACGCTTGCTTTAAGATAACAGTTTTTCTTCAGCTGGAAGTATACCTGTAATGTGTTCCATCCTTAAACTTAATTCTGTTCATACTAAAATCGGGATTTGATTCAACCACAAATCGTCTTTGTATGTCTTGCTCTGTTTTGTCAAGAAAATTTCCCATGAATGCCGGCCTGGCCGGGAGCCCAGTTTGTAGCTTGGTTTGTTGTTGTGGGCCGGTCACGTTTAATGTGAGTAAGATTTGATTGTGAGGCGGCTCGTCTGCTGTAGATAAATGGTCCATTTCTGTGCTGGAAGATTGCAGCTGCGTATGAAAAATGAAACGCATCAGCAACAAAGCAGGAAATATTTCAACAAAATTATTTCAGAGCAGGAGCTCTAAATTCGTGCTTTATGAATAACTTGTACTTGCAAGGTTGTCACTTGCCCTGAGCCTCCATGCTCCATTAATGGAACACAGAAAGGTGAGGCACCGATATTCACTGGGGTTTTGATTTTAGTCTATCGCAACGAGGGGAAAGGAATGATGCATATCATTATAAAGCGATGCATCTTTNTGCACTGTTCACCTTCAAAAACACCGGAAATACTTTAAACAACGACACCGAAAGCGATGAGGTGGGCTTGACATCAGTTTATCAAAAACCTTTCCTCAAGGTTCTGAAAACATTTTTGGAAAACTCTTAAAGGTCNTTGGCCTTCTGTAAAAAAGAACGTTTTGCTTTCTGACACTAATGAAACATATTTCGAGAAATGGTTGTATAAGCCAATCATCGTCTGATTACGCAACAATGCACTTTGAGCGTTAAAAGTGACGTGTGCAAAGAGATGATGATGAAACTCCTTGAAGCTTTCACCTAAATACTTGCGCATGCACTTTCAATTTTAAGGTTGATTAATAAAATAAAAAATCAATCATTTTTGTACTTTCCTACCCACGATCTTGCAGCAATGAACAAAGAGATTTGCTAAAACTCTCTCTACTCTAGAGCTAGACCTTGAAACTTCGTCGTTCTTTCACTCTCTGTACGCCAATAACTTCGTCAAAATCTCTGGAAGGAAAAAGCTGTTTTGGGAATCAAAGCCTGGTTACGAAGAAAATAAGGTTTAAGCATTTTTTTAGGATAACCGTTTCTCGAGGATAGTCGTTTGGGGCGGCAATAACCCACTAACCCAGTGGTAAAGTGTCCGCCTCTCAATTGGAAAGTTGAGTGATCGATCCACGGCCACTGAGTGAATTGCCGTAGTGCTCCTTGGGCAAGAGCGTTCACCTCAACCGTCCCGGCCAAAAATCGTTAATCAGGCTGCGGTCTGTCGCCAATTGCCATCACCAAAATTAAAAAAGAAAAAAAGAAACTGTTGGTGAAGTCTCGTTTGGGTCACATCGTCGTCACCCAATTCGGCGACATGACAAATCGGTGCTGTAACGGTTCACCGACATGGTAAGCTGATGATTTGGAAATTACCGTACACCTCCGGGAAAATTCACTCAAGCCGCAGTTATACATCGAGGCAGTGTAAGAAAAATTGGAGCAGATCTTTGCCACTGAGAAGTCATATCGCCCAACTGACATGTTGACTATAGGAATTATCATCGGTTGCTGTAGAATCGACACAAAGCAAAGGGACCTCATGCTGGAAATACTTTATTTTATTTGGCTCAGGGTGAATGGCCCACTTACAGGCAAACTGAAAAGTTAATAATTCATAGTTGACGAGATAAAAAGGAGAAAAAACACAAACAAGGCGGAAACGCCGAATTAGCAGTAAGTAGCCTACTACTTGCAATCTGATGTTTCGTGGTTGTTTTTGCAATCGTGATGCTGTATTATTACTACGTACAATGAGTGATTGATTAAACTATAATAATGCATTGTTACCAAGGTTGCCAGGCTTACTTGAACGCCAAAGACTATCTTTGATTTTGCTATCACAACTGACCATGTCCTTCATCCTTGAAAAAATACGTCATTATTTCTGAGTATTTTTTGGCATCATTGGAACTTCTTATATGTTGTGTTAAAACAGCATTGTGTTATTAGCTTGCGCTTAGTATTGGTTAAAAGAAGTGTCACGAGCAGTCGGTAAGCGAAATGAGCTTTCAGTATTGCTGAAATTGTTTAGCTGTAGGATACGAACGCAGGTTGGGGAAGTGTTTCTAGTTTATGCAATGATTGAATGTATTCAAAGTGTTCTTCAAGTAAAAATGCAATATTCTCTAGACCAGTGGTTCTTAACCACCATTCTGAAAGCCGCATGCGGCTCCCAAGCACCCTTTATATACGGCCCTCACCAGTCTTTCAATGAAACCTCTAATATTTTGTGTAACAAACCTTGTTCTGCTATGAAACAAAATGTGTCAATTCACTTGCGTTAAAATTTCTTTAGTGCGGCTCTCTAACAAAGTCGTAAGTCTGGATTTGGCTCCCTTCAGTACAAACGTTGAGAACCACTGCTCTTGACGTCAAAATATCCTTGAAAAAGTTTCAAGTGATGTGGCGCCCCTACTGTAAACGAAATTCTAGCTGGATAGAAACGTGAGAGGAACAAAGATCTTTTATCAGCAACAACGATATTATTGTGCTTACTCTATGACGTAACAGTGCTACCTTTTCCTACAGGGTGGAAGACATTTAACGTTTTGGAATCAGAACGTAATGGGAACGTGATATTCTCTAAAAATGTGCTTTACTTTGCCACTACTTTCATAGAATAAATCAAAGTTCTATACTGAGAAACTAGATTTTGAAAAGCTTCAATTTTCACCACTGGCCAAAGAAGTTGGATTGAAACGACTCTTTTGCAATTTCGATTAGCACTCACTCATCAAGAAATTGATAGAAAACTAGTTATGCTCGTGAAAACGCATTTCCAGAAATAATTCATCAACGGAAAATAATGCAAAAGTTATCATCAAAGCTGTGTTGCAATTCCTGCAAACCAAAAAACGCAGATTAAAATCAAACTCGTTTTCAAACTTACGTAGTATACACCAGGATTATTACACACAATCAACCAATCCATTCGAGAAGATGGAACCAGAAAGCTTCTCCCTAGCCTTGGTGGTGTACCGCGGTCGAGATAGATACCGTCCACAGCAATTTCAAGTATATCGCAGGAAGAATTTCCTCTATCATCCACTACGTTTAAGGCCAAGTGGAGTTGTGATCCAGCGTTTAGTAATCTGTTTGAAAAGAACATGGATATGAGTTTTGATTTGAGTAGACATGACCAAATCCATAAACAGCGGACGGCTTGCAGCGATGCTTATCCGTGGAATTCCCTATTTCCGCGAAGTTTGCTGTACAATTGGCGCAAACCATTTTGCCAAAGGTTTGATTTAGGCAGTTACGACCATGAAATGCACAAAAGCGGTCAATACCATCAGACATCGGTCCAAGGCCGGATAAAGAAATATCTGGCGGGGGTGGGTGTTTAATCAAAATATATTATATTTTCGTCTCTTTCTATAAAAATTACCGCTGTTGAACTGCATCAAATCAAACAGTATCAAAAGGAAAACTCACTCAACAAACATATATATTAGCAATCGTTATATTAACTTGCATTGTCCTGAAGTTTGAAAGGTGTGTTTTTAACTGTCTGCTTGCGCTTCTTCTTTGTAGTATGAGCCAGTTCTTTCAATCCACTGCTAGGCCGCACTAGATATCGGTGCAGGGGTTGAGCAGTCATTCGATTGTCTCATCACCCAGAACTGTCAGGCCATGCAGTCCATGGGGAAGTCGACTGATTGGACGAAGGACAACATGGTCAGCGGTCTGTCCCTCTGCGCCACATTCACTAGGCGCCGAAGGGGCCACACATCAGAAATGGAAACGTCTGAAAGTACGGAGTCCCGTAGTGTTCTCCAACCACTCTGCATTCCGTCGGTGATGCACCCAGAGCGCTGCGCTTCTGTTGTTGTCAGATGAACTGATGAGTTGTTGTGCGGCGGGTACAAATGGCTGTTTTGATTTGGGATGCAGTGCATTCCCATTCGATTGACAAGTGAGCACTGAGTGGAGCAGGTGTCCAGGCTCCATGGCATGGCGTCATAGAGACAAAGTGGCTCCTTTGCGGCGAAGCTCAGTAGGTTGGATGTCTGCGAGGATAGGATGATTGTCCTCTGGTGGAGGACGCAGGCGTCCAGTCCCAAGTGGCAAGATGTTGCTGATGACAGGGCCAATGATGACAGAGTAAGGAGCGCAGTTGCCTACTCTGCTATTGAATGGACCAGAGCTAAGGTGGTTGTTCGCAGTGTTGTTTCCCCAGAACCCCAGCCTCAGCCGGTAAGCTGTCTCAAGGGTCTAACACGTGACGTCAGCTTTTTACGAAATGACTCAAGGTGTGGGCGACACGTGAGCGTTCTGTCCAATGTTACTGCGAGGTACTTGGGCTCGGAGCGAATCGGCAGGGTTTGGTTGTTCTGATTGACTACTAGCTGACGTTTAGCTTCTTTGTTGTTGAGATGGAAGACTGTCGACACTGTGTTTGTAGTGCTGAGCTTTAGCTTCCAGGTCTGGAGGTATTCACCTATAGTTTCCATGTCTTTGCTCCTCACCTCTTCCACTGCTTGCCAGTGTCCACCAGTATGCATGATTGCTAGAAGCTGTCAATTCCATCGACTTCTTGCACTCCAGCCGCAAGGCATGGAGCACCATCAATAAACTTACTAAATTACAGGTATGGGCGTCAGAAGGATTTATTCCAGGGTGGGGCTACTAGAGTATTTTTCCAAAAGTTTTCTAGGGGGGGGTCAAAAGTGGTGAAATCTAGTTTTTTCCCACTCGAAACTAAGAAAACAACCTCTTTTGCTGAAATTTTTAAAACCCAGGAGAGGGCCCAGACACGCCTCCCCTTCCGACGTCCATTATGGCAGGTCTGGACACTCTTCTCGTCTTTACCCCTTCTCAGGAAACTCGATCGCCTCACAACTTGTGAAGAACGGGGCACACAAGTCCGGGAGCCGCTAGTCAACCAGGCTCATCAATAAGGAGGTGTCCGACCTATGGAAGGTCCCAACACCTGAGGGAGGTAGTATCTAGGGCCGCTTTACGCCAGAGGAGCTTGCTACCGCTATCAAACACCTGGAACCAGGAAAATATCTGGGTTTAGATCCTATTTCTATTTTCCTGAATTTGCACTGCATGCACCAACTAAAAAATCCAGAGGATCTGGAGAGGAGCCATGGGCGTCGGAGGGGGTGGCAAAGGGGGGTCTTGGCAATCCCCTGGATTTTGCCAATTTAAGCAAAAAAAGTTGTTTTCTTAATTTCGACTGGGAAAAAACAAATTTCACCACTTTTCCCCCCCTCCGGGAAAAATTTTGGAAAAATCCCCTAGTGCCCCCCCCTTGGAAAAAATACTTCCGACGCCCATGAGAGGAGCATTGATAGTTGAGCGATTCCTAAGTTGGAAAAGTCTTTGGGGGCTCAAAGAGTTATCGCCCTATATCCCTACAGTGTGTCCCCTTCAAGAGCCTCGACAGTCTCACGTCCGCTCGCGTCAAACCAATCATCGACCTATTACTCCGGCAGGAACAAGCGGGCTTTCTTCACGCGAGGCCGACCGTTGATCAGGTCACCTTACTGACGCAAAACATCGAGGATAGTGTTTGATTTTTTATATATTTTCTATTTTTGTCCTTCCTAATTTTCAATAAAAGGATAATTATTCGCAATGTTTCATTTGCTGCCTGTGTACTGTGCGATGTTTTTTCCCACACGGTTTTATCTCTGGCAAAGGATGACACCCATCAGCATATTATAGAAGATAAAACACAGATACTTACCGGAAACGTTTGGTTTGACCGGTGGCAAGGTTCATCACTGGGTTCAACAAACCATTAGTTGTGAAATATTTAATATTGTTCGATGTATTTGTCAGCCAGTCGTATAAAGTTTGACTTGAGTTGAAAATGTTATAATTCCTCAAGCTGCCAAATACACAAAAACAATTTGTGATTTTCATGCAGTCATGAAAAGCTAATAGTCAACACTAAACAAGTCATGAAAGGCTAATATTCAACACTGATCAAGCCAATCGTACAAAGTTTGGCTTGGGTGGAGAATATAAGCCTCGTTTAACCCGCCAAAACAAGGTCACAATTTGTGATGTTGTTTTGTCATGAATTCAGTACTAAACAAGTCCATTCTCGAATGATGCTAGCCATGAGATATATAAGACCACACAAGGCCAGTTTTCATGAATTTCTCCTGTCTGGCTTGGAAGGGAAGCAATCACGACTTTTTCTCTCTTATATAAATTGACAAGTGTCGTTAGCCAGGTTGAAGAAAGTTTTCGGTCTAAGCATCGACAAATTGCACAGGTACAGTGCATAATGAAGCGTCAAGTCTGGCCTGTATTTGAAATCACAGTGGAGATTTATAAACAAACAGAACTGACCAATTAGCGGATAAGTTTGTCATTTTCCTGCTGAATGGCAAGCCGACATAAATGCTGTTCACAAATTTCACCCTTCAAGGCGTACGACTAAACAATGTTTTGTGGAAAGCGCAAATCAGTATTAATTAAAAAATCTGTATACAGTTGCGTGAGTTATCTACGACGCAGTCTCGTCGGTAATTTTTCACCACCACTCCGGCAGGTGCACCACTCCGGCAGGTGCTGGGCAGGAACGAAACGTGATCTCATCGGGATTCGGAGCAGACTTGAGGACCCCCCAAGACCACCGCTGAAAAAAGTGAAGTTGTGGATTTGTATCGTTTCTGTGTTGAACCAAAAAATTTTATACTACAAAGTGCGGATTTCTTTTTGGTATGTCTTAAGACAGCTCATTTGCAAAAAGACGTCTGCAAGAAAAACAAGAAAATGAGGAAGAGACAAAAGCAGAAGTGAACGCAAATACTACCTGAATAAGTTGTCTTGCATTTCTAATTGCAGAAAGGTGAATTCTAGACCGGAGTAAATCATAGTTGATTGGAAAACAATCTGAACATCATGCTCGCAGTTTGAGGGACAAGAAACGTGTTGGATGTGTTGAGGAACCGACGAATCTGTTGGATCTTCGATTAGTATCATTCCTCCCATTCCACTATCCATCTTCGAAATATGAAGCTTTGTACATCACTAGTTCGTAGCCTGAACCCCCACAAATGTAAGCTCAAAAATAGAATACTTCCTTACAAAAATTAATCTCGCATAGTCAGTTCCACTCTTACCTCGACTTCAGGTTTCGATAAATGCGTATTGTTATACTTATCTCAGCACTTTTTATTACACTGTTTATTTTTATACTGGCAGCTTCTCGCTACTTTATTTCAATTGATATTGATATCAAAATAGCGTTCCTGCATAGTAAAAACGAATCCGTTTTCGCAAGAAAATCAGTAATGTCGCAATGAACGAAAATGCAGTACAGTTTTATTACATCAGAGCAAATACCTTACCTGAAACCAGACAGAACCATGCCGATGTGGATGGTAGACAAAGCTGCCTGCCGGATGATTACTGATTATCGGGTATTTGTAGTCGTAATGCGACAAAGGACCAACTGTCACGAATACACTGTCATGGGGTTCCTGTGCAACAAGGCATAATATGTGATTCATTCTGTAAATTTTCTTTGTATTATCTTGTTCTTTATTACACATATTTTTCTCTAATTTGCTTTGTACTGTGTGAATAGTACTTAATAGTAGAAGTACGGTGTGAGGGGTACACAATAGTGAGGTGCAAAGCCATGAGTTTGCACGATCTTGTTGCATGATCTGTCAGAAGTTTCGACTTTCTATATTTTGATAAACCTGGAGTATTTTTTTATGAACAGATATCTTTTGTTCAGGTAAATATTCTTGTAACCCTAGTGTTTCATCACTACAAAGCTTTAAAAAATCAAGGAATTGTTTCCTACGAACGAGTTTGATTGAACGTTTTTATGATGGATGTTTTCACGCGCTACAACGACGTAGAAATTACGCAAGAAACTGAGCCATGTACATTTTCGAGAGCATGGAATCATCCAAAAAGCTTAAACCAACGCGAGATATCGGAAAAATTGCTGAGCAAGATGCTAGTGAAAGTAAAAAATATAATATCCTACCACAAAGCTACGGTTACTGACCAAGCACAAAACCAACTTTACTTACCAGACTGCTCACGTGCAAACCGTGAGTATGCATGTTTGTTGTGTTTGGAAAGTGGAACGTGTTGTGCAGGGGCTTGTTGGGCGGATTTGGCAAATTGTTGTCTGTCAGTTTGTTTTTCTGCAAAACAAAATATTGAATGAAACAAAACTAAAAGCAACTCAGATTTCAGCCTAATTAGATCGTGAAAACCAGAGGTGGGTAGTGTGGAGTTGGAGTCCTGTACTCGAGTTAAGTTACCACAGAATCTGACTTAAACTCGATATCTTCTCAAGGTATTAGTCTTGAACTCGAGTCTCACTACTATGGACACGGACTTGTCGAATTCAACTTACAATATTGGTTTGAATGTATCTCTATAACTCTATTGAGAATTTTTGCACTTCACAGGTACTTTTAATGCTCTTCGCTTGTGCATGTAAAAGTGAACTGACCCACATCGTGCATAAGACCAGAGTAACCCAAGGATGGTTATAGTTCTTCAGCTGCTTGGGAATGAAGCAGATGAGTTGAAACACTCGTAAGGGGCAGTGCAGACATTCACATCGGTTAGCTAGAAGAGCACAAGGGTGAATCCTCCACCAGGAGGTATTGTTACTCCCAGTTGATACCAGACGTGACAGCTTTCACTCTGATCGCGGAAACACACAAATGCTCATTTCAGATCAAGAACGTTCGGCCGTTCTCTTGTGTCCATTTGCACATTTGGACCGGTTAACGTACGTGGCATCGAATAACCATCTTTGGCGCAATGTGGTGTGTCTTTTAGTGTATACTGTGTCAATTGAAGCTCTATCTAGTAATCGCTTGTGACAGTTGTAGTTCAAAGTGAATCGCTTCAACTCTGTCATTCGAAGCAGCGCGTGTTGCTGACAAGAAATGGAATTTACGAACAACACAGTCGGGGAAGTTCACATCGTTTGGTGCATAATTAATTTATAAGCTTTATTGTTAATTTGTTATTTGCATTCCAAGAATAAATGCGCAGTTGCAGTTTGCTAATTGGTGTTGACATTGCAGTCATAACCGCATATGATCGTTTGTTTAACTGTAAACAGTTTAGTCACGCTTTCAGTATTTTATAGTTTGTTTTCTGTTGTTTCTGAAACCGTACCCTACGACTGAACGCCATTTGCTAAAGCTTATCTGATTTTGAAAACGTTTGTGGACACAATTGTCACAAGAGGAATATCCTATTAGGTAGAAAGGGCTCCTCTTACATTCAACACGCTCTGCTGGTCATTTTAAACTTCCAAGCGAGTGCACCAAAAGGAGTCAAGATTTTGCAAAAAGCTCTGTGTCATTCAAAAAAAGTAGTGGAGAAACATATACAACCGAGAGTCGCTTGTGTACTCTCTCTATAGAATGGAAGAGGTTATTGCTTCGTGTGTAAATTTTTCCAAACACTGCATCTTCTGTTGCATTTATTGCATAGTTTCTGAATGATTTGATGACTGGCAAAACTCGTTTCTTATCCGAACTCATGAAAACGCAGAGAAGCACAGGAATGTCATGTCAAGCTACTTAACAAAGAAGCGGAGGAAAACGTTAGCTTCAAAACAAGAGAAACAAATAAAACAGTACAGCATTACTTGTGGCATGTCATGAAGAGAATTATGGCTTTAATGCAGTGGTCCCCAATCTCCCGGATCAATTGGTACCGGCCCGCGAAACTACGAAATGTATACTGGTGGTGACACCAGTCGCTCCTGGGCATGTGATTGGTCGATTCGCCCAAGCGAAGCACTGTTGCGTGCACAAAGTGAGAGCATCAACAGAGTAAAGTGTACTCCCGGGCCGCGGTAAAATTGTGAAGATTTCACGGGTCCGCTGTTACAAAACGTTTTAGGGACCCCTGCTTTATTGCATGTATGAGAGACTGCAGAGACCTTAAAATCATGTACACTGCAATCCCCTGTTGGTAGCAAGCTTCTGGCATACCGTAGAGTGTAGATAGGGAGCAAATTCAAAACAATAAGGTCGTATAAGATGGTGCTGGTTGCATCATTGACCGATATGATTTCTACCACAAAACAGAGGTGATGGGTGTTTTGTTGTACTTCTTATTTCAACTCCATGATGTGCCACTCGTGCTGACGGTCTGACAATCCGCCTGAGCGTAATGTTAAGTGGTCTGTTGAAAGAAGTTTCCTGCGAAAACTAGTTAAGAGCAGCTTTCCGCCAGTCACGACACGCGAATTACTGAACGTATACGAACTTCAGGAATATTCATCTCATGACAAATGCACTTGGAATCTGAAAGAGATGTAGCTTTTCTTCGATCATCTTTTGTGAATCTACAGCGGCAATTTCTCTGCAGTTGTTTGGTCATGCCTTTAAACCAGTGTTTCTAAACATGTGGACCATAGCACAGTTTTCGAGTGGGCCACGGACCTAGGTGAAACATTTGTTAGAATATGCATGGGCGCAATTTGATGGGGACACAGGGGACGTGTTTCCCTACTTTTTTAGACGGTGGGGATAATATGTGCTGTGCCCCCCCCACATTTGTCTCTTTAGGTTTTGTATGTGGAGAGGTTAAAAAATAAAAGTGACTTTTNTCACGTTTTGTGTGAAGAGCTTTTCATGTTAGATGTTNTACAAACAGCTAAGTTGGTGTTGAAACAGGGTTTGGCGTGGTCAGTGATTCTGATATTTTTTATAAATTTTAGCTCAGATAAAATGTGTTTTGGCATTTTGCAAGTTTCTAGAGGCCGCGAAAGATTGTTGAAACTTCTTCTATCTGATATTTTCCCCTGTGTTGTATACTGTGCTAAATGTTGAAAATTTTTAATGATACACTTGATACGCATGCTCCATATCGCTATGCATCTAGAAAAGAACAACGCTCCTTTAACAAACCATGGCTCACCAAAGGCATTTTGACTTCCATTGCAA
>JGI24159J19872_10011016_pt1 | contig 11860 bp, 8 predicted proteins | sample Ectturendosymbi4_FD_19872 | JGI IMG/M metagenome (IMG submission 19872) | reverse complement strand
CCCAACATAGGATTGTGAATATCGTTAGAACCGTCGCCAGAAAGTCTTCAAATCGTTTAAAACTTTGCTGGCTGAAAGTTATTTGCTGTNTATGTCAATCAAACGAACTTGAACGTGAAATTCAGCACAANACTGGGGATCCAAGCAGGAGGCCAGCCAAAAATCTGGGGGACCATGGCCCACCCAGGCCCCCCTTAGAACTTCCACTGGGTAACACCAAGAGAAAGCACAACCAGCTGCCTGCAATTATTTGGAATTTTTATTATGATGCAAAAAAGCTGCTTCAAGCAGATGATTGTATCATGATAACAAGTAGTTAATTAGATAGCTTGGTGAAGCCCAAATTATTTGCTTGTGTGATTAGTTAGAGCGTTAGGTTGAAAGGCAACATTGGGAGAATGTTTTTATCCCACGACACGATATTTCCAAGCGATTCAGTTACTCTACGCTAGTAAGTAGTACTGTATGGTAAAAAAACTTCCTGGCAAATCGAAGCTGCCAAACGTTTCGACATATGTGGTTGCAAGATTCAGAACTTACTGCAAAAGTTGGCTCAATGCGTGCTGCCTATCCTGCAGGTTCAACAAAAACCTTTTGCGAAGTTTGTAACAGTGCAATCATAGCGAAGTACTGTGAACTTAAAAAGCATAACTGGTGGCAAAAGCACTCAGATAAGACTAAAGATCTTTTTGCATGCTCCCTAATGTAACACAAAGTTACAAAGACCAGACTTAGAAAGTTGTAGGGCTGAAGCTATGCTCAGATTGTTTATCACTGAGCCTTATTCTACTATATGAAAGCATGCAACCATTTGAAAGAGATCGGCAAGAACTGTGTGTCATACAAAAAACGAGGCAAGCTACAGTTACGTTACTCAAAAAGTCAAAGTGTTGACAGATAGAAAACTGTGGGCCGAGAAGTGTGTTCGCCAAGACCAGTATTTACAGCCCATGCTTACTGAGAGCGAGTGCAAGACGAAAAATTAGTATATTGTATAACTTAATAGGTTTCTTTTAATCATATTAAAAATGACAGTTTTTTAACAGAATTTCACTGCCTTTAGCAGATTTTAGCTGAAAATTTGTGACAAGACCTTTAGCAGAATCTAGCAGTTTTTTGTGACAGATTGTTTTTTTTGATGATTTCTTTTTTATTTTTTTTTGACAGATTGTTTTTTTGATTTTTTTTTTGATGAAGGTGTAAAAGTTTTAATGTTGAAAAACTGTTGAAACAGGCTTTGGTCAGGATTTCGTTATCTGCTAAACCTGCCAAACGGTTGGTAAAGTTCTGCTAGAAAAGGAGTTAACTGCTAGATTGAAAATTTTACAGGTAACGGTGAGAAAATCCTGCTGGATTTAGCAGCAAAAAAACAAAATAGCAACACTGCTGACCGCAATCGTATGCATTTTGTTACGTAACTATACAAAAAGAATCAAACAAGAATTTCTGGACACAAACAGCTTTCAACTGGAAACCTTTGCTTACTACTTATGGCAAATTTAGCAAAATACTGACTTCTTAGACGGAAAAAAATCTATATAATGTAATAAATATGGTTTATCACAGAAGACTGTGGGGCCCCCAAAAGCGCGGGATCGCTTTGTAGTCGTCCGTAGTATTTTAATATGTTGGCATGCTTAATGACATTGCAGTAAAAGGAGATTGGGAAGTGGGAATTGCTTCATTGAGGAGTAATAGAAGTACATAACAAAAACCTTGTAAAGCTGCCACCTAATTTTGTTACGAAACGATTTCCACAGCAAACAAATTTGCACTTTGCTAAATACGCTCTTGTCCGGGGCAGTCAATGTTCGTCGGTTTCTCAAAAGTGTGTCAGGCCGTTCCGTTTTCCTCTCGCTGCCAGGTTTCATAATTCAATCTCATCAATGAAGATTTTCTGTTTACAGCGTTGCACGCGAACATCTGTGCGTTACTCCCCTGCAGCGTCATGTTGCAGTTTGAAACTATGTTAAAAATAACTTGGCCTACTTCGTTGTAGGGCCGCAACCAGCTGCTATTTTCTGGGGTGGGCAAAGTGATTGTAACTGGTTGTTGTGGGCTACCTATCAACTAAACATGTTTTTCAAAATTTCGGGAGTGAATTGCCCAGTTGCCCCTTCCCTGGTTGCCGGCCTAGTTGTAGATTATGTTTCAAAATGCAGAACGTTGGCGAATCGTTATCACCTCAGAAGCTCGAGATGAGACTAACAATTCCCAAAATCATGACCTGCCTTCTCTGACGAAGGTACAATTGTTTGCTTAACACTATTTGATAGTGATCAAACAATGGCTCAGCAGTTTGTTCAAATAACCGCACGAGCGAAGTGCGAGATAACCCTGATGCAAAACAAGCCCTAATTTCTTGCCCAGTAGTCCAAAAATCTTGCACGTAACGTGTTGGAATTTTACTTTTTATTTAAGAACAAAAAGCAGTTGCACGTAAATGAAAACAGATCACAGACAATTAAAATGCTCTGAACTATTTCTAATGTACAAACGAGAGCGTGGGAGAGCTTCATTTACAACTTCATTTACAAGTAAACGAGGCCTTTTAACATGAAACGTTTGGACATGTAATCAACGTTTTCGTTTGATCAACACGTGTCTAAAGAACTTCATCCGCAGCTCTTGCTGCTTATTCCACCTGCATGAGCGCAGTACGCCGCACTTAAAAGCTGAGACCTGCTTCTCACCGCTGCTGCAATAAATGTACTCTTGTGAACCTTGCACCGCACACCAAAGGTATTCAACAAGTTCCATAACGGGGGGTTACCCCATGAAACAATGCTCTCACAAATATGCTTTGTTTGTCTAGAGTTCATCTCTGTTCCGTGGTTGATCCTCTTCAACATACTCATCGTCATACTTCTCTTCGGCTAGTTCAGTGCCCAAATACCTAGTGATCTTATGCAGTGGAGTGTCGTATACTTCTTTGCTGGTGATGAAATCATCCTTGTCTTTGTCGAGGATCTTGAAAAGCTTTTTCAATTCCTATAATAGACATATTTTGCTTCAGGAGTTGAAAAGAAGTTGCACACCATCGCCACATTTATGCAAAAAGGTCTTGATAACACATTACGTTTATTACGTTTATGAGCACAAAACTTTGATAGACAGAATTAATCTGTTTCTTCTTGGACCTACAGAAGGCAGAATTATGCGGAAAAGTTCAATAACAGTTCGTTCAATTAGAAAACAGTACGAAGGGTCATAAATACAAAATCAATTTTCCGCTGTAACTAAGTCACAAATTTCAGTCATAGTTGCAACTTTAATGTAATTTAAACAAATGCCCGCTTCATACACAATTTACAAACAAGAATTCACAATTTTCTTTTCAACCTGATCCAAGTCTAACGGATCCATTGAAAATATCGTAACATTGATTACTTTGTCACAAAAGCGACGAGTTTCTAATAAAAGGCCAGAATCTTTATATTACAGTACTGAAACAATCTACTGCATTGCTGAGGAAACGATAATACAATTTCACTGACGTACATGACATCACAACAGAGAATTTCGCACATACGACGTTAATCTTCGATATAAGCATTTCTGGCAATGATCTCCGACGGAGTTATCAACAGAAACGATCTGTAAACGTTTCATGATTTCAGAAAACACATTTACTTTTTGAAACATCATCTTATTGGCTTCTGATCCACCTTCATTCATCACATCAGGCATTTTATCCATGAACTGTTCCCTGCTCACTGTTCTGTTGACGGGATCGAAAACTTCAAAGATGTAGGTCCTGCGAAAATTAAACATGAAAGTTTAACACAAAAAAGGCTATCATGAAGGTTTCCAAACTGTTAAAATTATATCAGTGAGGTGTCAGACTTTTAATCCACTGCAGCAGGGCAATACACCAAGCGCCAAGTGATTCGTGTGTTACTGGTATCCGTTAAACCGTCTTTGATGCATATTCATCGTGATTTTTGTTTCTTTCAAACCCGGTTCGACCCCTGAATAACAAAAATGCTGGTTATGCAAAAGTAAAAGCCGACCCTCTCGGGAAAACTAAGCCCCTGCCTGACTCCACATTAGCTCCCCAAAACAAGCTAGTGACGCCTGACGTTGGTAAAAAGGGGGATGTAGAAAGGGTGCGAAAAGGACTGAGTAAATTCAAACATTCGTACCATTCGTTACGCCTGTTTGCTGATTCTTTTCAGAGCAACAAACTTGTCACTTTAATTTTATTGTAGACATTATACGGGAAGCAGCAGCCTTCTCATTTCACTTGATCAAACAGGCGTGCTTTCTTCACAAGAGAGATTGTGCGTCAGGGCACGGAGCGCCGTCTCGCTCTTGCTGTTGTTTAAGTCACTGCACGTTTGAGGTTACTTCGCCACTGTAACCATGGCTTCATGAGCAGCTAGCCACGTACCTGACCGATTCGTTGGGATCAGACATCTTATAATAATAAAGTGCTCTGTGTTCAGGAAGTTTTTCCAGAATATTCCCGCACGACTCCCTGCTAGGCAAGTCGTACATTGGGTTCCACCATATGTTGATCGCCAAGTTACGCGACTCCGACGAATTGACGTGGTGGTACCATCTGTTAACACAAGTCAATTGATATGCGAGTTGTTGGCAGATCAGTCTTATTTTTTGACAAGTTTCCACACGTGTCCGGATTTTGAATTGTGGTGTTGTGCCTGTGCGCATTATTTCAGGAAAAACAAAATCTTAACTGATAATTAACATCTCACTTTTCATGTCTTAGAATTATCTAAAAACACTTTACAAATTTTGCTTATACCGACTAGATGGTCTATTTGCAGCAATGCTCAGTAGAAATCCTTCGAGATTTCTTCAATTTTTCTGAACTTCCTTCTATTTTATGTTATTTTCCTGCGTTTTAAAAGTTTGTGATTTTATTCAAGCACTTCGCGCATCAATTTGAATAGCAGCAGAATTCTCGATATTGCATGTTTTGGCATTCTGCAAAGCGACAACATCAACGTCAGTTCACGCATGTGGGCCCAATAACCACAAGGTCGTCATCAAGGTTCATCCACTATTTTACAAAGATTTTAAATTCAACATTTCCTGCAAAAACTCGATATATTGATAAGAATAAAGATGATGGATAGAATATTGTCAAACTTTCAAAGAAAAATGCTGCACTTCTCGATTACTTGGATGGAATGTACATGCAGTCCCCTTCTTCCATATGAGCCTGGTGCCACGTGATATTTGACAATGTAGGATATTTATGCATGTCCACCTTCTCAACATTGACGCTGCTGTACCCTCCATCTTCAACATCGATGGGTACCTTGTCTTTGAGTTTCTGAGGTATTTAAATGTAAAAAGTATTAACATATTGAAACGTAGAGTTCGTACCAGTCGGAAATAGATGTTGATCCCACAGCAACACAAGTTAACAGTGACTGTCCGTGAGAAGAAAGTAGGACTAATAGGCAAATTTATGAACAGGTTATTCTTCATCTGTCTTCGAACCACCTCCTGACCTTTAATTTTGTTTATTTCTTTGGTTTCAAACCATTTACAAAACGTAGTGATTTGAGACTACCCGAAGCTGCAAGACGTCAGTATAGGAGAATTAAAGGACGTGCCTGGCATTTGACTTGTGCCTATAATTTGCAAAATCTTGAGGTAAGCGAGTTAGGAACACACGAAAAATCTTGAAATTAGAAGTCTTCCCGTGTGGTTTCATTTATACAGTTCGAATGTCAATCTGATTTTCATCGTTTGATTGTTGCTGGTTCACGATACAGTTGCCACTGTTTAGTCACATTCCTCGTATGCATTTTAGCTAGTTATTCTTGGCTGCAATTTTTGACTTCTCGTTTCGAGATTTCTTAAGGAACTTAGTAATTAAGCCAATATCGACTTCACCCAATTTTTCGCTTGCAATCTAATGGTTCGACTGACAAATTTGTGGCATATTGTGTGCTGGGTGCTTGCCAGGGCAGGTGTACTATCAGGCTATATTGCATTTGAAACATTAAAAGCTGACCTGGTCAATCATAAAGAATTCTTTCGACCCATCGTAGAGGCAGTTGATGTTCTCGTACACATCGTGGTGAAGCACAGATTTCGTGCCTCCCGAAGAAAACCACATGACTGCCGTGTTGAGGAAGTCGGTGAACCCCCCACACAACAAATTCTTCGGCAAGAACACCTCCTCTGGAAAAAACGTATTTGTTTGTGTTGCAAAATATAAGTTCAAGAAGTTATTAGACGCAAAAAAATTTTTAACTATTTTACAGTATAACTTTTTCAATGCAAAAATTCATTTTATATTCCCAACTGCAGCTGAAACACTGCAAAGAATTTTCTCTGCCCGCCCCTCCACGGCTGATGTTCGAATACGCGCGACCGACCTCGATTTAAAATAAAAGTTACACAAATAACGATATAATAAACGAAAAAGCTCAAAATGTTGTTAGAAAAATTGTTAGCACGGGATACAGAACTAAATATTTTTACTTGTCATAGGGTTGGGCGGAATGACATCTTCAACCAAGTAAATGTCTGTTTCGTTGTAAATTTTGATAAATTTGCGAAAGGACATATTTCGTGTTCCCAAACTTCGGTTTTCTTTCTTCCCAATTTCCGCTTGAATCCTCCATGTACCGTAGTTTTTGCTGAAACAAAACATTCAGAAATTTGTCAAGTTCAAAAGATATGCCACTAACTCATCATCACCAGAATGGGGGGAGCTACATAGACTCAACAGTCCACCATGCGGCTTGTGGCCCGACGCACAAAGCAGCTTTCGCGCCTTNGGGGCAATTCTCATCCAGGCACTGGCTGAGTGCGACCAAATGCAAGAACCAGAAATATTTCACATNGACAGTTGTAAAGTACTAAGATAGCGATATTTCTGATCAATGACTAAAGAGCATCTTTCGAATCTGGAACAATAAAAGGGCGTTNAANGGAAAACATATGGCCCCTGCTTCGCNGCAGAGTCTTTGCTCAAAAGTTCACAGCAATTTTCAAGCCTTCTAAAAATACAAGATANCCAAAGGCGAGGGGTTGCTTTTTAAGTGTTAAATGTTGGCAGAGGATGCTTTTCACAGTTTTGTGCATCAAGTGTTGATAATTAAGAACTAAGCAAGTGCCATTTCACAACCGGATAAAAGAGACTGTTGTCTCTTGTGGCAGACACAAAGTTTGTCAGTTTAAAAAAAAGCCTCCTCCTGTGTTGCCTGCGATTGCAGGAAGTGATTGCCTCGCATCCTCTCCTCAGGCCTTGGTTTTATTTCCTTTAGTGCTTCGGTGTTTTGCCTGTAGTCTAGCAGACCATTTGTTGCCAGAAAAACATGTTACTAGATAACTGAGAAAGATATTCAAATAGAATTATCGAATGCATTCTACCTAAGCAATTGACGCTTCTGAATACGACATATTGGAGAGGATCCCTCGATTTGAAAACAAACCTTTGTATCCTCATATTACGTTTAAGTCAACAGATAATGCCACTGTAAATCTGCCACACCTCATTGAAAGCGCATGGTGGCAAAACTGTAACGTAACCACAGGCGTCGAAGCGTATATCACAAATTACCTCCGTACAGCTGCTTCAGTGATTAAACGCATAGCGAAAGCAAGCTGCATGGAGCAGAATAAAGTTTTTTGTTGCTTCGCCGTATACTTCGATGAGAGACGTGATTTTTAAAAACAATTTGATGCAAGTGTGTTTTAGATGGAGCTGCCACTTTTTTGGAGACGAAATGTTTCAAAAACGTAAGCCAAACGGTTTTGAAGCTGACGACAAATTTGTTGCATTTTTACGTTCTCGTAATTTTTGCATGAGGCATTTACGACAGATGAGACACGATTTTAGACAGGAAATTGTGAGTTTAACAACAACAGCAGCATAAACAAAAAAGAGAGAGAACCACTGATACAGTCGCCTGCTTTCTACATTTGACGAGAAGTCGGTTCAACTGAAGTAAAAATCTATGACTTCAACTCTTGTCATTTCATCGTGAAGGACAAAATGATAAAGGAAAGAAAAGTTTTGATAGGAAAGGATGACTTGTTTTGTTAAGTTCCACACGTATTTAAATATTGATGATGAGGTCTCATATAAAGAAAAATATTTTATCCAAAGCAATTTCGAGCTTGCCCAAGTTTGATAAACAGCAGTTCTTTTAAGCCATTGTTGCAGCAACAGTCAGTATCTGGTGTGCTGTGACAATGAAAGAAGATTGGAATCCTTTGTCAATAGCAATGGCTTGATTTGCTGCAGTCAACACAGTTAGATTGTTTTTCTGCTCCTAACTCTGCAAAGAAATAGCTCCGAAGTTTCTGTGTTGCATAAAAAGGTGCCGATCGCCTCAGAATGTGGTTGGAATACTCAGTTCTTCTTCCGACTACATATCAACACTTCGAATGAACCATATCTTGGAGTTTTGACGTCTCATGAAGGATAAAATGAGAAGGCAATGGGAACGCAAAAACATTTTCACCTGTGGCAATAATGCGCTTCGGAAACGTTTTTTGAGCTTGAATGTTCTTTCTACGGATATTATTTGTTTTCGCTTAGATTTCAAATCACAATTTATTGCAAGTTCGTTAGAGGGTCATTTTACTTTTCAGACAAAATATCACATTTCAAATTCCATTCAGACTTTCTAAAATTGTGACGACAAACACTTCAGCGTGATCGTGGCTTTGACCGTTTCTTCTAAAGAGATCATCGGCACTGATCAACACCCGGGCAACTAATTAGACACACCTCACCTCAAATACTCATCGTCTTTCCACAAAGCGAAGCTTGGAAATTTTTTCGCTGCTCCTTTGAACAGGACTGGCTTCGATGGCTGCACGTACTCGTCATAGAACTCGATCGGGTCGGGCAAGGTGATCACTTCGTCGATGGGGAGGGGCGCCTGGTGGGAACCGATGGGCTGCATGTGTCCAGGAGGGTCTTCGCTTTGACCAAGGGAAAGAGTGGTGGCGAAAATACAAATTCCCAGTAACGCAAACATATTGTTTAGAATAATATTTAAACGGTACGACACAAAACCTAAATTGTGGAAAATTATTAACAAATAATCTTATTATCAAACACTACCGCGAAGGCTAACTTGCTAAGTAAACCTATTCAGCAACAACATGCTTGGTTTACTTTTATTCAAGCAAAAATGGACCAAAAATGTACTTACATTATTGTCATATACTTTGTCATATCCAGCAGCTCGAGTGAAAAAAACGAATTGTAACGTTACGTTTATGAACAAAGTGAAGCGAACACTGGTATTATGTACTTTTTCATATCCTGTCTGTTTTGACCTTTGTTCTGTTCTTCATTGTTTTGACAAGAAAAGTTTTAATTCCGAAGATCGCGACTCCGGTTTTAATTTCAATCTACAAAAACATTGCAGTCAACAAAGAATGCCAGATGACTTCCTTGGTCTTGCAGTGAAATACTTTGAAAATGCTGAAATAAGAATGCTACAGTGTTTGTTCTGGATTTTCCTACCGCACTGGGTTAAAAATATTTAGCATAAACAATGAACATCGCATGCTAACCAAGTTAAAACTAGGCCTGAACAGTAAGCTCATAGTTTCGATTGCTTGTCTAAAATTGTATACCCCAAAAATATTGAGGTTCTCAATGAACTCTGCGTGCGCCGTTAAATTACATATTATTGTTGAAAAAGTATCCCAATTTCACAAAGTTTTTGCGCAACGATCACCAGAGTGGGTCAGTCGAAGTCACTTCACTTCTCGTTTAAATCGAACGCGTGATCCTCTTCCCTCTAAGGCTCCTGTGCAAGACAAAACGTACTCGTCAGCTGGCCGGTAAGAAACTGCTGCTCGACAGTCGTGCTCAGCTGCAGATACTTCCAGTCCAGGCCGGAAATTGGGAAAAAGCGTCGAGTTTCGGTCACGCTTCGCTTAGCAACCGTTGCAGATGCAGGCGAGCAGCTGAATTGTCTTGACTGGCTGCGTGGGTCGGACACGTGGTTTGGCTTGAGTGGATGTGGAATGGGGTGAATTGATGTCTGCAGTGACAGCAAGGAAACTTAAGGTGCGACATGGCGGATGGCATATGTGTGTCGACACCTTGTCCTCGGATGTACACGTGGCTGAACGAAAATGCTCCACGTCTGGCGTGGCAGCAAGCATCTGTGGATTTCATGAAACGTTAATCCTAAGCTGGCAGATCCAGCAGGAAGTGTGCAAAAGGGAGGTTGATGCCTGAAATGACTATCGACTATAGCAAAATTACTCCTTTTTGTGGAAAATCGGTCCGTTTCTATTCTTCCCAACCTCAACAACCAAACACGTTCTGCAAACGACGCACTCTTATGCTTCAGCTTTCTACGACTTTTCTCCCAAATGGTTTTCTTGCCACCAGATGGCCTGTCTGGAACCACCGTTAGCAATAAAGATGCATCTTTTGTGAAACAAATAACAAAGTGAAGAATATGCCTCACTATGCTCGCTTTTACTTTAAGATTTCGCACAATGTCATGCTCTCCGAACATCTGAACCAGTGAAAAATCTGCTGTTTGGTGGAGCATGGCAACGTTAAAACATTTTTCGAAAATTTACCCGCGCCCAACGCATGATTTGCGAAATAGGTCTCTACACGAAATGTATTTTCCATGCTTGATCAAAACATGCTGCTGGCGAAAACTATTGGTTCAATATTTTAGGCACCACGTCTACTTGTACGCCCTGAAAAAAAATTAAAATTTTTGTTCAAAATTTGCGGTCTCTGTTTTTTGTGAGGCCGTGGATATCAAAGCGAAAGGCAACTAACGAAAATTTAACAACGATTTAATATGAAAGGTCTGACGGACATGTATTCTTGTTGGAGGGGTGTGTCAGGTCAGAATGGAACATTGATTCTGTACAGGACTCAGTGGTTATGAACCTAAGCAGGGGATAGCGATGGGGGAAAGGGGGCACAATGCCATCGAATCACTGGGGGGCGCCGAAGAGACCCAACAATATCGCAAGTGCTTCCTTCAATGCAGTACATTTGCTCCGAAAAGACCTCAGGTTCGAACATGGGGGGGCCAAACTTGTTTCTTGCCCCGAGCGCCATCTAACCTCGGTACGCCCCTGAACCTAAGGAAGCCACCTTGAAAACGGTCAATACGGAGCTTCATGTGGCAGCGCTGTGGAAGTATTGGGAATCACTGGGACGAGATTGCTCTTTATGCAAGTGTTAAAAATATATTCGGCTTCATACCAAACACATTTTAACCAAGGGTTGAACACATTAAAAGCTTCTTTTCAATGATTTTAATCATAATACATTAGGTGTCGGTCAGGTGGCGCTGAAGAGCAAAGANCGACAAATTTTTNGAACTCCCACNTTTTTTACGCCGTTGTATGTCACAGGGCTAGATCAGCGGCTGTCAACGTTTTTTTTTAATTTCCCCTTGCNAACCCAAACATTGTCAATTCCTACCCCCAAATATCATAAAAAATATACTTGCAAAAATTTTACAATCTATACCTACTGCGCAGAAACAAGGGACGACTATGAACAAAAGAAACTCTTTTATAACGTCAGTCACCGCCATAAGCGTACGAGGCGGGGGATCGGGGGGGGCGGCCGCCCCCCCAGGCTTGAAAAATTTCAGGGCTAACTCTGTTTTCAGGGCAAGTGCTAGTTGCCCAAAAATCCTGAATGATAAAAAATATTTAAATACAGTGAAAATTTTCAGGGCAACTCTGATTTTCAGGGTAAACGCAAGTTGCGTAAAAATCCTGAATAATAAAAAATACATATTCAGTACAGTAAAATCAGGGCACCCTCTGTTTTTCAGGGCAAGCGCAAGTTGCTCAAAAATCCGGAATGTAAAAAGTATATTCAATACAGTGAAAAATTTCTGGGCAACTCTGGTTT
>JGI24159J19872_10011015_pt1 | contig 11860 bp, 7 predicted proteins | sample Ectturendosymbi4_FD_19872 | JGI IMG/M metagenome (IMG submission 19872) | reverse complement strand
GGCGATTGAGCTAGAGAGCTGTTCAAACCCTCTACAGATTCAGCAAGTCTTGTAGTCAAAATCGAAAAAAATTTTCGTTTTGGGTTTGAGCTTTTCTGGGGAGAACGTCATAAGTACGGGTGTTTTTTCGTTATTTTGGCCATCTTTGCCTGGCCCTTGTTGCCGTCCCAATGGGCCATTTTTTGGACTCAAAGTTTAGTTGAAAACTAGGTCAAAATCCGCGTCTACAGAGCGTTTGATTGATTTTCCAGCATATCGGGAGCGAAAATTATGGCTCATAAACCAAAAATTGACCAAAAGTTTGCTCCCTCAAAAGTCACTCTCGGGGGAATTTCACCCCAGGCAATAACGCGCCGTCAGATTGAGCTGGAGAGCTGTTCAAACCCTCTAAAGACTCGTGAAGGTATGTAGTTTGCAATAAAAAAAACGTTCCAGTTTAGGATGTCTGTTTTTTTTAATGCTTATATAACGATAGGATGTTTATGTAATTTTTTGCTGACGTCAGCATTTTTGCTCGACCTCCATTTAAGACCCGCAGGAGCCATTTAAATGACATAAAATTTTTTTGAGTTTAGCTGTTTTTTGGTTACTATTCGGGACTTTGAAGGGTCCGAACGGGTTTTTAGCGTTCCTGGTTCCGAGATTAGGGCCAAAAAAACGTAAAATAAATTTGGGAAATCCCCCAAAAGTATTGAGAAAAACCCCTTCCCAATTAGCTGTTTTTGGCCTAACTTTTGAACCAGAAACTCAATCAAGGGCTCTAAAAACGCGTATTCTGCCCTATAATCCAAAAATACTGCAAGCCTAAATATTGGCGTGTGGGATCTGATAATGACGTCATACAATTAACCAAAAATATGCCCCTGTCATGATCCCATTGGCCCAAAACCCCCAACCAAATTTAAAAAAATTATTTTTATTCTAAACTACACAACGCCACTAGTCATTTGCGATTGAGTTACTTGAAGTGACAATTCTTTTCACAGGATTTTATAGTCCCTACTTGCGCTTTCCAAGAACACTGAAACTTGTTTTAAAACGTGTTTTAAAAAGCTCTCGTCTAAAATAGCCACAATTAACGTCATTGCCGAACGCCGCTAATAATTGGTTAAAGCAGATCCCCTGTGAGTTTTGTAACTGATATTATTGATATCGGTGTGTGTCCAGGATTTTGAAAAACAAGAAAAATGGAAAAACGCATTCTCCCGGTCTACAGTTTCCACAGTCCACACATCGGCTACGCAACACTGTCCCAAAACGCACTAGGCTTTCATGATGATACCGTCTCAAATGACTTTTCAAGTGAAGTTATGTGAATATTCTGTAACCACCGTAACAAAAAGCTCAAGCCATTGAGCGCACCAAGCAACTCCAAACTTAACTCTTATTCACTAATTGCTGCCGCGCTGCTATTGTGCAAAGGACGAAGATACGTAACTGTGTTACCGTTAACTATATCGATAAAAACGTGCAATGCTTTAGAAGCGGGAACATGACCGAGGACCAAAAATCAGACAGATAGATAGATTTATTTGGCGGTGCTGAATTAATTCCGCTAGATGTACTGTCTAAAACAGAAAAAAAACGCCGGGACGCCGAAAAAACACAGAGGTTATCTAATCAGGTGTCCCATAAATTAGATGAGATTGATAAATCTTTGCATGTTGAATGTTGTGTCGACCGCTAGACTTGTTGTCGCAGTCCGATGTAAAGTTTTCGGGATTTAATGGCCAAGTTGTGAAGAGGTTACTCTTGTCTGTTACAAATGACCATAACGTTTAATTGTCATGGACCGCAAGGTTCCAGACGACGAGGAAAAGACTAACTCGACAAAAAAGAAATCCTCTTCGGGTTGCCATAACCCTTTCTTGCTCCACGCACACCCATTACAAAGATAGTTTTGATTTGATTATGACCGTGATGTATATTCCATGGAGATTGAGGAGTTCATTTTTGGAGATAATCTTCGTAAGATTATCATTCGCGCACTGACAGTTGCCATGATTCGCTCATGCTTCGCAACTAATTAATTTGATCGAAATTGGTCGCCGCGGCGAAATCCGAGAGTCTGTTCTACCAGAGTTTAAGGCAGGGCCCGGCAACCTACGGCCCGCGGGCCGGATTTGGCCCGCCAAGTAAAATCACCCGGCCCACAGTCCCTTTACAAATTGTAGTAACTGCATGGCCCGCCTAGTGGTATTATATTTTATGAATCTGCCTTCCTTGCAACTTCTTGTATTGCATACTATATTGCATGCTTCTTGTAATGCATACCATCGCATACTTATGAGAAAGCGCACAGTGCTATACATGTACTGTGTGTCATATTTTTCATTTTCTTTGTGAATTTCAGGAGTTAATCAGATTAGAATTCCACAAATTCCTAAGTTTTAACAACATCATAAACAGCAAAGGGAGCGGAATTTTGGTGGAAATTTAGTACGACCCGCCATACCTTGCAGACTTTGTTTTTGGCTTGCGGTTAGGGAAAGGCTGTCGACCCCTGGTTTAAGGCCACAATGCGTTTTTATTTCAAGTTAGGACTTGTTCTAGTCACATCAGACTGTGGAATTACTGCCGAGTGTGGTGTGGACAGGTCAGTCAACACCAGCGCAGCGCATATTTGCGTATTTTTCGAGACTAAGTCCTTGCGCAAAAATGCAAAGTGTGACGTTTACGCACTTTTTTTTGCACAAACAGTCACAATCGGCAAGCAGAGGATCAGCCCGAAGTCGGATTTTTTGAAAATAACTTTTACCCACTCCGACTACTCTAGACCAAACTCCTTCCAACTGTGCAGGCCTGGTAGTGATAACAGTGTTTAAGATTAGTTCAAAATATGTTGGGATAACACGCTCACATGCTTCAACAAGGACACTAGGCATACCGAAATTGTTAAATTGCACTAACAAAGCACAGCCGGAGCCGCAGCGGAGCCATGTTATGAAAAAACACAGCTCCGGATCCGGAGTCATTTCATTTTTACAAGAGCTCCCCAATCCTGGTTTCCATGAATTTTCAATATGGCGGTTGGTCAAGTCGCATGCCAACTATTGTGCCGATATACCCAAAGCACGCTGGCTGCGTCCTGCGTGTGCTGAATCGTAGCGATTTCTTCGTGTGACTCTATCAAAAGAACTAATCTTGTGGCTCTTCATGTTTGAAATGCACCTCATCAGTGGCATAACTGACGGGTGGTAGGGGTGCGAACCGTCCCCCTGCCAAGCTAAATGTTAAAACCGGCCCCCTACCTTGCTTGTATTTTGGTATTTACTATTCTTTTGGTTTCGGTAGATTATTGTTTTTGCGTTTTTCGGAGTGTTTTCTGGTAATTTCGGGTTTTTGTATAGCCGTTCAATACCGGATTCGCTATTGTTTCTCAACTATTTTCTGAGTGTTAGCCAGTGAGCTCCCTTCAGCTAAGTTTCCCCCTGGCTCAAACCTCTAGTTACGTCACTGCACCTGACCAAGGAAAGGTTGTACTGTATATAAGAGCTATGCGTAGGGCTAGCAGCAGTATCCTACAATAAAAGCGTAGTTGTTTCTTAGGTGACTGACCAATACAGTAGTTTTTTCAGCGTTTGTATCGCGCAAAGCTCGATTGATATATCTAGATGTGATTTTTTCCCATTTGAAATTTTTTCAGTAAAGTCATTCAGAAATCAGATTGCTATTGAGTACTTGCGCAAGTTTGTACTGCTCACATGCTAAGCAAATAAGAGAAGATTTTGATGAGCTTGAATAGCAAGCAAAAGCCACTTTGCCAACTGGCAACCGCAGAACTCTTCCCCAACGAGACAGGGAAACCACAAAAAATGACAAAAGCGCGTTTGGGTCTGATGCCCTAGATTAGTGGTTCTTAGTTTATGCAACCACGCGAAGCCTTATTTCTTAGCTTGATGGTCACTAACTGCTCAGGCGAATAGTTATTTTTAAGATTCAAAAGAATTAAAAATGAATTAAAGGGCCGCAATGTTCCAGGAGAGATTATCCACACTAGCATTCGGTACATTAAAAGTGACAAACTTAGGCAAAGAAATTGTAATGAATTCTTTGTTAATGTTGATATGAATAAGGCAAGACAAAACCTTTTTACCTGTTTACTGTGCTATGTTCAGCCTTACTTGATTCGATGATTGTAGCATTTTGTTTCTTTACATGTATTTCAATAATGACAGCGTAAGCGAAATTATTTATAGCAGCCTAGTCGCCACGGTGGGCATTGGTGAGCTCAATCCTTACAAATTTAAATATGAAACAGTATAAATCAGTAAAGATTTCATCAAATTTTTAGAATGTCAAGTCCCCTTGCGCAAATTTAAACCCCTATTCAAGACACTCTGGCGACGATAGTGGTTTTCAAACTTCACATCTTTTCAAGCGACAGCTTAATTGCGTTCGATTCTTACCAGCCAGAAAAAGTATGAAACACGCAAATCGTGAACCTAACAGTTGCAACTATTTGGGTGCGTTATACTTGACGTGTTTTGCTCGTGTGTATGAGATTTTTACAGTCGTGATAAGCGAGTTGCAAATTGGTCCTCACGTTGTGCTTTAAAGTCTTTATGCCACCACACACACTACAGTGTATAGGTGCAGTGTGTGTTTGTTTTTTTAACATAGATAAGAAAAAACAGATGTGATTCTTACAAAAAACGTAGACCATGTGTTTTGTCAAACATTTCAATTGTGGCGATTTCGGCTGGATTGCCAGTGGCAGTTAATAATCCTGTTCCCGCCAGCCAAGTAGGATTTCAGCAATTCCGTGAAATTTAACGCCTTTGCGTCGAAGGCAGCAACAAACGTAGTGATCGTGAGCACTCCAGTAATGATTTATAATTTTTACTGACAGCACTTTCAGAGCGTCTATTTCGGATTTTCGCAAACTGATTAACGCTTTTCAATTTTTTCCTCGCAACAATGGGAGAGGGGGCCTCGCATCAGTTAAATTCGCCCCTGACTGTCATTTACTTGAGTGTATTATCTGCACTTACACGTCAAATAATAAATAATCCCATTGATAAGTTTTAAGCATTGAAGTAATATGTCCAGTGCGGACGATGTTTCAGTCAAAACACACGAAACAAAATCCTTATTTACTTGACCTATTTAGCCGATGAATATTTTGCAGTTTCCTTCAACTTCTTAAAGATGTAGAATCGCCTTTAAAAATTGCACGCCAGTTTTAATAGACTAGAAATAGACTTTTGATTTATTAGACTTTTGTTTTCGGTAAGTTGTTGTCTTTTTGTATGTTTCGGACTATTTTCTGGTGATTTAGGGTTTTAATATAGCCATCCACAATCGGATTCACCACCATTTCTCAAGTTTTTTTCTGATTGTAAGCTAGTGGACCCCGTTTAGGGGCCGATGGGCACTTTTCAGCTACTTTTTCCACCCTGCCTCAAACGTCTAGTTACGCTACTGAATATAGCTATGTAAAATAGGAAATGCAAAAAGGAGGTCATTTTGACATTTTTGAATGTGCTCGGAGAATATTTCATTTCTCATGACAAACGTGGACATGTACTTCAAAAAGAGGACGTATGGTAGCCCTACTTAACAATGCTACTCATATGCGACCTGCNCAGAGGCAAAATCTACCAGAAAGGAGTAAAGACGTAAGCTAATGCTCTCTGCGTGGCTTGGCCTTGCATTCACTTTATAGATATCTGAACTGACGGACTTTCAGGAAACCAGTAAGTGTAATAGTTGTTTCGTCACAATATCAAATAATATTCAAGTGAACTACTACATAGCGTCTACAAAAGAATTTTCCTCGGTAAAAATGTTTAAGTGGCACGCACATGTCACACATATGGCTAAGCACATGAGCATGGTGGGGGCCCTGGGCCTCCCCCTAAATCCGGCGCTGTGAGTACTCACCTATAACAATAATCGTCAGACAAGCGTTACTACTCGACGGAAGTGGTACTTTGAAATCTACACTAAGACATCCCGTGGGCCTCATGTCTTTGACCAAGGTTGCTGAACCACTGCGGTAATAACGCGGTTTCACTTCCACGCAAGTTTGCAGTTTGACACAACTCTCCGCACATCGGTGGTCGAAAAGGGCAAGTTTTTTGTTCGTACAAAGTGCAGGAATCTAGTTATTCCAGGACAGTACAAATCTCAGTACGACTGGTCCAATTAACACGTCGCACTTAGGGCTGAACAAAACGCTCTCGTCAACGCATCCGGAGTGACGGGCGGTGTTGCACTTCGTTAGAAACGGCAGCGAATTCTACTCATCGTCATCGTTGATGAATTTAATGAGTTGAATCATGGAGCGACGGTGGCTACCACGCATCAATGCGTTAGAGCGTTGATCTGATTAAAGTGAACATTCGTCTTGAAAGTAAGTGCGACCAATTCCTGGTAGCCACGATTATAGCTGTGGCCTCCTCGCCCGCAGGGCAATGCAACCTGCAACTCGCTGCCTTGAAGGTACGGGACGTCTTCTTTGGTTTAAAGTAGCTGAAATTGCAATGTCGGAAGCATCGCGTTCAACAACAAACGGTACCGATTCAAGTGAATGTAGAGCAAAGTGTTCAAGCTCAGTTTTAAGTGATTTGAACACAGTCAACGAATCACCTGCTGACGGGAACTTCTCTGCCGTAGTAAGAAGCAGGACCTTACCAGCAAACCGTTCAATCCACTTCACATCGTAAGCAAACATTCCGAGAACACGGCGAAGCGACTTAAAACAGGTAGGAGGTGGAAACTCGTTCACGGCACGCAAGCGTTCTGGGTCAGACTTGAAAATCCAGTTTCCGACAACGTTTCCAAGAATCTGAATGTTCAGCCTCATTCAGCGTAAACATTCTGCGACGGATTGCTTTAAGGAACGCTTGTACATTGTAGTCGTGCTTTTCTTTGTTTCGCCCAGCAACAGTCACATTATCGAAATGTGCAAAGGTATCCAGTAGGTTTTCTTTTATAAATTGTGCTGTTGTTCTTTGAAAAGTCGCACCGACTACAACGTAAAAGCCGTTATCAGCACCAAACTGGATACGTTTAAATTTCTATAGTCCAAGGACTGTATTCACATTCAGAGTCAACTATCGTGAATTGATGGTAAGCAGTTCTTAAGTAGAAAGTTGTAAGTTGAAAATACACTATATTTTGCTAAGTTTTCACCATGTCGTAAATACGAGGAAGCGCGTATGCACCAGGTTCCGTAAAGATGTTAATTGTTTGTCAATAATAATTAATTCATGCACAAAGCGCCTGTTACTATTATTCTCTTGGCCTTTAACATCAATCACCTGAGCACGCCACCGAGATGAACTGGGTCGGACAACGCCATCCTTGTCAGTGCAGATCACCGCATATTGGTACTATACAATTTCAAGAACACTTCACATTCTCTCTTTGAAACAAATATATCAGGTCTGTGAGATGTTTTACCGATAAGAATGTTTTAAAGAAATGCGCTGGAAAAAATTGATTGACAAAAATGTGTATCCCGCACAGCTTCTTCAACCTATGTCGATCGAATATCCTGAAATAAAAAAAACATAAACTATTCGCTGGGAAAAAGAAGATCCGCATTTCCTGCAAAACTTGCAGTTTAATTAGATATTTTGTATATGGTTTACCATGCCACTGTACACTGTAAGAAAGTATAAGACGTAAAGTCATTAAGTTTAAAAAAATTTGCAGAGTGAAAAACTTCTGTCCAAACGTTTACTATTTTTCAAAGCAAGAGTAAAATCGCTAATTAAACTTCCTTGGTAGATCGCCAGCCACATAGCTGTAAATGCCAATCACAAAGGCTGGACAAAACTTTACAGTTACACCCTTGCAATAAGAATTTGAAACTATTGTTTCTAAAGTTATAAACATGTAATTAATGTTTCAGCCACTTGACAATTGATCATATCAAAACAAAAATGTTAATTGTCTTGCAGTGCCACAGGTACCATGTGTAAAATTTTTTCGGGCTTGGCGGAAAAAAATCGATGTCTGCATTTTTAAGTACTAGTATGTTGTAAACATTACATTGAACGTTGACAATATTTTCGATAGCGAATATGCGTTTCATTTGTTGCTGTTGAAGTTTTGCGAACCTGCTATTTTGTTCCTTCATTTTATGTAAGGGTTGTACGTACGTTGCAGTAAAGCTGTAGATGGTTTTGTTCAACAATGAAACCGCAAATTTGAGAAACATGTAACAACCATTGCAACCTGTGGAAAATATTTGTTGTATTGCACTTCAATGTGTACTGCCTTATTAATGCGCCGTGTACTGACAAGTACATCCCTTGTATGTTTCATGTGTTGCATTTCAAAGCACCACTGAAGAGCACTTTGCAGTAAACGTTCTTTTCAAAAAACAGACAAAGGAAAGAAGACTTCCGGATATTATAGGAATAGGCGTGGAAAAATGTGGAACACACGCCTTAACTGAATTTTTGAATTACCACCCTTTGATTCGAATTAATAAAGCTCAGGTTGAAGCTCACTACTTTGACGGAAGCAAACGTTCTTTAGGTCTACAGTACTACAGGTAATTACATCTTACACACTTGCGATTTGATGGAAGTACTACAGATAATTACTACTTACGCGCTTGTCATTTGGTACTGTAGGAGCGCTTTTGTGGAATGAGGCAAAATGAACTTGGCAAAGAAAAATCAATGACTTTTTACTAGTACTTGCGCAGAGCCATTGGTTGCCGCAGTGGTTTGAGAAATATTTTTGTTTTCCGGAGAAATAATTTTCATCTCGTTTTGTCGAAATTTCATCGTCAAGTTGACGTTGAATCTTCATGTTCAACAGAAGTCTAATGCCCGAAGCTGAAAACTGTGCCCTGATCATGGAAAAGACTCCTGCTTACTTCAGTTTTCCTCCAGCAAATATACCGTTTTCCATCAAAAAATCTGTTCCTAAAGCAAAACTTTTGCTTGTGCTGTGCGAGCCAGCAAAGCGAGCGTTTTCTGATTTTGTCCACGAGGTTTGTGCTTAGTTTGATTCTTGTGCTTTAATGACGCGATCATAGCGACAGATTGATGATGAAGTGCGGGACGAAGAAAGACTTTGATGTTTGCGTAAAAATTAACTTTTTAATTAATGAAAAAGCTAAACTTACAGCAGGGAGACTTTTACTTTTCAGCATTTTTGAAGGTTGAAAAAAGCGCAGTTTTGCTTAATTTGTGCTTGAGGGTTTATTCTACTTATTTTCTGACAAATGTTTTAGACAATAAACATTCATCATTGATTGTTATATATACTTGATATGAACAGGAATGAAACTGTGAACTTTTTTTCTATTGCTATTAGAGTGGCCTAAATTCTCAGTTGCACTACAATTTGACTAGTCCTGCATGGGAGGGACCTTGCACTGATTTTACGTTTTTTTTCTACACAGTGGGTGCTGAAGAAGCTCGGTTATGCAATACCACATTTAGAAAAATACGACGAGATAGAGAAGTATTTGCGGGATTACATTTACCTGGTCGAGTCAAATATCAAGCGGTGGAACAGTTCTAAACTTGTTGACACAGGAGAAAAATTGTTAGCTTGGCATCAAGCGGATTACATCAGTACAATTCTGACTACCGGGCTTTACGCTTTTCACCTCAATCGCTGGCTACCCTACTACAATGATTCGAGTCTCATGATAATTGACGGAGAAGAAATGTTTCAGGACCCAGGATCAGTGATTGAAAAGGTTCAAGAATTTTTGCGAATACCGAGGTTAATTCTTCGGCAAGACTTTGAGAAAGATCCCTCAACAGGGTACTACTGTTACCGAGACTGGAAAATAGGCAAATTGCAATGTTTGCCGGATAGCAAGATAAGAACAAGAGGTGGAAAGAAAAAACTAAACCCGGAAACCTATGACTTACTTCGAAAATTTTACGCAAATGCCAATGAAGACCTTTTCAGACTTATTGGCCGACGCCTGAAATGGTCCTGATTTATTGAAAGAGCTCTGCAACTAAAGAATGAAAAAGTTGTCGGTTTGTGGCGTTCCTTTCCATGCAACTTCTATGGGGAAGTAGTTTGAAATAATTGCACACTCGCAGCAATGCTCGAACATACAGTCACTATGAGTCTTGTTCAAAACGTGGAAATTTCAACCGGGTTGACAGTAGCACTGTGCATGTTGCAATGTGCCATTTTACACAAATATTTGCGTCAGTTTCAGAAAAATCGGAGGTAATTCTGATTTTAACTGATAATGATTCGCTGACATCGGGACCATATACTGTAGTGACTAGGTTCTAAATAGACACTAACCAATTTTAATTGACTTGTTTAAAACGTCATTAGAGAGATACTTGTACAACTTTATGCATTTTTGTTGCTTTTGTTTTGTTTACTCTGGCCTGTGAATGCTCTAAAGTCCAAGATCTTCAGTTAGACCAGACTTAAATCTTCAGCGATTTTCTTTTTAGGTTGAAACTCAAGCATTGTTCTCGTTGACTCGTACTTTCGCTTGGCGTAAAACAAGATTCTGATCCTTCTGTAAAAGAGTTCAATAGTAACTTCCCGAATGACGAAGGGAAATCGTTGATTCAAGATCGAGCAAGACCCGATCTTGACTGAGTTTCGTGGTCACTGACATATTGCGGTACTAAATATTTATTGCTTATCAAGAGTTGTTCCACAGTCTGCGATACAGTTTTGACCAAATAGTTTCGTTATGGTTTGCCTGATCGGAATGTGTGGCCATTGCAGAATTCGTTCGCTCGAACTTGTAGGTTATGTTGGGCACTCATACTTCGCAAAGTGATATAAGCGATGCCTTGTATGTTGCGCGATACTCTAATTTATGGCGTAAAATTAGCATTTCGTTTCTTATCTGGCTTATCTGGAGTGATTTGTAAAATTCTGCTGTCGCGTTTTTGATTTGTATAATGTTATTGGTGATTGTGGAAATATTTATACTTTTGATCCAACGCTAGACTAAAAAATCTGGTCATGAAATCATCTCATCTTGCAAAGCAAGACAAATAAAAAATAACTGCTTTCAAAATGTTTATTGTAAACACTGCAGGCATAGATCAGTGTGTAATTGCAGTTGTGGCACAGGATAAGGCTAATTTGCTCTTCCACATAAACACTAATTAAATGAAGAAGTTATGGACAAAGTAAAATTACACGTTTTTTTCGAAAATTTGTTTGTAGATCACTATTTACTGGCAATAAGTACGGATTTCATTTAACGTATAATGTGTGTTATTGTCGCATAGAAAAATCCATTACTTTGAAAAAAAACGTTTCGGAACAACTTCAGAAGTTCATCCTATTTTAAGAGTGTTTCGGAACAACCTCAATGTTTCGGCTCAGACATGAGTGAAGTGCTTTAAAAAAATTGCTTTAACACCGAAATCTCACCAAGAACGTATTATCTACAGTCTTCTATAATACGACAAAAAGCTCAGAGAAACATGTGGCAAATGGGTAGTTATTTTAGTTTCCCTAATCTAATACACTAGGCGATTAATTACCTAAATTTCTATTTTTTGTCCATAATTTGCCAACCGCTAATAGCTAGATGGCCAATCAAAGGCTCTCAAGATGCAGATTTTTGTCTAGTTTATCTTAAACGAAACGACAAGTAAATTGCTACTTGAACTTTCTTCTCAGGCCCCGATTACGTCTTTCAAAATCCCTTGACTTCCCCAGTCGTAACGTCCCACCAAAAATGTTCAAAATCAAAACTACCTAATTTTTGAAAATCGAAACTAGAAGACTTCCCGCATCTTCAGACGGTTCGAAGAGCTCTCTATCTATATCGGTTGGCAAGTTATAGCCGAATCGAATATGTCCGATCCACAACCAATTGTGGTATGAGCGGGCTATAAAGGGTTAGTAAAATCTGCCAATTCACTAGCAGCAGAAACGG